>Ga0209415_10001748_pt1 | contig 41199 bp, 42 predicted proteins | sample PeaSoiSIISIP2007_FD_187696 | JGI IMG/M metagenome (GOLD analysis project Ga0209415, IMG submission 187696) | Peat soil microbial communities from Weissenstadt, Germany - SII-SIP-2007 (SPAdes) (version 2) | ecosystem: Environmental > Terrestrial > Soil > Wetlands > Peat | place: Germany...
CCACCGAAGCCGGCACGGCGTCGCCCGCGGGCTCTCGCCGTCCGCGCGGTCGCGGCTCCGCCGCGACCGTCTCGGCACGTTCGGGGCGGGCCCGGGTGGTGCGCCGGCGACGCGGTGCGCCTTCGCTCTCCTTGTCGGGCACCGCGGTCATCGACAGGTCGTCCTCGGCAGCGACGCGCCGGCCGCTGCGCGACGATTCCTTCTCCACGCGCGCGATCTGGGTGATATCGGTGAAGACGTCGGCCACGTCCATGAGATCGGAGCTGGTGTTACCCCGGAAGCTGATGACCTCCACGCGGACGCCCATCTCCTGGACGGCGCGGATGGCCGGGGCGAAGTCGCCATCGCCCGAGACGACGACCGCGATATCCAGGTTCCGGGCGGTCTTCATGAGGTCGACCACGAGCTCGATGTCGAGGTTGGCCTTGACCTTCCCGTCACCGTACTTGCGGATGTCCTTGCTCACGACCTTGTAGTCGTGCCGGGCCAGGAACTGGTGGAACTGGCGCTGGTTGTCGTTGTCCGGGTCCAACCCGGTGTAGGCGTAGGCGCGCACGAAATCGCGCCCGGCCGTGGCGTTCTTCAACAGCGTGACGTAATCGATATCCACGCCGGCCGCCTTGGCCGCGTAGAAGATGTTGGCCACGTCTACGAAGACCGCGACATTCTTGCTCACGCAAGTCTCCTGTGGGCCCGGACCACCGTGCGGTGGGCCGGGGATGCGGCGCTCAACGCGCCGGACGACCGCCACCCGGAACGGGGGCGGCTGATGGATCGCGCGCCGCGCCCGCGGGCGTCAGGTCGCGCCTGATGCGCGGCCCGTCCGCGGCGAAGCCGAGGTCGGACCAGCGTCGTTGGGCGGCTGGATCGTCGGGAGGCACGGCCTCCACGGCGACGCAGCCCTTGTTACGGGCCGAGCGCAGCGCCTCGCCCAGGAGCGAGTCGGCCACGCCTACACCCTCGTAGGCAGGGTCCACGACGAGAAGATCGACCGTGCCCACCATGCCCCCGTCCGAGACCGACGGCCGCAGGGCGAGCACGGCCGCGCCCACGATGACCCGCCGGGCATCGGCCACCAGGACCGCCGCATTCGGCAGGTAGATGAGCTGGCGGAGCAGGTCGGTCGCGCTCGCCGTCATCGCGGCGGCAGGATGCACGTTCGACACTGCGAGCAGCGCGGTGATCCGGCCGACATCGGTGATGCGGGCGTCCCTGACCTGGTATTCCACGGCCGTTCGGCTCCTCGTGGACACGCTCCTGGCTGCGACCTGCGGTCGCGGCGGACGGACGCAGTGCGCTGGCGAGCCAGCGCCGGTCGAGCGCGCCGCACCGGGTCCGTCCGTTCCCCGATCGGGACCGGTCCGCACACGCCCGGGGCGCTCGGAACCGACTTGCATTCGAAGCGCTGGGCCCTATGATACGGCATCGCACCGGCGGCGGCCGGCTGCACGTCCACGACCGGGATCGACTCGTGACCGGCGCCGTGTGGCGGGACGCTCGAGGAGAGGATCGAGTCCGCGGTCTCGTCGTGATCCGGGCATCCGGCCCCTGCGCCCGGGACGAGCGGACGAGCGGTGAACGACGCCAGGCCTTCGGCCGGGCGCGGTGGGGGCCATAAGGAGGAGATCGACCACATGGATCTCAAGAGACTCGGCGTGCTCGGCGTCTCCAGCGTCCTGCTGGTGACGGCCTGCAACAGCACGGGTAGTGCCAGCCCAAGCGGTGGCGGGACCGCGGTCAAGATCGGCATCGAGCTGCCCATGACCGGCGGCGAGGCGCCGAACGGCGTGCCCACGGCCAACGGCGTGGCCCTCGCCCTGAAGCAGATCAGCGTCCCGGGCTACACCGTGACGATCGAGCAGGAAGACGACGCCGTCAACGGCGTGCACAACGCCACCCAGGGCGCCACGAACATGAAGACGCTGGTCAACGACCCGACCGTCATCGGCGTGGTCGGGCCTTACAACTCCAGCGTCGCCCAGGCGGAGATCCCGGTCAGCAACGCGGCCGGCCTGATGCAGTGCAGTCCCGCCAACACCAACCCCGGCCTGACCCAGGGCGCCAGCGCCGTTGCGCTGCGCGCGACCAACCCCACCAAGATCGCCTATGTTCGCGTCGCCACGACCGACCTGCTGCAGGGCGCGGCGGGGGCGGACATCGCCTACAACGTCGTGGGCGCCAAGACGGCCTACGTCCTTGACGACACGCAGACCTACGGCAAGGGCCTCGCCGATGTCTTCGCCGCCGACTTCGCGCAGCTCGGTGGCACCGTGGTCGGGCGCGACGGCGTGCCGGACACGACCACCGACTTCACGAGCTACGTGACCAAGATCGCCGGCCTCAAGCCGGCCTACGTCTACTACGGCGGCGTCACCACGTCCGGCCTGGCCCTCTTCCGCAAGCAGATGGACCAGCAGGGCCTGTCGAACATCCCGTTCGGCGGTGGTGACGGCATCAATGACGGGTCGGCCGCCACGGCCAGCTCGTTCCTCAACATCGCCGGCGCTAGCGGTGACGCCAACACCTACAGCACCGTCGCCGCGATCCACGACATCCCCAATCCGACCAAGTTCGCGAGCGACTACCAGGCCCAGTTCAACACCGCGCCGGGTGCCTACAGCGCGCCGGCCTACGCCTGCGCCCAGGTCATCCTGCAGGCCCTCCAGGCGGCCGGCAGCGTGTCTGATATGGCCACGCTCCGTGAGGACGTCCGCTCGTACATCGCCACTCCGACCAACTCGTTCGCGACCGTCCTGGGCACGATCACGTTCGATGCCAACGGCGATACCAGCCAGCACACCATCTCGTATTACAAGTTCGACCCGGCGACCAAGGACTGGCTGTTCTTCAAGCAGCGCGACCTCTCGGCTGATCCGCTCTTCCCGAGCGCCAGCCCCTCCTAGGTAGCAGGAGTCAAGCCCGATCCGTCCGAGGTCTGGCTTGGGGCCGGGGTGTCCGTCATGGGCGCCCCGGCCTTCTCACATCTGACGCCTGGCGAGGAAACGCCGCGATGAGCCGATGACCAGCACCGCCTCCGCCGCACCATCCGCCGCCACCCGCCTCGACCTGGGGCGCTGGACCGGTCCGCTCGCGGTGCTCGTCGCCCTCGCGCTCGCCTACGGGGTGATCGCCCTCGACGCGGGCGATGAAGCTCAGACCCAGTTCACCAACGCCCTGACCATCGGCGCCGTCTATGCCCTGATCGCCCTGGGTTACACGATGGTCTACGGCATCATCGAGCTCATCAACTTCGCCCATGGCGACGTCTTCATGTGCGGGTCCTTCGTGTCCTGGTGGCTGCTGACGTACCTGGGCTTCACCGGCGCCGTGACCGACCCGGTCGTCCTCGTCGGAGCCCTCGTCCTGACGTTCGTCGTCTCCATGGTGGTCATGGGCGTGGTCGGGGTGGTCATCGAGCGCCTCGCCTACCGGCGCCTGCGCAATGCGCCGCGGCTGGCCCCGCTCATCACCGCCATCGGCGTCAGCTTCATCCTGCAGAACATCGTCTTCGTGACGATCAGCAATTCGATCATCACGACCCCGCAGCTGATCCCCAGCACGATCGTCAGGTTTGGCCCGCTGCACATCAACCAGATCAACCTGTTCGTCATCGTGCTGGCCCTGCTGCTCATGGCCGGGCTCCAGCTCTTCGTCAACCGGACGCGTCTCGGCCGGGCCATGCGGTCCACGGCCATCGACCGCGAGGCGGCCCAGTTGATGGGCGTCGATATCAACACGACGATCGCCCTGACCTTCTTCATCGGCTCGGCCCTGGCCGGCGCGGCCGGGGTTGTGCAGGGCCTCTACTTCGGGGTGACCGTCTTCAATCTCGGTTTCCAGGATGGGCTGAAGGCCTTCACCGCGGCCGTCCTGGGGGGCATCGGCAACATCACGGGCGCGGCCCTGGGCGGCTTCGTGATCGGGTTCATCGAGACCATCGCGGCCGTCTACGGCTACGGCCGCTGGAGCGGTGCGGCGGTCTTCGTCGCGCTCGTTCTGGTGCTGGTCTTCCGGCCCACGGGCATCCTGGGCCAGCAGCTGGCGGACCGCGCATGACGCAATGGCTCCCCCGACCAGTCCGGGAGGCCGCGTCGCGATTCCGCGACCGGACCGACCGCCACCAGTCGCTGACGATCATCGCCGTGATCGCCGTCGTCGCGGTGATCCTGCCGCAGGTCGCGCTGCTGCCGGGCATCAGTGCCTTCGGGACGCAGAACGACTTCGTGGGCGGCTTCGCCGATGCCGGCGTGTACGTGCTGATGGCCATCGGCCTGAACGTGGTCGTGGGCCTGGCCGGCCTGCTTGACCTGGGTTACGCCGCGTTCTTCGCCATCGGCGCCTACACCTACGCCTTCGGGGCGTCCGATTTCAGCGGCATCCACGTGCCCTTCTGGATCATGCTGCCGATCGGCGCCTCGGTGGCTTTCGTGTTCGGCGTGCTGCTCGGCGCGCCCACGCTGCGACTTCGCGGCGACTACCTGGCGATCGTGACCCTCGGGTTCGGCGAGATCGTGCCCGTGGTCTTCCTCAACTCGGACACCTACACCCACGGCACCAACGGCATCACGGCCCTCGCCCAGCCCAGCCTCTACGGCCTGTTCGGGATCGCCGGCTTCGGCTTCACCAACCCATGGCCCTACTGGGGCACCATCCTGATGCTGATCGCGATCGCCCTCGTCCTGCTGTACCGCGTACAGGATTCACGGATCGGGCGCGCCTGGGTCGCCCTGCGGGAGGACGAGCTCGCGGCGGCCAGCATGGGCATCAACACGGTCACGACCAAGCTCCTCGCCTTCGCCATCGGTGCGTCGACCGCCGGCCTGGCCGGGGTGTTCTTCGCCTCCAAGCTGTCGCTCGTCAATCCCGATCTCTTCGGCTTCACCGTCTCGTTCACGGCCCTCTCCATGGTCGTGCTCGGCGGCATGGGCAACATGTGGGGCGTGGCCATCGGCGCCTTCATCATCTACGAGCTCCAGACGCAAGGGCTCAAGCAGCTCAACAACTTCATCGAGACCCTGGGCCTGCCGAGCTTCACGCTCGGACCGCTCCACGTGGACCTTTCGCAGCTGAACTTCCTGAACTACCAGTACCTGCTCTACGGACTGGCCCTGGTGGGCATGATGCTGCTGCGACCCGAGGGCCTGTTCCCCAGTCGGCGGCGGCGCCGCGAGCTCCATGACGTGGTGGATCCGGAAGCCGCGGCCCTGGCCGAGGAGGCGGGCGAGACATGAGCGGTTCGCCCGTCGCCCCGTCGGCCGCACCCCTCATCCTGCGCGCTGAACGCATCACCAAGCGCTTCGGCGGTCTGGTCGCGGTCCGCGACATCGATTTCGACATCCCCGAGGGCTCCATCGTCAGCCTGATCGGCCCCAACGGGGCGGGCAAGACGACCTTCTTCAACGTCATCGCCGGGCTCATCGATCCCACCGAGGGGCGCATCGTGTTCCGCGGTGAGACGATGGTCGCGCGCCCCGTCAGGGCCTGGGCCGAACCGTTCTTCTGGTTCGTGCTGCCCCTGATCGCCGTCGTCGTCGCCGCCGTCCTCCTGGTCAGCGGCGCGATCGTGCCTGGATCGCTCGTCGCGGTGGGTGCCCTGGGGCTCCTGATGGCCTCTCTGATCACGGCCATCATCCGGCCGGCCTGGTACGTGCGCCTGCTGCTGCTGGTCGGGATCTTCCATGCCGCGCGACCCAGCGACGTGGCCAGCCTGGGCATCAGCCGCACGTTCCAGAACATCCGCCTGTTCAACAACATGTCCGCCCTCGAGAACGTCATGGTCGGCCAGCATTCACGGATGCATGCGACGCTCGTCGACGCCGCGTTGCGGCTGCCGCGCCACAATCGGGAGGAGGCAGCCGTCCGGGCGGAGGCGATGCGCTGGCTGGCCTACGTCGGCCTGAAGGGCCGGGAGGAAGCGCTGGCCCGCAACCTGCCCTACGGGGACCAGCGCCGCCTGGAGATCGCCCGCGCCCTGGCGAGCCAGCCCAAGCTGCTGCTCCTGGATGAGCCCACGGCCGGCATGAACCCCGTGGAGACGACCCAGATGACGGCCCTCTTCGGCCGGATCCGGGCCGAGCTGTCGATCACCATCCTGCTGATCGAACACGACATGCGCGTGGTCATGGGCGTGAGCGACCGGGTCACCGTGCTGGATCATGGCGAGAAGATCGCCGAGGGCGCCCCGGCCGAGGTGCGCGCCGATCCCAAGGTCATCGAAGCTTACCTGGGCAAGGGCGCAGCGGCATGACGGCCGCTGTGGCACCCACGACCCGGCCGCCCGCCGATCCCGAGCACCCGCTCCTGCGCCTCACCGACGTCCACACCTACTACGGCCACATCCATGCCCTGCAGGGCGTCGACCTGGAGGTGCGCCGCGGCGAGATCGTGACGCTGCTGGGGGCCAACGGCGCCGGCAAGTCGACCACGCTGAAGACCATCAACGGCCTGCTCCACCCCAAGCAGGGCCGCATCGAATTCGACGGTCGTGACATCACGCGGGTGCCGGCGCACGAGCTCGTCCGGCGCGGCATCGCCCAGTCCCCCGAGGGCCGCCGGATGTTCGCCCGCATGACGGTCATGGAGAACCTCCAGATGGGTGCCTACACGCGCACCGACAAGGCGGCCATCAACGACGACTACGGGCGTGTCTTCACCCTCTTCCCGCGCCTCCAGGAGCGACGCAACCAGAAGGCGGGCACCCTGTCCGGTGGCGAGCAGCAGATGCTGGCGATCGGACGCGCCCTGATGACCAAGCCGGCCCTGATGCTGCTCGACGAGCCCTCGATGGGCCTCGCCCCGATCCTGGTGGAGCAGATCTTCGCCATCATCCGGGACATCAACCAGCAGGGCATGACGATGCTGGTGGTGGAGCAGAACGCCCTGATGGCCCTGGGCGTGGCCGACCGCGGGTACGTCCTCCAGACCGGCCGCATCGTCCGTTCCGGCGATTCCGCCACCCTGCTGGCCGACCCCGAGGTCAAACGGGCCTACCTGGGAGGTTGAAGCGAGGTCCCGCCGGTGAGTGCTGCTCGATGCGCCGGCCTGCCCTTCCTCACCGCGATCCTCGCGCTCGGGCTGGTGGCGGGCTGTGCGTCGACGCCGGTGCCTAGCCCCTCGCCGAGCGGGCCGTGGCATGTGGCGAGCGTCGGCGTCACGGGGACGCTCTCACAGATACCAGCCGGCTTGACCATCGGCGATTTCTGCTCGCCGTGTGACTCGACCGACGAGTCGGAACTGGTCGCCGTCGCCACCGGCACCGCGGGCCTGGTCGGCGTGGGCGTGACGACGCCGGGGCCGCAGGCGGCCATCTGGCAGTCCAGTGATGGCCAGGCCTGGCAGCCGGCGTCCGGTTTCGCCTCGCCGCCGCAGTCGGCCCTGCTGGGAGTGGTCGACGGACCGCGCGGCTGGGTCGCCGTGGGCACGGTCGGCCGTGCGGGCGCAGCCTGGCAGTCATCTGACGGCGCGACGTGGACCGCGGCGACCACCGGCCTGACGACGCCCGGCACGGTCCACCTGTCGGCGGTCTCCACGACGCAGACGGGCTACCTGGCCGGCGGCGCGGTCATCGACCAGGCAGGCGCCACCGCCGCTACCGTCTGGGGCTCGGCCGACGGGCGGACGTGGACCGCGCAGGCCCTGCCGGGGGGATCCGGGGCCGAGATCCACGGCCTGGCCAGTGCGGGCACCACCACCGTCGCGGTCGGCTGGGCGACAGAGGCCGGGATCGACCGGGCGGTCGCCTGGTGGACGGCCGACGGGCGCACCTGGCAGCGCATCCCGCTCGACCCGGCGGCGGGGACGCGGGCCCAGGCGGTCGCGCACACGGACGCCGGCTGGGTGACGGTCGGCAGCCGGGCTGACCAGACGATGGCGGCCGCGTGGACCTCGCCGGACGGTCGCACCTGGTCGCCGGCCCACAGCATCGAGGGTTCGCAGGTCGCAGGGGGCGGCGAGATCCAGATGCTGGCAGTGGCGCCGGCCGGGCCCGGCGTGGTGGCCGTGGGCTGGCGTGACAGCAGCGGCAACGGCAACGGCACCGCGTGGAGCTCCGCGGACGGCACCGTCTGGCAGCGCCTGCCCGACGCGGACAGTTTCAGTGGCGCCATCCTGAGCGGTGTGACCGTCGCCGGCACGCAGGAGGTCGTGGTGGGTGCCGTGGGCCGGCCGGACAACCCCTCGGCCACCGTGTGGCTCGCCGCGTCGGACATCGGGGGGCCCACTGCCGGGCCCTGAAGGGTCCGCGCAGCCCGGGCGTAAGCTTCTGCCGCCGCCATGAGCGAGCGCCTGGCCCCGGTCCCGCTGCATCGGGTGGCCGGCGCCGATCGGCGTGCCCGGCGGCGTCTCACCGCGATCGTCGTCCTCGTCGCCTCGCTGGTCGCGGTGGCGCTGCTCAAACCATGGTCGACCGACCCCGGTCTCTCCGGCACCGCGCTCGGCCCGGGTGGGGCCGCGGTGGCCCCTGGGAACGCCGGCGGATCGACCTCACCACCGGCCACCGCGACGGCCCCGGCCACGCCCGATCCCACGGCCGTCGGTGACGCCATGCCCTGCCAGCCGACCGAGGGGTGGCGCTTCGTGACGCTCGAGGCGGGTCGACTGGGCTACGTCCGCAGCTGGACGGTGATCACGCCGGGTCCCACCACCCAGCCGCTGACGCTGCGAACGGAAGGCCTGGAGGCGCTCGGGTTCTGCCCCCCCGGCGACGCCGCGGCGGCCGGTGGTTCGCCGATCAGGGCGGCGTCGTGGAGGGGTGATGACGCTTCGGGGACGGCGCTCGCGGTGCCGCTCACCCTGACCCCCCTGGCGCGCCCGGCCGGTCTGGACGGTCCCTGGGCCGTGCTCTACCCCGCACCGCCGAGCGGCGTCATACCGGCCCCGCCGGCGTCTGCCGCCCCGGGCGGGACGCCGTCCTGGCCCAGCGGCGAGTACTCCTTCCAGGTCGACCAGCCCGACGGTACGGCGGCCACCTTCACCGTCGACGTTCGCGTGGTGCCCTGACGCCGTTCAGAGGCTGCCGCGCTCCCGCAGCACCTCGCTCGTGCCCCAGATCACCACGATGATCCCCACCGCCGAGATCCACAGGCCGGGCGCTCGCACCGGCCACAACGGCCCCAGGTCGGACAGCTGGAGCAGGAGCTGCGCGAGGCGGGCGACCAGGCCGATCACGCCGATCGCCGTGGCGACGACGTACGTCGCGGCGCGATCGAGGGAGACGGGCTGATCGCCCGCCGCATACGGGAGGGCGATGAGCGCGAGCAACGCGACGGCGGCCACGAAGACGACGACACCGGCCCCGTCGAACCCGTTGGCGCTCGTGGCGGGCAGCGCGCCGGCGCCCCCGCCGACCGTGAACCACGGCAGGAAGCAGCCGATGACCGCGAGCATCGCCCCGACGCCTACGGTGAGACGCCCGCGGCCCAACGCGCGGCGGTTCACGAGGCCGTGTAGACCTCCGGCTTGAGGACGCCGATGTAGGGAAGGTTGCGGTAGAACTCGCCGTAGTCGAGGCCGTAGCCGACCACGAAACGATCGGGGATGGTGAAGCCCCGGTAGTCGATCTCGATGGACGCCAGGCGGCGGGCCGGCTTGTCGAGCAGGGCACAGATGCGGAGCGACGCGGGGTTCTTGCCCCGCAGGTAGCGCTGGAGGTAGTTGAGCGTCAGGCCGGTGTCGATGATGTCCTCCACGATGAGCACGTCGCGCCCCTCCACGGACGAGCTCAGGTCCTTCAGGATCCGCACCAGGCCGGACGTCTCGGTACTCGTCCCGCCGTACGAGCTGACCTCCATCAGGTCGATCTGGACGGGGATCGTGATGGCGCGCATGAGGTCGGCCATGAACGGCAGCGAGCCCTTCAGGACGCTCACCAGGGTGAGGTCACGGTCGGCGTAGTCGCGCGACAGATCGGCGGCCATCTCGACCACCTTGGCCCGCACCTGGGCCTCCGTGATGAGCACCTCGGCGACGTCGTTCACGAGGTCCGGCAGCCGCCGGATGCCGGTCGTCGGCTCAGCCATGGACGGCTGCCGAAGCTGTCTCGGCGCGTGGTGACGGTGGCTGGCCCTCCGGGCCGGTCAGGGCGGACTCCATGTCCAGGCGCCCGTATTTCAGCAGGAGCGCCTTGAAATCGCGCGCGTAGAACAGCTTGATGCGCACGTCCGGATACAGCTCGCGGAGGCGCCGCAGCTTGCGGTTCTTGCGCCGCACCAGGCTTTGCTTCAGCGTCGTGAGCTCGACGTAGAGGTCCAGCTCGGGCAGGTAGAAGTCCGGCGCGAAGCTCTCGACCACCGCGCCTTCGAGGCTGAAGAGGATGGGGAACGTGCGGGGCTCGTACTCCCACGCGACCTGGTAGTAGTCGAGGATACGGGCCAGCTCCGCTTCGCTGGCGTGGGCGAACGTCGTCACGCGCCCGCCGTACCGGGCCGTTCAGGCCGCTCGCGCGGCGTCCCGAAGAGGCCGCGGAAATCGCCGTCGAAGCCACGCAGGAACTCGTGCATCGCCAGCACGTCGGACGCCAGCACGTCCGGATCCCCGTCTGACAGGGCGGGCTGGAGATCGTCCGGATCGCCGAGGCCGAGGCTGGTGGGGCTGCCGTCGGCACCGTGTTCCAGCGAGACGATGGCCACCGATTCCGCTGCGCACGCGCGACAGTCGAGAGCCACGAAGAAGAGGGCCTCGCGCTGCGCCAGCACCCGGATGTGGTCCCGGCGGTAGTGGCGCCCGCAGGCGGCGCAGGTGAAGCCCGCAAGCCGGCTCCGGATCCACGCGGCGGCGTCCATCGGCCGCAGTCTAGCGGTCTGCGGCGGGCGCCGCTGCCATCATCCCATGTATACTCCCTCCCAGTATGAGCGAGTCGACCTTCCGGCACAGCTACAGCAAGGACCGGGCGCAGCTGGTGCGACGCCTGTCGCGCATCGAAGGGCAGGTGCGCGGCATCGGCCGCATGATCGAACGCGACGAGTACTGCATCGACATCCTCCAGCAGACCGCGGCCCTGCGCGCCGCGGTGGACGCCGTCGCCCTGCTGGTCCTGGAGGATCACGTCGCGGGGTGCCTGCGCACCGCCGTCGAGACCGGTGACGCACAGGCCTACACGGACGAGGTGCTCGACGTCGTGCGCCGTTCGCTGGGCCGGCCCGTGCGGGCGCCGCGGCCCGCCGGGGACTGAGCGTCTCTCCACAACGACGGAGCCGCGCGGCCGAGTTATCCACCACCCCCGAAGAGCCCCTGCGGCTGGTGGATAAGTCCGTTGACGCGGCCGGGGCCGGAGACCACACTGCGATCCCTGCACCACCGCTCCTGGTCGACCGGCAGCGGCTCGGACCCAGTACGGTAACGCCGTCCACGAGGCGGTCCGCGAGATCGGATCGAGCGGCCGGACGGACGGCGGAAGACTGAACGGTCCGTGGTGCGACGAACGTCCCGCGCTCGGGAGCGGCCCGGGCCAGATGTGCTGGAACGGATGCATGAGGAGCGCCGCTCTGGCCGGGCCCAGCCGCTCCCGACGCGTCCGCCCACCCTGGTGCGCGACCCCCTCCCCGACGATCCGGCTGGCCTGCCGCCGCTGCCGGTCGCCGTCCGCAGGCTGATCGAGGCCGGCTGCGCGTCATGGGGCGTGATCCTGGACGAGCGGGCGATGGCGGCCCTGGACGCCCACGCGCGCCTCCTGCTGGCGTGGACAGCGGCGATCAACCTCACCGCCGTGCGTCTGCCGGAACGCCTGGCCGTCCTGCACGTCCTCGACAGCCTCTCGGCGGTGCCCCTGCTGCGCCGTGCGGTCGGCCCTCGGCCACGCCTCGCCGACATCGGCAGCGGCGGCGGGTACCCCGCCCTGCCCCTGGCGATCGTGCTGCCCGCATCGCAGGTGGTGCTCATCGAGTCGATCGGCAAGAAGGCGCGCTTCCTCGAGGTGGCCTCGGCGGCCGTCGGCCGGGTCCTGGGCGCGGACGGCACGGCGCCGGACCTGCACGTGGAGCGGCGTCGGGCGGAGGCACTGGCCGGCCCGGACGGCCGATGCGGCGTCTTCGACGTGGTCACGGTGCGGGCCGTGGGGTCGCTGGCCCACCTGGCCGCGCTGGGCCTGCCGCTGCTGCGGCCGGGGGGGCTCCTGGTCGCCTGGAAGCGCGATGCGGGGGATGGCGCGCTCGAGGCGGAGGTGGGGGAGGCACGTCCGATCATCGCGCGCCTCGGCGGCGCCCCACCGCGGGTCGAGACGGTGCGCGTGCCACCGGGGGCGACCGGCCTGGAAGGGCATCGCCTGGTGCTGGTGCGGGCCGGTCGGGGCGGGGCGCCCGCGAGCGGGAGGAGCCGCCTGCTAGGCTGACCGTGTGCGCGTCGCGGTCATCTCGGACATCCACGGCAACCTGCCGGCGCTGGAGGCGGTCCTGGCCGCCGTCGCCCCCTTCGATGCCCTCTGGCACCTCGGCGACACGGTCGGGTACGGGCCCCAACCGAATGAGGTGGTGGACCGCCTGACCCGCGAGGGGGCGGTCGGCGTGCGGGGGAACCATGACTCGGCGGCGACGGGCCTGATCGATGCCGACTGGTTCAACGAGGACGCGCGCGTGGCCATCGAATGGACGGCTCGCGTGCTCACCCCGGCGTCCAGGGCGGCCCTGCTGGCCCTGCCGGAACGGCGCTCGGAGGGCGAGTTCACGATGGTCCACGGCAGTCCCCGCGATCCCACTTGGGAGTACATCGCCTCCACCGCGGTCGCCCTGGTGGGGCTGCAGGACCTCACCACCCCGTACGGGCTCTTCGGGCACACCCACGATCCCCGCGTCTTCCGCGCCCGGGGTGGCACGGTCGAGACGCTCGGCCCGACCGACCACGCCGAGTTGCAGCTGGATGAGCGGGTGACCCTGCTGAACCCCGGCAGCGTGGGCCAGCCGCGCGACGGCGACCCGCGGGCATCGGCCCTCGTCCTGGACCTGGATGCCCGACGGGCGACCTGGCACCGCGTCGCCTACGACATCCGCGCGGTGCAGGCGCGCATGCGCGAGGTCGGCCTCCCCGCACGCCTGGTCGACCGCCTCGAGCGCGGCCTGTGACCGGACGCGCTCCGGTGTGGCGGCGACCCACGGTGCTACCCTTCGCGCCGATGCCCGAGTCACAGGCCGTTCCCGTCAAGCGTGTCGTCCTGGGCCTCAGCGGCGGCACGGCGGACCCCTTCGTGGTGCGCCTGGGCTGCCAGCTCGTCCGGGGCCAGCGAGCCGAGCTGATCGGCGTGCACGTCGTCGAAGTCGATTGGAGTCACGACCTGTCCGAGGACATCTCGAGCGGCAACGAAGCGGCGGCGGCCGTCCTTGACCGGGCCGAGGAGGCGGCGGAGGACCTCGGGGCCCGGCTCAAGACGAGCCTCCTGCAGGCGCGCCATCCGGGCGCCGCGCTGGTCGATGAAGCGGTCGCCCTGGGCGCCGACATCATGGTCCTGGGGCTCCCCTACCGCACCCGCTTCGGGGGTGACTTCGCCATCGGGCGCACCGTGCCGTACGTCTTCCAGAACGCGCCCTGCCGCGTGCTCGTAGCGCGCGAGCAGATGCCCGTGGAGACTCGCGCCCAGGCGCCGCTCCCCGAGCGCATCGGCGCACGGGCCTGAGCGATGGCCCCCACGCGCTCGATCGTGGTCGGCTGCGGCCGAGTCGGGGCGGGCATCGCCGAGCACCTCGCACGAGCCGGCCATGAGGTCGTCGTGATCGACATCTCGACCGACGCCTTCAGCCGCCTCGAGCCGGACTTCTCCGGCACGGCCGTTCGTGGTGACGGGACCGACGAAGCAGTCCTGCGACGCGCCGGCACCGAGGGCGCCGACTACTTCTTCGCCCTCACCGAGGGCGACAACCGCAACATCCTGTCGGCCCAGCTCGCCGAGGAGATCTTCTCCGTGCCCAAGGTGGTGGCCAAGATCAACGACCCCGTGCGCGCCGCGGCCTACGCCGACCTGGGCCTGTCCACGCTGTGCCGCACGACCAGCCTCGTCGACGACCTGGGCCGCTTCGCCGGCCTGCCGCCGATGGCCGGCGCCAGCGGGGTCCGCACGGCCTCCGGACACCACGCCCACGGCCCGGCCGATCTCACGATGGCGGCCGCTCCCGGCGGTCCGGCGCTCCCGGCAGCCCCGGCGCCTGAGCGCTGACCGTGTACGTCATCATCGTCGGCGGGGGCAGGGTCGGGTACTACCTGACCAAGGAGCTCCTGGCGGCGGGCCATGAGCTCGTGCTGCTGGAGAAGGACCCCCGCCGCGCTCACCAGATCACCGATGAACTCGGCAGCATCGTGATGACCAAGGACGGCTGCGAGGGCAAGCACCTCGCGGAGGCCGGGGCGAGTCGGGCCTCGATCGTGGCGGCCGTGACCGGCGACGACGAGGACAACCTGGTGGTATGCCAGATGGCCAAGCACCACTTCGCCGTGCCGCGGACCATCGCGCGCGTCAACAACCCGCGCAACGAGCCGCTCTTCCGCCACCTCGGGGTGGACGAGATCATCAGCCCCACGCGGATGGTCCTCGGCGCCATCGAGCAGGACATCCCGGTGCACGAACTGCTCCACCTGGCTCAGCTGGAGGGCGGCGAGCTGGAGGTGCTCGAGGCCCAGATCGGGCCCCGATCGCCGGCCGTCGGCCAGCATCCGGCCGACATCCGCCTGCCCGAGGGCTGCAGCCTCTTCATCCTCATCCGCGACGAGGTGGCCCAGGCGATCCGCCCCGACAGCACCTTCGAGGTCGGTGACAAGGTCATCGCCATCACCCGCACGGAGTGCAGCGCCGAGCTCCATGAGCAGCTGATCGGCGAGGAACCCACCCCCGAACTGGTGGCCCACCCCTAGTCCGAAGGCTCCGCCGCGTCGTCGATATCGGCGGGACCGGCTCGCTTCGGGGGTCGTCCGGCCCCTTGGCGTTGCACATCCAAGCCACGACGTCGTTCGCTGCGGCCGGCGTCGGGTCGCCATGTGACATCAAGCGCCCCTTACGGCGGCGGAGCGTCGCGGAACGGGCCGGATGCGGCGCTTCCGCGGCCGAAGTGGACACAAAGGGCCCTTGACCGTCAGGGAACAGCTCGCAAGTCGGCCCGATGGGGCCTTTGATGTCCGCCCAGCGGCGTTTGCGGCCCATCCCACGGACGGGTCGCGGACCTCGCGGCAGCAACACTCTTGACAATGCCATTGATAGGGTTCTACCATCCCAGCTGTCCGGTGCTGAGGCCGGACGGACCGCGGCCATCATCGGCCACGGGCCATCCCAGAACCTCTGGAGGTGCAGTACATGAGCCTCATCCGGCGGACGTCGCCGTTCGGCGACATGCTTTCCCTGCGCCAGGCGATGGATCATCTCTTCGAGGATTCGTTCGTTCGCCCGCGCAGCTTCTGGTTCGGCGACAGCGTGGTGCTGCCGCTCGACGTCCATTCGACACCCGACGCCCTGGTGGTCGAGGCAGCCCTCCCCGGCGTGAAGCCGGAGCAGGTCGAGATCACGATCACGGGCGACCTGCTCACCATCAGCGGCACCAGCGACGCGACCCAGGACGGCGAGCGTGACGGCTACACCTACCGGGAGATCCGTCGCGGCGACTTCAGCCGCTCGGTGACCCTGCCGCGTGAGCTGCAGACCGATCGCGCCACGGCCAGCTTCGAGCACGGCCTGCTCCGCCTGTCGATCCCCCGGGCCGAGGCGACCCGGCCGCATCGCATCGCCATCACGCCGACCCACGAGGAGCCGGCCGCCGATGCGCCGGCCGCCTCATCCGCCGCCCCGGACGTCAAGCCTGTGGCGGACCCGACAGCGGCGCCCGATCCGGACCGCGAACTCGTCGCGGCCCGCTGACATCCGCGGAGCGTCCGGCGTGCGTGACCGGTTGACGCGAGACCCCCATCGGCCCGTCTACGTGATCAGCGTGGCGGCGAGCATCGTGCGGGCCCATCCCCGCACGCTGCGCATCTACGAGGATGAGGGCCTGCTCTGTCCGGCGCGCACGCCGACCAACATCCGCCTCTACTCGGAAGAAGACATCCGGCGGCTCCTATGGATCCGCCATCTGACCCAGAACCTGGGCGTCAACCTGGCCGGTGTCCGCATCCTCTTCGAGCTCGAGGAGCGTATGGGTACCCGGATCCTGGAGGCGCTCTTCGAGGCGACCGACGAACCCGACCCGGCCCAGGTCGAGGCCCCGGCGGCCGCGAGCCCACCGCCCATCAGCACCAGGCCAACGCGGTGACCCGCGCCCGCCACCAAGGAGAGATCATGGCTGAGACCACCCCCGAGACGAAGCCCGAAGCGGCGCCTGCCGCGGCGCCCGACACGCCGGCCACCGCGACCGCGGAGCGAGCCCCGACCGGGGACCTGCCGCTCGTGGCCCTGCGCGAGACCGTCATCTTCCCCGAGATGATCGTGCCGCTCCAAGTCGGTCGCGACAAGTCGGTCCAGGCCCTCAACGCGGCCGTGGCCGAAGGTGCGCCCATCGTGCTGGTCACGCAGCGCCAGCCGGAGAAGGAAGACATCGCCGATCCCTCGGAGCTCTACGAGATCGGCACGCTGGCCAAGATCGCCCAGGTGGTCCAGCTCCAGGACGGGACCGTGCGCGCCATCGTGCAGGGCCAACAGCGCCTGCGGGTCAAGCGTTTCACCCAGGTCGAGCCGTTCATCCGTTCCGAGGTGGCGTTGCTGGAGGACGCCAAGCCCAACAGCCTGGAGGTCCAGGCCCTCATGCGCAACGTCCAGGGCCAGATCGAGACGTACGTCCAGTCGGGGGCGCCGGTACCGCCCGAGGCCGCCGTCGCGGCCCGCAACATCACGGAGCCCGGACTCCTGGCCGACATGGTCGCCTACAGCCCCGACCTGACGACCGAGCAGCGCCAGGAGCTCCTGGAGACCATTGACATCGTCGAACGGCTGAAGCTCGTCAGCTCCTTCCTGGCCCGCCAGATCGAGATCCTCGAGCTGAAGGGCAAGATCCAGTCGGAAGTCAAGTCCGAGATGGACAAGACACAGCGGGAGTACATCCTGCGCGAGCAGCTCAAGGCCATCCAGCGCGAGCTGGGCGAGGACGATCCGCAGCAGGCCGAGATCAGCGAGCTGCGCGACAAGGTCGAGCAGGCGGGCATGCCCGAGGAGGTCAAGACGCGGGCGATCAAGGAGATCGACCGCATGAGCCGCATCCCGTCGGCCTCGCCGGAGGTGGGCGTCATCCGCACGTACGTCGACTGGCTGGTCGGCCTGCCGTGGAACGTCGCCACCGACGACCAGCTGGACATCCGCGCGGCGGCCAGGATCCTTGACGAGGACCACTACGGCCTGGAGAAGATCAAGGAACGCATCCTCGAGTACCTCGCCGTGCGCACGCTGGCGGACAAGATCCGCAGCCCCATCCTGGCCTTCGTGGGACCGCCAGGCGTGGGCAAGACGTCGCTCGGCAAGAGCATCGCCCGCGCCATGGGCCGCAAGTTCGTGCGCATGAGCCTGGGCGGCATCCACGACGAGGCGGAGATCCGCGGTCATCGCCGGACGTACATCGGGGCCCTGCCGGGGCGCATCATCCAGAACATCAAGACGGCCGGCACCAACAACCCGGTCTTCATGCTCGACGAGGTCGACAAGATCGGCATGGACTTCCGCGGCGACCCCAGCTCGGCGCTGCTGGAGGTGCTCGATCCGGAGCAGAACAACACCTTCCAGGACAACTACCTGGAGGTGCCGTTCGACCTTTCCAAGGTGCTCTTCATCGCCACCGGCAACCTGCTCGACCCCATCCCCAACGCCCTGCGCGACCGCATGGAGATCGTGCACCTGCCCGGTTACACGGAGCAGGAGAAGATCGAGATCGGCAAGCGCTTCCTGGTGCCGAAGCAGATGACCAACCACGGCCTGAAGCCCAAGCACATCGTGCTGACGGATGAGGCGATGGTCGAGCTCGTGCGTTCGTACACCCACGAGGCCGGCGTCCGCAACCTCGAGCGCGAGATCGCCAACGTCATGCGCAAGATCGCCCGGCAGGTGGCCGAGGGTCGCACGCGCAAGGTCGTGGTGGACAAGAAGAAGCTGGCCGACCTGCTCGGACCGAACCGCTTCGAGTACGGCGAGCTGGAGGCCGAAGACCAGGTGGGCGCTGCGACGGGCCTGGTGGTGACCGAGGTCGGCGGCGACGTCGTCTCGGTCGAGGTCACCCGCATGGAAGGCAAGGAGGACTTCATCCTCACCGGCCAGCTGGGCGAGGTGATGCGTGAGTCGGCCAGGGCAGGCCTGTCCTGGACGCGGGCCAATGCGGCTCAGCTCGGCATCGCGCGCGAGGTCTTCGAGAAGAACACCCTGCATATCCACGTGCCTGCCGGGGCCACCCCCAAGGACGGTCCGTCGGCCGGTATCACGATGGCCACCGCGATCGTGAGCGCCCTGACCGGCATCCCCGTCCGCAAGGACGTGGCCATGACCGGCGAGATCACGCTCCGCGGCCGCGTGCTGCCGATCGGCGGCCTGAAGAGCAAGATCCTCGCCGCCCACCTCTCGGGCGCGCGCATGGTCATCCTGCCACGCAAGAACGAAAAGGACCTGCGCGACATCCCCGAGGAGATCCGCAAGCAGATCAAACTCGTGCTCGTCGACTCGATGGACCAGGTCCTGGAGGCGGCCCTCCGGCGCAAGCCGACGCCGCTCCCCCAGGGCCGGCCCCAGGTCGATGAGCCGGCCACGGCGCGCCTCCCGGCCGGGGCCGCGGTGCGACCGACCTTCCCCCCGACCGACCAGCCGCCCGCGGTCGCCTGAGGCCGCGGGCCGCCACCGCCCATGGAATACCGCGACTACTACGCCACCCTGGGGGTCGCGCGCGACGCCAGCCCGGCCGACATCAAGAAGGCCTTTCGCAAGCTCGCGCGCGCCAACCATCCGGACCTGAACAAGGGTGACGCGGCCGCGGAGGCGCGCTTCAAAGAGATCAACGAGGCCCACGAGGTGCTCAGCGATCCCCAGAAGCGCAAGGCCTATGACCAGCTGGGGGCCAACTGGGAGCAGGTCCAGCGCGCCGGCCGCGGCGGAGCCGACCCGTTCGCCGGCTTCGGAGGCGCCGGTGGCCCGGGGGTCCGCTTCGAGTACCGCGGCAACGCGGAGGACCTGGCCGGCTTCAGTGACTTCTTCCAGACGTTCTTCGGCGCGGCCGGTCCCCGGGCCGGGTCCGCCGGGGCGCACCCGGCCGGCCGGACGACCCGCACGCAAGCCGCCGGGGGCCTGGATTTCGCCGACATCCTGGCCGGCCTGGGCCTGGACCAGGCGGGCCAGGATCCGGGCGCCGCGTACCAGCCGCGCGTCGCCCCGATGGAGCGGCAGCACCTTGAGGCGCGGGTCGAGGTCACCCTGGAGGAGGCGTACCACGGCGCGACTCGCCTGGTACAGGTGGGGGACCGTCGCCTGGAGGTGACGATCCCGCGCGGGGTCGCCTCCGGCCAGCGGATCCGTCTCTCCGGCAAGGCCGGCCGGGGCCCTGATGCCGGCCACGTCTACCTAGAGATCCACGTGGCGGACCATCCCGGCTTCGTGCGGCGGGGGGCGGACCTGCAGCGCGAGCTGCCGCTGACCCTCGCCGAAGCGCTCCTGGGCGCCGAGGTGCCGGTGCCCACGTTGAAGGGCCGCGTGATGCTGCGCATCCCACCGGAGACCCAGGCCGGTCGGACGTTCCGCCTGACCGGCCAGGGCATGCCGCATTTCAAGGCCGAGGGCTACGGGGACCTGCTGGTCAGGATCCGCGTCGTCCTGCCGACCGGCCTGTCCGCGGATGACCGGCGCCGCTTCCAGGAGTTCGCCGACCACATCCACCAGGCCGATCCCCGCCAGGCGGACCGGACCACCCGACCGACCCACGCCCGCTCGACCGGGGACGCCAGCGGAGCACTCGCCGCATGAACCTCGACCGCTATACCCAGAAAGCCCAGGAAGCGATCCTGGCCGCCCAGCGCCTCGCCACCGAGGCGCACAGCCCGGTGCTCGACGTCGAGCACCTCCTGGCCGCGCTCCTCGACGACGACCAGGGGGTGCCCGCTACGACCCTGCGGCGCATCGGCGTGGACGTGCCCCGGCTGCGCATGGACCTGGCCGCCGTCCTCGGCCGACGCGCCCGCGTCGAGGGCAGCTCGATGAGCCTGGACCGGCGAGCCCAGCAGCTCCTCCAGCGGGCCGAGGACGAGGCACGGCGCCTGAAGGACGAGTACGTCTCGACCGAGCATCTGCTCATCGCCGCCAGCGAGTCGGGCGGCGACGCCCAACGGCTACTGGATGCGGCCGGCGCCGGCAAGGAGGCCCTCCTGGCGGCTCTGGCGGGCGTGCGCGGCGGCCAGCGGGTGACCAGCCAGAACCCCGAATCGACCTACCAGGCCCTGGAGCGGTACGGCCGCGACCTGACCGCCGATGCGCGCGCCGGCAAGCTGGACCCGGTCATCGGCCGCGACGAGGAGATCCGCCGCGTCATCCAGGTCCTCAGCCGCCGCACCAAGAACAACCCCGTCCTGATCGGCGAGCCAGGCGTCGGCAAGACGGCCATCGCCGAGGGCCTGGCGCAGCGGATCGTGCGCGGCGACGTGCCCGAATCACTCAAGGAGAAGCGGGTGGTCGGGCTGGACCTGGGGGCCCTGGTCGCCGGCGCCAAGTACCGCGGCGAGTTCGAAGAGCGCCTCAAGGCGGTGCTCAAGGAGATCAAGGACTCGAACGGTCAGGTCATCCTCTTCATCGACGAGCTGCATACCGTCGTCGGGGCGGGCGCTGCCGAGGGCGCCATGGACGCCAGCAACCTGCTCAAGCCGATGCTCGCGCGCGGCGAGCTGCACACCATCGGCGCCACGACCCTCGACGAGTACCGCAAGCACATCGAGAAGGACGCGGCCCTGGAGCGGCGCTTCCAGCCGGTCTTCGTGGATCAGCCGTCCGTCGAGGAGACGATCTCCATCCTGCGCGGCCTGCGCGAGCGGTACGAAGTCCACCACGGTGTCCGCATCACCGATTCGGCCCTCGTCGCGGCGGCCACGCTGAGCAACCGCTACATCAGCGACCGCTTCCTGCCCGACAAGGCCATCGACCTCGTCGACGAGGCGGCCAGCCGCCTGCGCATCGAGATCGACTCGATGCCCACCGAACTCGACGAACTCGAGCGGCGGCGGATCCAGCTGGAGATCGAGCGGGAGGCCCTGCGCAAGGAGAAGGACGAGGCCTCCAGGGCGCGGCTCACGGCCCTGGAGAAGGAGCTGGCCGAGATCAGCGAGGAGGCCGGTGGCCTGAAACAGCAGTGGGAGACGGAGAAGGCCGCCATCGCCGCGCTGCGCCAGACCAAGTCCGAGCTGGAAGGGTTGCAGCACGAGATCGAGGCGGCCGAGCGCGCCGCCGACTACGGACGCGCCGCCGAGCTGAAGTACGGGCGGCAGGTCGAGCTGCAGAACCGGCTCAAGGAGCAGGAGTCGGCCGTCGCCGCCGCCGGTGGAGCCAGCCGGATGCTCAAGGAGGAGGTCGACGCGGACGACATCGCCCGCATCGTCGCCACCTGGACCGGCATCCCGGTGACCCGCCTGATGGAAGGCGAGGCGGGCAAGCTCATCCACATGGAGGAGCGGCTCCACGAACGGGTGATCGGCCAGGACGACGCCATCGCCGCGGTCTCGGATGCGGTCCGCCGGGCGCGCGCCGGGCTCAAGGATCCCCGACGGCCGATCGGCTCGTTCATCTTCCTGGGACCCACCGGCGTGGGCAAGACCGAGCTCGCACGGGCCCTCGCCGGCTTCCTCTTCGACGACGACGCGGCCATGACCCGCCTCGACATGAGCGAGTACATGGAGAAGTACTCGGTCAGCCGGCTCATCGGCGCTCCGCCAGGCTACGTCGGGTACGACGAAGGGGGCCAGCTGACCGAGACCGTCCGGCGCCGGCCCTACCAGGTGGTGCTGCTCGACGAGATCGAGAAGGCGCACCCGGACGTCTTCAACGTCCTGCTCCAGGTCCTCGACGACGGGCGCCTCACCGACGGCCAGGGCCGCACCGTCAACTTCAAGGACACCGTCATCATCATGACGAGCAACATCGGGAGCCAGTTCATCGCGGCGTACGGGGGCCGCACGGACGAGGCCTCGTACGAGGACATGAAGCGCCAGGTGACGGAGGCGCTCCGGCTGCAGTTCCGACCCGAATTCCTGAACCGGGTGGACGAGGTGATCGTCTTCCACGCCCTCACCGAGGCGGACCTGGCGGCCATCGTGGAGCTGCTGGTCGCCGACCTCCAGCGGCGCCTGGCCGGGCACGACCTGACCATGGAGCTGACGCCTGCGGCGCGCCGCCTCATCGCCGCGGAGGGCCACGATCCGGCCTTCGGGGCGCGGCCGCTCAAGCGCTCGGTGCAGCGCCTGGTCGAGAACCCGCTCGCGCGTGCGCTCCTCGAGGGGCGCTTCCCGCCCGGGTCGCACATCCTGGCCGACGCGGACGCGCTGTCGGGGACGCTCCTCTTCAAGGCCGGCGACGAGACGGTCGTGGCCACCGCCGGGGAACGCCGCGACGCCCGCGCGCGACCGGCGGTGCCGGCCACGCCGGCCGATCCGGTCGAGGCGGCCATCGAGCGGGCCTCGCGTCCGCGCAAGAAGCCGGACGACGGAGGGGAGCTCCTCAACTAGGGTCTCGGCCGCGGACGCGCGAAGCTCCGGACAGCCGCGGGCCCTTCACCGGCCCCAGCCCTTCACCGGCCACGGGCCTGGGTTCGCAGATGCACGCCGCGTGAACGTTGGAACGGCTAGGGGGCCCGCTACACCATCGTGGCGCTGCCGCGGCGCCCTCGTGGCCGATCATCCACGCTCGCGCCGACCTGCTGCGGGGGTCGCCGCATGCCGCCGGCCCGGCGAGGGCGCGCCAACGTCCCGCGGGTGTGCGTCTGAGGCGTGGGAGGCCGCTGAGGTGACGGAGGCCGCTGAGGCGTCGGAGGCCGCCGGGTCGGCCGGGTCGGCCGGGTGGACCGATCCCACGCGGGGTCGCTCTCAGGGAGGCCGCAGGCGCCATACGATGGGCGCATGACCGGTCCGCCGCTCGGCGTCCGAAGCCCGTTGCCCGCGCCCATGCCGACCCTCGAGCAGCGATGGGCCGAGAGCCGCGGGCCGCTGGTCGAGCGGCTGCGCGACCGGATCCGCGCCGACGGCCCCCTGACGTTCGCGGCCTTCATGGCGACGGCCCTGTACGACCCGACCGACGGCTACTACGTGACGCGGTCCGACCGGACCAGTCGGGCCGGCGACTACCTGACCGCGCCGGAGATGGATCCCCTGTTCGGGGCGGCGCTGGCGGGCCACGTCGAGGCCGGCTGGGAGCGGTTGGGCCGACCTGACCCGTTCGTCCTGCAGGAGCACGGCGCGGGCAGCGGCGCCCTCGCTGCCGGCCTGCTGCACGAGCTCGTCGCGCGCCGGTCGGCGCTGCTCGACGCTCTGCGCTACCTGCCGGTGGAGGTCGGGGGGCGCGCCGATGCGATCCTCGACCGGCTCGCGGCCGAGGGCTTTGCCACGCAGCTCGAGCCGTGGAGCGGCGACGACGCGCGGGCCGCCGGGGAGCCGATGGTCGGCGCCATCCTGGCCAACGAGCTGCTTGATGCCCTGCCCGTCCACCGTGTGACCGTCGTCGCCGGCGAGGTCCGCGAGCTGTACATCACATGGCGCGACGGCTGGTTCGCAGACGAACCCGGCCAGCCGTCGGACCCGGCGCTGGAGCGCACCGTGACCGCCTCGGCCATCGAACTGCGGGATGGGGATCGGGCGGAGGTGTCGCTCGCCGCCCAGGCCTGGGTCGAACGGGCCGCATCCGGGCTGGCCCGGGGCTGGCTGCTGCTGATGGACTACGGCGGCCCGGGTGCCGAGCTCTGGGGCGCGCCGCACCCGGAGGGGCTGTTGCGCACCTATCGAGCCCACCACGCCGGCGCCGACCCGTACCGCGCGGTGGGGCTCCAGGACCTGACGGCCCACGTGGACACGGCGGCCGTGCGCCGGGCGGCGCTCGGGAACGGCCTGGACCTGGTGGGCCAGACGACGCTGGCCGAATTCCTGGCCGGCCTGGACGCGGGCGAGCTCCTGGTGCGCCTGGGCGGCGACCCCACCACGAGCGCCGAACGGTACCGCACGGCCCGCGGGGCGCTGCTGCGCTTGCTCGATCCCGGCGCCATGGGCCGCTTCATCGTGCTGGGCTTCGGCCGCGGCATGGCGGCCGAGCCGCCCCTGCGCGGCTTCGACTTCCACTTGTCGCGCGGTTGACCGGCGGGATGCGTTTCTCTGTCGTCGCGAGCCGCCTCGCGCGCCTCCCCGACCCCCTCCCGCCGCCACCGCCGGCGCTCCAGCCCGGCATCGCCGCCGACACGAACGACGATCCGCGGCGGGTCCGGCCTACCTGGCCGGCGCCGACGCGCGAGAGCGCGGTCCTGATCCTGATCTACCCGGATGCGACCGGCGAGGCACGTCTGGTGCTCACGGAGCGACCGGCCACGGTGACCCACCACGCCGGCGAGGTCAGCTTCCCGGGCGGAGCCCGTGAGGCAACGGACGAGTCGCCCGAGGCGACCGCCCTGCGCGAGGCATGGGAAGAGGTGGGCCTTGACGTCGCGGCCGCCGGGGTCCGGGTGGTCGGGCGGCTCGACGAGGTGGCCATCGGGCCGAGCGGCTTCCGGTTGACCCCGGTCCTGGCCCTCGCCGACCGCGAACCCCGCTTCGTGCCGGATGCGCGAGAGGTCGCCGCCGTCCTGACGCCCTCGCTGGCGGCGTTCCTGCCCGACGCGCGGATCACCCGGGGCGAGCTCGAGCGGGACGGCTGGCGCCTGGAATTCGGGGGCTACGACGTTGAGGGCCGGCTCGTGTGGGGGGCCACGGCACGGGTCCTGGGCCAGCTTGGCGCGACGGTCGCCGCGGGAGCGCGCTAACGCTCAGTCCTTCGCGGGACCGCCGAGGGGGGCCGTGATGAGGGCCAGCAGCTGGGCCACGATGGTGTCGGGATCGGGACCGTCGATGTTGGTCAGCACGGCGATCGAGGCCCCCAGGAGCGGGAAGTACCGGAGCGCCCCGCGGTAGCCGGAACACGCGCCGCCGTGGCCGTAGCTCGTGAAGCCGTCGAGCGTCAGGCGCTGCGTCCCGAGCCCGTAGATGAACCGCGGCTTGTAGGGAGCGGAGATCGAGGTGTCCTCCATGGCCTGAAGCGACACGGGGGTGAGGACCGAGCCGCCGTACAGCGCAGCGCCCCAGCGCGCCAGGTCGGTCGAAGTGCTCACGAGGGACCCGGCGGCATCCAGCGAGGTCGCCAGCGAGGTGAACGGCAGGTAGCCGGTCCCGTCGCTCAGGTCCCGGTAGACGACCTTGGTCCCGGCTGCCCGTGCGTAGGGGTCCGCCACCAGCCCCAGGGCCGGGGCGGGGGCCACGGTCGTGCCGGCCTGGAGGGCCGTCGAACGGAGCCCCAGGGGTGCGAGGAACCGGTCGGTCAGCTCCTGTGCCACGGTGCGGCCCTCAGCGGCCTGGATCACCTCGCCAAGGAGCAGGTAGTTCGTGTTCGAGTAGGACCACCCCTTGCCGGGTGGGAACAACGGCTTGCCGACGTAGGCCAGCAGGGCTTTCGGCTGCCAGGCCGTCCGCGGAGCGGCGCCCAGGCGGATCAGCAGGTGCTCGTTGGCGAAGTAGTCGGCCAGGCCGCTCGTGTGGGCCAGCAACTCCCGCAGCGTGATCGTGGCCGCCCCGGGATAGGCCGGCAGCCAGCGGCTGAGAGGGTCGTCCAGGTGCATCGTGCCCGCCTGGACCAGGCGCATGATCTCCGCGGCCACGAACGTCTTGGTGATGCTGCCCACGTCGAAGAGGTCGGCCGTGGACATCGCGCGCCCCGTGGCCACGTCGGCGAGCCCGGCCGCGCCGCTCCACGACGCTCCGTCGGAAAGCAGGATCGTGGCCTGCACGCCCGGCACATGGAGCCGCCTGACGGCCGCGGCGAGCTGGGCCTGGAGCTGTGCGCCCAGCCCTGTCAGCTGCGGGAGCGGCCCGTCGGTGGCCAGGCCCGTCGGGGTCGGAGCCGGAGAAGCCGAGGGGGCCGGAGATACCCACGGGGCCGGGGTGCCGGAGGCGACCGGCGTGGCGAGGGGCGTCGCCGAACCACCCGGGGCGGGGGATCCGACCGGGGGCCTGGTCGCGGGCGCGCTGACGGTCGCCACCGGCTGGAGCGATGGCCCGCCCACCGCCCCGCTGCCGCATGCGGCGGACAGGAGCGCGAGCAGGAGCATGGCGCCTGTGACGCGCCCCCGGACACGCCGGTCCGCGCCCCCCAGCCGCCCGGCCCGATGCATCCCGTCTACCAGGGTTCGCCGGACGAGCGGTCGTGGTCGGCCGGTGAGCGAGACGGCCGGCTCAGCGTGCCCTCGGCGGGCGCCGCCGGGGCGGCCGAAGCGGCGGAGGTCGCGTCGAGCAGGCCCCGCGCCCACCCGTCGTCCGGACCGGCGAGCTCGACGACGATGGCCCGCATCTCGCTGCCATCGGTGTAGGCGCCGTGCAGTACGTCGGCGGGCCAGACGACGGCCTCGCCGTGCATCACGCGAGCCCGCTCGTCGCCCACCTGCACGAAGCCGCCCCCGCTCACCACGACGAAGAGGCAGGTGTTGGGGTTGTCGTGGGGCGTGATCATCGCGTGGGTGCTGAAAGCCAGCTCGGAGACGCTCCCGCGCGCGTCCTGGTGGAGCACCTGGGCCGCGACACCGGTGGTCCCGGGCGGCCCCTCCGGGCGGCGATGACCCGGCCCGAAGCGGCGGATGTCCATGGCCGGCGCCGGGCGCCCGGGTCTACCGCCGCCGACGGCGGCGGCGCGTCCGGATCGTCGCCTCGGGGTGCTTGTAGCGTGCCTGGCTGAAGAAGCGCGCCCGTCGCAGCTGCTGGTTGTACCCCGCGATCTCGGGTGGCCAGTGGCGGAAGCGGACCCACACGTAGCAGGACACGCCGATGACGATCGTCACCAGCACGAACAGGAAGTACCACTGGAACAGGCACATGATCAGCAGCAGGCCGAACGTGCTGAAGCCCGTCCACAGCAGCCACTCCTGCATCGTCACGAGCGGCTCGAAGCGGCGCAGGGCGCGCGAGCGCACGTTATAGAGCACGACCTGCGCCACGAGCAGCACGGCGGAGGCGACCACGATGGGCCAGAAGAGGTCGGGAAACTGGTGCTGGTTGAACGGCACCAGGAGGTAGTCCCAGGGAGCCAGGGTCACGCCGTCTCGATCCCCATCTAGCCGACCATGCGGCGGGTCCGCCCTGCCGCTCCGGACCGGGAGGATAGCAGAGGGCCATTGCTATACTCGGAGGTCCGACCCTCGGGTCCACCCGGCGGGCGCATGCCCGGGGAGCAAGCAGACGGAGGAGCCGAGTGCGTGCCCTGCTCTCGGTCGCCGATCGGGAGGGCCTGGCCCCCCTGGCCGCGGAGTTGCTCCGCCTGGGCGTCGAGGTCTTCGCCACCGACGGCACGCGTGAGGCGCTCGCCGCGGACGGGGTGGAGGTCGCCTCGGTCGCGGCCCTGACCGACGTGCCGGCCCTCGCCGGGGGACAGGTCAAGACGTTCCATCCAGCTATCTACGCGGGCATCCTGGCCCGCCGCGACAGGCCGGAGCAGCTCGCCGAGCTGGAGCGGCACGGCATCGGGCTGATCGACCTGGTGGTGGTCAACATCGCCCCGTTCGCACCGCAGGTCGGGGAGCAGCTGGTGCCCCTCGACGAGGCCGTCGACCGGATCGAGGTCGGCGGGGCGGCGCTCCTCAGCGCGGCCGCCCGCAACTTCGCCGGCGCCACACCGGTCAGCAGCCCCCAGCACTACGACGCCCTGCTGGCCGACCTGCGCGAGCGCGGTCAGGTCTCGCCCGAGCTCCGCCAGCGGCTGGCCGCCGACGCGTTCGCCACCGTGGCGGCCTACAACGCCGAGGTCGCCGCATACCTCAACCACATCAGCGGCATCCGCTTCCCCTCCCGCCTGACGCTCGTGCTGGAGAAGCTGGCCGATCTGCCGTACGGCGAGAACCCCCACCAGCGCGGGGCCATCTATCGCGAGACGAGCCATCGCGCGGGGGTGGTCGTGGACGCGGTCCACCTCCAGGGCGGTCGCCCGACGTTCAACGACCTGCTGGACCAGGACGCGGCCCAGCGGATCGTCTCCGACTTCACCGGCCCCACGGCGGTCATCGTCAAGCGGGCCAACCCGGTGGGCCTGGCCAGCAGCGACACGCTGGGCTCGGCCTACACACGGGCCTTCGACTGCGACCCGGTCAACGCCTTCGGCGCCACCGTGGGGGTGAACAGGCGGGTGGACGAGGAGACGGCCCAGGCCATCGTGGACACGCCGTTCGAGGCGGTCGTCGCGCCCGGCTTCGACGAGGCCGCCCTGGCGGTCCTGGCGGGCAAGTCGGAGATGCAGCTGTTGCAGGTCCCCGGGACGCCGGCGGGCGGGCGCCCGGACTACGGCATGGCCAACCTGGACTTCGTGCGGGTCGGGGGCGGCCTGCTCGTGGAGACCCTCGATCGCGACGAGGACGACCGCTCGCTCTTCCAGGTCGTGACCCGTCGGCGGCCGACCCTTGAAGAACTGACCGATCTCATGTTCGCCTGGCGGTGTGTGCGCCACGTGCGGAGCAACGCGGTCGTGGTGGCCCGCAACGCGGCCCTCGTCGGCGTGGGCGCGGGGCAGGCCAGCCGCCTGGTGGCGGTCGAGGTCGCCCTCCACCGGGCGGGTGAGCGCGCCAAATTGAGCTGCCTTGCCTCAGACGGGTACTTCCCCTTCGCCGATGCGATCCAGCTGGCGGCCGAACGCGGCGTGACCGCCATCGTCCAACCGGGCGGCTCGCGGCGCGACGAGATGGCCATCGAGATCGCCGACCGCCACCACATGGCCATGGTCTTCACCGGCCGTCGCCACTCGCGCCACTAGGCGACCCTTCCGACCGGCGCTCGCAGGAGGTCCCGATGCCCGAAGCCAGCATGGAGTCGCGGATCGCCCTCGAGATGGTGCGCATCACCGAGGCCGCGGCGATCGACTCGGCGCGCTACATGGGCCGCGGCGACAACGTGGCGGCGGACCACGCCGCCACCGAAGCGATGCGGCGGACGATGGACGAGCTCGAGATGCGCGGCACGATCGTCATCGGCGAGGGGGAGCGCGACGAGGCGCCCATGCTCTTCATCGGCGAGCAGGTCGGCCAGCGCCTGGCGGACCAGCCGGAGATCGACATCGCGGTCGATCCGCTGGAGGGCACCAACCTCGTCTCGCGGGGCCAGGCCAACGCCATCACCGTGCTGGCGGCGTCCGAGCGCGGCGGCCTGCTGCACGCGCCGGACACGTACCTTGAGAAGCTGTGCGTGGGTCCCGTCGTCGCCGGCCACGTCGACCTGACCGCCACCCCGGCGGAGAACGTCGAACGGATCGCGTCAGCGCTGCGCCGCCGCCCCAACGACATCACGATCGTCATCCTGGATCGGCCGCGGCACGCCGCCCTCATCGAGGAGGTCCGCGCCGCCGGCGCCCGGATCAAGCTGATCACCGACGGCGACCTCTCGGCGGCCATCTCCTGTGCGGTCTCGGGCACCGGCGTGCACGCGGTCATGGGCATCGGCGGGGCCCCCGAGGGGGTCATCACCGCCGCGGCGCTGCGCTGCCTGGGCGGCGAGATGCAGGCGCGCTTCCGGTTCCGCAACGAGGAGGAGCGGGCCCGGGCGGCCCGCATGGGCCATACCGACGAGACCCGCATCCTCCATACGAGCGATCTGGCCCCCGGGGAGCACCTCGTCTTCAGCGCCACCGGCGTCACCGACGGCGACCTGCTCCACGGGGTGCGCTTCTTCGGCGGCGGCGCGCGGACCCACTCGCTGGTCATGGGCTACCAGACGAAGCAGGTCCGCTTCGTGGACACGGTCCACATGTTCGACCGCGAGCGGCCGCCGGCCGTCCGGCTCTAGGCGCCGTCAGGGCGCCACGGGCGCCACCTCGATGAGGACGCGCTCGTGACCGTCCACGCCGAAGGCCACGGCCATGCCGGCGTCAGCCACGACCGCGCCGAACTGGCCGCCGGCCACCGCGGCGTCGAGGGACGCCTTCGTCCAGGCGAGCCCATCGGCCGACGACCAGATCGCACCGCCCTGGGCATCCTGGCCGGCGGCGACGAACGCGGTCCCGATCGAGGCGACCCGATCCATGACGCCGCCGGTCATCGCTGCGCTCGCCGGTGCCTGTGACCACGCGAGGCCGTCCTTCGAGGCCCACGCGGTGGCATCGCTGCCGTTCCGCCCGACCGCCACCAGCGCGGTGTTCGAAGCCGCCAGGTCGCGCATCTCGCCGCTGCCGAGCGCAGAACCGTTGGAGATGGGGGTCCAGGTCGCCCCATCGACGCTCGTCCAGACCGCCGGACCGGCGCTGGTGCCGCCGACGACGACCATCCCGGGCCCGCCGAAGGCGACCGCGCCCAGCGAGGCGCCGGTGAAGCTGGAGGTCGTCACGGCCGGTGCCCAGGTCGATCCACCGGGCGACGTGAAGGTCGCGGCGCCAGCGCCGACCGTGGCGACGGCGACGACGCGCGTGGCGTCCGTGGCCAGCGCATCGAGCCGGTCGGCCTTGAGCGTGGTCAGGTCCGTCCAGCTGCGGCCATCGGGCGAAGTCCAGATCTCGGCCCCGCCGCACTCGCCGGTGGCCAGGCAGTCGTAGCCGATGGCCACGAACCCAGCCGTGGTGTGGGTCACGCGGGCGAACAGGCGATCCGCGTAGGGTGGAGCGTCGGCCGCGCGGGTCCAGGACCGGCCGTCGGAGGACGTCCAGGCGGCGGCCACCGTATGTCCCGACTGGGACACGCTGCCCACCGCGACGAATCCGGAGGTGCTCGCCGCGACGTCGTAGACCGTGGCCGCGGTGAACGCCGAAACGTCCGGCACGGGCTGCCAGGCGAGCGATCCGGCGCCGCCCGACCCGGCCTGGCAGGCAGCGAAGGCGACGCTCACGAATAGCGTGAGCACAGCGGCATGGCGCATGTCGGTTCTCCTTGACCCGCCGTGATCCACGGCCCCTGCGATCGGAGGCTGGATCCGGCGTCTCCACACGCTAGGTGGCGGATCCGGTCCTGCCATCAGGGCGGACCCGTGGCTTCGGGTTAGGGTCAGCCCGGTTGTGCGGCGACAGGCGCGGTGCAACGATGCCCTGATGGAACCGCGCGTCGTACTCGTCGATGACCACGCCGCGTTCCGGGCGCAGGCACGGGCCCTGTGCGAGGCGCATGGGCTGCGGGTCGTCGGCGAGGCCGCGGCGGGGGCGCAGGCGGTGGAGCTGGTCGGCCGGCTGGCGCCCGACGTCGTGCTGCTCGACATCGTGCTGCCGGACATCGATGGCTTCAGCGTCGCGGAGCACCTAGCCGCGCTGCCGATGGCGCCGCAGGTCATCCTGCTCTCCACCCGCGAGGCGTCTGACTACGGGACGCGCGTGACCGACGCGCCGGTGCGAGGGTTCATCACCAAGGGCGAGCTCAGCGGCGCGACGCTCGCGAGGCTCATCGCCAGATGACAGCTGCATGCTGAACCCCTCCACGCCGCGAGCCGGAGCGTGGCTCGGGCTCAGATGGCAGCGCGCAGCGGCCCGGGCCTCGGGCGCCTGGCCCCAGCTCCTGCTCGTGCCGGCCGCGATCTACATCGGCCTGCTCGTCGAGCGCGAACTCGTGCCGGCCACGACGGGGGGTATCGACCAGTTCGGGTACCAGACCCTGCAGGTGTGGGTGCTCGGCAACGCCGTCGTCGGGTGGTCGACGGTCGCAGCAGGCCTGATCGCCTGGTTCCGCCGTCCGGACGAGCCGGGCGGTCGGATCCTCACGGCCGCCGGGTTCGCATGGTTCCTCGGCGCGGCGTCGTGGGCCTCGAGCGACGGCGGCGCGTTCCAGGGCTACTACATCCTGCTCGTCTCGGCTCTCGTCCTGACCTACCCTTCCGGCCGCATCGGCAGCCGGGCGGGACGGGTGATCCTGGCCGTCATCGCCCTGACGCTGGCCGTCTCGACGATCGGTCACCTGGCCGTGCAGCAATCGGGCTTCGCGGCCAGCTGCGACCCCAGTGATCCGACCTGCCTGCCCGCCCCGGTGACGGCCCTCAGCGAGGAGATCCCCGGGGCCAATCTCTACAACCTGATGGACAGCGTGTTCCGGCTGGTCCTGGGACTGGCGACGGCCGGCGTCCTGGCCGTCATGCTGCGCAGCTTCGGCGCCAGTAGCGGACCCAACCGCCGGGTGCTCGTGCCGGCGGTGGCGATGGCCGCGGCGTTGGCCGCCGCCGTCGTCCTGGCCGTCGTCCGCCGGTCGACCGGCCTTGACGAGTCGCTGGCCGACACGTTGCTTGCGGCCGTGATCATCGCCCTTGCCCTGCTGCCTCAGGCGTTCACCTGGGACCTCCTGCGCGGCCGCCTCGCGCGCGGGGCGGTGGCGGACCTGGTCGTCCGCTTGGCCGAACCGGCCAAGCATGATGACCTGGGCGTGGCACTCCGCCGTGCTCTCGGCGACCCATCGCTCGCCGTCCTCACCTGGTCGCCGGATGGCCGCACCTATCTCGACGAGGCCGGTCATCCGGTCGAGCTGCCGCGGGAGGATGTCGCGCACGCCGTCACGCGCCTGACGAGCGACGTCGGGCCGGTCGGGGCGCTCGTGCACGACCCGGCGCTGCGCGCGAGACCCGACCTGCTGGGGTCGGTCTCTGCCGCGGCGGCCATGGCCATCGACAACCGGCGGCTGGCCGCGGAGGTGCAGGCACGATTGGAGGATCTGCAGGCTTCCCGGGCGCGGATCGTGGCCGCCGGCGTCGAGGAACGGCAGCGCCTGGAGCGCGACCTCCACGACGGGGCCCAGCAACAACTCGTGGCCCTGGCCATCGCCCTGCGGGTGGCCCGGGGCCGGGTGGACGCCGCGGCTCAGCCCGAGCTGGCACGCTCGCTGGGCGACGCCTCCGAGCGTGCCGCTGCCGCGATCGTCGAATTGCGCGAGCTGGCGCGGGGCATCCACCCGCCGGCCCTGAGCGAAGCCGGGCTTTCGGCCGCCCTTGACTCGCTGGCCGCCCGCGCGCCGATCCCGGTGACCGTCGAGGCATCCCTGCCGAAGGAGCTGCCGCCAGCCGTGGCGACCACGGCCTACTTCATCGTCGCCGAGGCGCTCACCAACGTCAGCAAGCACGCAGAGGCCGATCGAGCGCACGTGCACGCCGAGGTCGTGGCGGGTCGCCTTCGCCTTACCATCGACGACGATGGCCGCGGAGGTGCCGATCTGAGCCGAGGCAGCGGCCTCCGCGGCCTGGCCGACCGCGCGGCCGCCCTTGGTGGCAGCCTCAGCGTCACGAGCCGTCAGGGCCACGGGACGCGGCTGCTGGCGGAGATCCCATGCGCGTCGTGATCGCCGAGGATGCCGTGCTCATCCGGGAGGGCGTGGCGCGGCTCCTGGTCGACGCCGGCATCGAGGTGGTCGGTCTGGCCGGCGATGGCGTGACCGCTGAACGACTAGTCGGCGAGCTGGGGCCGGACGTGGCCGTCCTGGACATCCGCATGCCGCCGGGCGGCGCGACCGAGGGCGTCCGGGTGGCCCAGGCCATCAGGGGCCGCCCGGGCAACCACACGGCCGTTCTGATGCTCTCCCAGACGAGCGACGCCGGCACGGTCATGCAGCTGCTGGCCGACGGGGCCGAGGGAGTCGGCTACCTGATGAAGGACCGTGTGGCCGATGTCGATGCGCTCGTCGATGCGCTACACCGGGTGGCTCGCGGCGAGTCGGTGCTCGACCCGGTCGTCGTCGGCGAGCTCATGCGCGCGCGGCGCGAACCACCCGTCGTTGCCCAGCTCACCCTCCGCGAGCGAGACGTCCTCTCGCTCATGGCCGAGGGCCGTTCCAACCGCGCCATCGGCGAGCGGCTCGCGGTCACCGACAAGACGGTGGAGGCACACGTGGCGAGCATCTTCTCCAAACTCGGGCTGGAACCGGCTGTCGACGATCACCGCCGGGTCCTGGCCGTGCTCGCCCACCTGCAGGCGCGCTAACGGACCCGGCCTAGCGAGCCCACCGCCCGGCCGCAGCGTCCCAGGCCGCCACCGCGCGGACGGCGTCCGCGCTCTCGACGGTGCGCCGCTCGGCGAGCATCCGCTTCACGGTCACGCCCCAGCCTGGCGGCACGAGCCGAGGGGCGAGGTCGGCCAGCGGCGCAAGCACGAAGAGGCGCTCCCTGGCCGCCGCGTGAGGGACGTCCAGCCACTGGACGCCGGTGCGGGTCGGGTCGGCGCTGCGCGCCGCGGCCGCACGGGCCACGTGGATCCGATGACGGCCGAAGACCAGCAGGTCAAGGTCCACCGCGCGCGGACCCCAGCGCCGGCCGGGCACACGTCCGAGGGCCCGCTCGAGGCTCTTGAGCGCGACGACCAGCGCCAGTGCGCCGGCCTCGGCCGTCGCCCCACGCGGCACGTCGAGGGCCACCGCGGCGTTGCGGAAGTCGGGCTGCTCCAGGACGCCGACGGGACGCGTCACGTACAGACGGGAGACGCCGCGAAGGTGCACCCCCGGGAGCACCGCGAGCGCCTGCAAGGCGAGGGTCAGGGTCCCGGCGGCGTCGCCGAGGTTCGCCCCCAGCCCGATGTACGCCCGCACGATGGCTGAACGACCCAGCGTGACCTCCTAGACTCGGCTCGTGGGCGCCGCGACCGTCATCATCTTCCATCCGCCCCCGGCCGCCGAGGCAGGATCCCTCGCCACCGTCCTCGCCCGGGCACGCGACCAGCTCGTCGAGCACCAGGCCGCGCTCTTCCTGGCGGCGGGCGCCGGTGCGATCCGCATCGTCCGCGAGCGGCGGCCCACGTTCGGCGAAGCCCTCCGCGAGGTGGCCGCCGAGGTGGCACGAGACCGCACGGCGGGGCCGGCCGGACTCGTCGTGCTGGGCGCCGGCGCCGTGCCGCTGCTTGGCCTCGCCGATGCCCGACGCCTCGTCGAGGTCGCGGGCAGCGCGGCGCGGCGCGGCCTCTGCAATAACCGCTTCTCGTCCGACATCTGCGCCCTCGGGGACGCCCGGGTGCTGCACGACCTGCCGGACCTGCCGGGCGACAACGCCCTGCCCCGCTGGCTGGCGGAACGTGCCGGCGTCACGGTCGCCGAGCTGCCGGGCCGCGACCGCCTGGCCCTGGACCTGGACACGCCCCTGGACCTCGCCCTGGTGGCCCTGGCCCGCGGCTGCCCGGGCGCGGTCCGCGGCGCCGCGCGGGAGGCCGGTCTGGCGGTGCCCCGACTGGCGGAGCTGCGCAGCCTCCTGAGCGACCGGAGGCGCGAGCTGCTGGTCTTCGGCCGGGCGTCGTCACGGGGCATGGCGGCCCTGGAACGGCTGGCCGCCTGTCGCGTGCGGTTCCTGGCCGAGGAACGCGGCCTGCGGGCGTCCAGCCGGCTGGCGCAGGCCGGGGAGCCGCCCCCGCCCAGACCGCCTCGCGCGACGCTGGGCCGGCTCCTGGAGGCCCGCGGCGGGCCCACCGCGCTGGCCGCCATCGTCGCCGAGCTCGCCGATGGCGCGATCCTGGACAGCCGCGTCCTCCTGGCCGACCGGCTGGGCCCCGACGAGGCGCGCTGGCCGTCCGCGGAGGACCGCTACGCCAGCGACCTCCTCCGGGCGGAAGCCATCGCCGACCCCTGGCTGCGCGATCTCACCGCCTCGGCGGCCGGAGCGCCCATCCCCATCCTGCTCGGCGGGCACACCCTCGTGGGGCCCGGCCTCCGCGTGCTGGTGGCAGCTTCGGCCGAGCCGGGCCATCCAGGCCGACGGGCCCGCGGCCGGAGCGCGCCACGATAGAATGCCAGCGCGGGCAGAACGCCGGAACGGCCGTGCCCCGGTCGCCGACGCCCAGCCCGACGTGTCGACGTTGCCGCATCGTGAGGACCCGTGACGCAGCTCTGGTACGTGCTCGGTTTCGCCCTCGCCGGCGTCAGCTTCGTCTTCCTGACCATCGGCGCGTCGTGGCTCATCAGCCACCGCAGCAAGGGCGATCGCCACAAGGGCCTGCCCTATGAGTCGGGCATCGACACCTTCGGCGACACGTGGGGCCGCTTCGGCCTCTCCTTCTACATCTACGCCCTGCTCTTCGTGGCCTTCGACATCGAGGTCGTGTTTATCTACCTGTGGGCGCTGGTCTTCCGCGACGTGTTGCTGGGCGGCTTCGTCAGCATGCTGATGTTCGTCGGCATCCTTCTCGTCGGCCTGGGCTACGCCTGGCGCAAGGGCGTCCTGACGTGGAAGTGAACGACCCCGCGCGCCCCCTGCCGGCTCCCGTCGAGGAGCCCGACGGGAGCGTCGATCGACCGCTCGTCGTGGCCAACACCCTCTGGTCGGCCGCCGACCCGGCCGCCTACGACGGCGGCCGCCCGCCGACCATCACCCACCTGCGCGAGCTGGAGCTGTACGGCGACAGGAGCGACAACGCGCGCTTCAGCGGGTCGCTCGAGATCATCCCCACCAAGGCCGACTATGTCCTTGACCTGATCCGCGCCAACAGCCTGTGGCCCCTCCTGTCGGGCCTGGCCTGCTGCGCGATGGAGATGATGTCCGCCGCGACGAGCAAGAACGACATGGACCGCTTCGGCATGTTCCCCTTCCGGGCCAGCCCGCGCCAGGCCGACGTCCTCATCGTCGCCGGGACCCTGACGACGAAGATGGCCGGCCCGCTGGTGCGCCTGTGGGAGGAGATGCCCGAGCCGAAATGGTGCGTCGCGATGGGCGACTGCACCTGCTCCGGTGGCCGCTACAAGCGCTCCTACGCCACGGTCCAGGGCATCGACCGGGTCCTGCCCGTCGATGTCTACGTGCCGGGCTGCCCCCCGCGCCCGGAAGGCCTGATCTACGGCATGCTCAAGCTCCAGCAGCTGATCATGGCCCGGCGTGGCCACTGGCCTGAGCGGCGCGTGGGCCCCTCCGTGCCCGCAGGCGTCTAGGTCCACCGAGGGAGGCTCCGACCTGGACAGGGCCCTGGCGCGCCGCCTCCAGACCGCGCTCGCCGGCCACCTGCGCGCGCCCGTCGGCGGGCGAGGCGACACCACGGAGATCCTCGTCGACGTGGCGAACGTGGCCGACGTCATGCGCACCATCCACGACGATCCCGGCCTGCGGTTCGAACTGCTGGCCGACCTCTGCGGCGTGGACACGAGCACGGCCATGGAGGTCGTCTACCACCTCTGGTCGGCCGGCAGCCACGACTGGCTGCGGGTGGTCACGACGGGCCTCTCGCGCGAGGATCCGCGCGCTCCGTCGGTCACCTTCCTGTGGCGCGGGGCGGAATGGGCCGAACGCGAGGCCTACGACATGTTCGGGATCGTCTTCGAGGGCAACCGCGACCTGCGCCGCATCTACATGCCGCCCGACTACCGCAGCTTCCCCCTGCGCAAGGACTTCCTCCTGCCCGACGACGCCAGCCGTTCCCCCGGCGAGGGCGTGCGGCCGATGGAGGCGGCGCCCGAGCCGGCCGTGCTGACCGGCACGCCCGCCGACCTGCGCCACGCCCGCGAGGCCGCCCGATGACCGCTCCCGAGACGAAGGTCCGCTCGCTCGACGATCCCACGATGTTCGTGGACACGCCGGCCACCATCTACGACGCCATCCCGCCGTACCCGCCGCGTACCGAACGCGAGGCCGAGTTCTACACGCTTCGCGACGGCGAGATGCTCATCAACATCGGCCCCCAGCACCCCTCGACGCACGGCGTGCTGCGGGTCGTCCTGAAGATCGACGGCGAGCGGATCGTCGACCTCGACCCCGTGCTGGGCTACCTCCACCGCGGCGTGGAGAAGATCTGCGAGAACAGCGACTGGCACATGGTCATCAGCCATTGCGACCCGCTCGAGTACATCGCCTCCATGTTCAGCGAGTACGTCCCCGTGCTGGCCGCGGAGAAGCTGCTCGACGTGACGGTCCCGCGCCGCGCCGACTACATCCGCGTCCTCGCCTGCGAGCTGAACCGCATCTCCAGCCACGCCCTGTTCATGGGCTGGCTGGCCTTGGACCTGGGCGGCATCACGCCCATCCTGTACGGCTTCCTGGAGCGCGACGAGATCGTCGAGATGCTGGCCGCCCTGACGGGCCAGCGGCTGCTCTTCAACTACATGCGCATCGGCGGCGTCAACGGCGACCTCAACCACGAGTTCATGAGCCGCCTCGGCGACTGGATGAGCCACGCTCTGCGCCGCATCGAAGACAGCATGACCCTCATCAACAGCAACGAGATCTTCGTCGGCCGGACGCGCGGGCTGGGCCGCATCGACCGCCAGACCGCCCTGCGCATGTGCCTCACCGGTCCGCCCCTGCGGGCGACGGGCATCCCCTATGACGTGCGGCGGGCCCACCCCTACTCGGTCTACCCGGAGCTGGAATTCGAGATCCCGACCCGCGAGGAAGGCGACTCGTACGCCCGCTACCTGCTCCACCTCGACGAGATCAAGCAGAGCGTCCACATCATCGACCAGGTGCTCCACCGCATCCCCGACGGGCCGATCATGGCCAAGCTGCCCCGCCTGCTGCGGCCGCGGCCGGGGCGCGCCTGGGCGGCCATCGAGAGCCCGCGCGGCCAGTACGGGGTCTATGCCATGAGCGACGGCACCGACCAGCCCTTCCGGCTGCGCATCCACGACCCGTCGTTCTTCAACCTGCAATCGGTGGGCCTGCTCTCGCCGGGCCACCTCATCGCCGACATCATGGCCATCATGGCCAGCCTGGACCCGATCATGGGCGGCGTGGACAAGTGACCATGGTCTCGCGGCCCTGGCAGCGCCTCTCGCCGGCCGGCCGCGTCCTGCTGCCGCTGGGCGTGGTGGCCGGCGGCCTGGGCGTGGTCTTCCTGGGCGGCGTGTCGAGCGGCATCCTGCCCAACCTGTGGAGCTGGGTCTACGAGGCCCTCAGCGACAACCTGCCGCTGCTGCGCTTCGTGGTCGCCGCGACCGCCGTGCTGCTCTTCACGGTGCCCACGGCCTTCGTGATCATCTACCTGGAGATGAAGGTCATCGCGCTGCAGAACCTGCGGCTGGGGCCCAACCGGCAGGGCCCGTGGGGCGTCCTGGCCTCCACGCTGCACGGCTTCAAGGTGCTGGCCAAGGAGGACTTCACCCCGACCGGGGCGGACGTACCGGTCTTCACCCTCGCGCCGGTGGTCGTCTACCTCGCCTCGGTGATGAGCTTCCTGGTCATCCCCTTCGCCCCCGGACTCTTCGCCCAGGACATGAACCTGGCCCTGCTCTACTTCTTCGCCGTGGGAGGCTTGGGCGTGGTGGGCCTGATGATGGCCGGCTGGTCCAGCTTCAACAAGTACTCGCTGCTGGGGGCGCTGCGCGCCGCGGCCCAGATCATCAGCTACGAGATCCCCCTGACGCTCTCGGTGGTCGGCGTGGTCATGCTGGCCGGCACGCTGAGCCTCAACACGATCGTGCACCAGCAGTCCGGCTCGTTCCTGGACTGGTACGTCTTCCGCCAGCCGCTGGCGGCGGTCATCTTCTTCATCGCCGCCACGGCCGAGGGCAACCGCACACCGTTCGACCTGACCGAGGCCGACAGCGAGATCGTGGCCGGCTTCGCCACCGAGTACAGCGGGATGCGCTTCGGCTTCTTCTTCTTCGCCGAGTACGTCAACGTCTTCATCCTCTCGGCGCTGACCGTGACGCTCTTCCTGGGCGGCTGGAACGCGCCGCTCGACCTGACGCCGGTGTGGCAGGCGCTCGGCGCGCACCCGGGCGCCATCGACCTGGGCGGCCTCGGGGTCGGCCTCCTGATTGCGCTCCTCGTCGTGCCACCCATCCTGACCGTGCTGCTGGCGCTGCCCTTCTGGATGCTCTTCACCAGGCTGCGCTTCTGGCAGGCCCTCGGGATCGGCTTCCTCTGCTTCAACGCCCTCGTGGGCGCGGCAGTGCTCATCTGGGCCGCCTTCAGCTTCGACGCCGTGATGGGCCTGCTCTGGTTCCTGGGCAAGACCTACGTCTTCGTCGTCATCTTCGTGTGGATGCGGGCGACCCTGCCGCGCGTGCGTATCGACCAGCTGATGGGCTTCGCCTGGAAGTGGCTCCTGCCGGCGTCGCTGGCCAACCTGTTCGTGACCGCGCTGGCCATCCTCGTCATCGCCCAGGTCCGCGGATGAGCTTCGTGCCCGGCCTGGGGATCCTCAAGGGGATGGCCCTCACCTTCCGCAACATGCTGCGCCTCAAGCCCACCGTGCAGTACCCGGAGGAGGTCTACCCGGTCGCGCCGCGCCATCGGGGCCGCCTGCTGCTGCTCTACGACGAGGCCGGGGCGCTGAAGTGCGAGACCTGCTTCCAGTGTGCCCAGGCGTGTCCCATCGAGTGCATCGACATGGGCGGCGTGGATACCCGCGACCGCTACCACATCCACTGGGGCCCCGCCGAACAGTACGGTGAACGCCGCGAGGAATCGGCCCTCAGGCGGTCCGGCCGCCCCGTCCCCGACGCCACCGCAACGCCCTTCGAGCCGATCGATACGGCGGCGCTCGACGTGATCCTGGCCGACGAGGCCTACGACCCGCGCCACATGCTGGCGATCCTGGGCCGCACCCAGGAGGCCTACGGGTACCTGCCCGTGGCGGCGCTCAAGCACATCAGCCACGCCACGGGCGCCTGGTACGCCGAGGTCTACGGCACGGCCACCTTCTACGACCAGCTGCGGATGGCCCCGGCGGGCGCCCACGTGCTGGCCATCTGCCTCTGCCCGAGCTGCACGTTCCGCGGTGCGGGTCGCGTGCTCGCCGCCGCCGAGGCGGCCGCGTCGACCGCCCTGGGCGGGAGTAGCCCGGAAGGCGCTGTCCGGCTCGAGGCGACGGCCTGCCACGGCGCTTCACCGGCAGCCGTCTTCGTGACGCTCGACGGCGCGGTCCAGGCCGAACCGACGGCCAAGGGCATCACCGACCTCGTCACGCGTCTGCGCGCCGGCCACGCGCCGGTGGGACGGGCCTGAGATGGGCGCCCCGATCCTCCGCCAGCCGGCCGGCTGGCCGTCGGTGCTCCTGGGGCGGGCCGGCCGGCTCGATCCGCCGGCCGGCCTCGCGGAGGCCGAGAAGCTGGGCGCCTGGGCGGCGTGGAAGGGGGCCGTCCGGCAGGGCCCGGAAGCGGTGGTGCGGGCCGTCGGCGACGCGGGGCTGCGCGGCCGCGGAGGCGCCGGGTACCCGACCGCCGACAAGTGGCGCGCCGTGCGGGG
>Ga0209415_10001749_pt1 | contig 41188 bp, 36 predicted proteins | sample PeaSoiSIISIP2007_FD_187696 | JGI IMG/M metagenome (GOLD analysis project Ga0209415, IMG submission 187696) | Peat soil microbial communities from Weissenstadt, Germany - SII-SIP-2007 (SPAdes) (version 2) | ecosystem: Environmental > Terrestrial > Soil > Wetlands > Peat | place: Germany...
AACAAGGAATGAAAGACACGAACTTCAATATCCGGCGCATTGCTTCAGGGTTTTTCCGCCTCGCTCCTCCCGCCTCTCGCCTCGCCGCCGGCGCCGCGCTGTGCATGGCGTTGGCCGGTTGCGGCTTTCATCTGCGCGGCCAGACCTCGCTGCCGTTCGAGTCGATTTACGTGTCGGGGTCGCCGGTGTTTGCGAACCAGGTCGCGCGCGCGGTGCGCGCGGGCAGCAAAACGCGCATCGCCGACAACCAGAAGGATGCGGAGGTCACGCTGCAGATACTTTCGGAGCAACGCGAGCGGGTGATCCTTTCGCTGTCGTCCTCCGGGCGCGTGCAGGAAATCACGCTGCGCTATCGGGTGTCTTACCGCCTCACAAACGCAAAAGGCGTCGAATACACCCCCCCGAGCGAGATCGAGCTGCGCCGTGACGTTACCTATAACGCCACTGATGTGCTCGGCAAGGAGCAGGAGGAGGCCCTGCTTTACCGGGATATGCAGAACGATGCGGTGCAGCAGGTAGTGCGCCGCCTGCAGGTGGCGAAACTCGAAACCGGCGGTTCTGCCGCAAAAGACGCAAAATAATAATGTTTAGTTTTGAGTGTTCGGCCGGAGGGCTCGCATCGGTTTTCAACCCGACACGAAACCCTCGACACTGAAGGACTCCCTGGCGTCCCCAGCGGCCGGGCTCCGATGCGCATATCAACCGAACAACTCCCGCAACAACTGAAGCGCGGACTCGCTCCGCTCTATACCGTGTTCGGCGCTGAACCGCTGCTCGCGCTCGAAGCAACCGATCGCATCCGCGCCAAGGCGCGCGCAGACGGCCACAGCGAGCGCGAGGTGCTGACCGCCGAGCAGTATTTTGACTGGTCGCAGCTCAAGATGAGCGGTCAATCGCAATCGCTGTTTGCCGCGCGCCGAATCCTCGAGCTGCGAATTCCGAACGGCAAGCCCGGCGTCGAAGGCGGCAAGGCCCTGCAGGATTTCTGCACGCAGTTGCCCCTCGACACGCTCACGCTGATTTATCTGCCCGCCATCGACTGGCGGGGACAGAAAGCTTCGTGGTTCGCGGCGCTCGCTGCTGCAGGAGTCGTGGTCGAGGCCGAACAGGTCAAGCGCGGCAGGCTGCCGGCGTGGCTCGCCGGCCGGCTCAAGGCACAGGAGCAGACGGCCGGCGAGGACACGCTCGAATTCATCGCCGACAAAGTCGAAGGCAACCTGCTCGCTGCGTATCAGGAAGTGCAGAAGCTCGCGCTGCTGTTCCCCGCGGGGGAACTTTCGTTCGAGCAGGTCAAGGATGCGGTGCTCGACGTCGCGCGTTTCGACGTGTTTGCTCTCGGCGAAATCGTGATCTCCGGCGACGCGCAGCACCTTGCGCGCGTGCTCGACGGCCTGCAAGGCGAAGGTGCGGCGCCCCCGCTCGTGCTGTGGGCGATCACCGAGGAAATCCGCGCCGTCGGCCGGGTGCTTGCCGGAATCGCCGCCGGCCGGCCGCTGCCACAAGTGATGCGCGACGCCCATATCTGGGGCCCGCGCCAGAACGTGATCCAGCGTAACGTCAATCGCTTCATGTCAGCACAGATCGAAGCCGCGCTGCTGCACGCGGCTTACATCGACCACGTGATCAAGGGCCTCGCCCGCGGTGACGTGTGGGATGAGTTGCTGCAGCTCGGCCTGCGCTTCTCCCGCAAGCCCGCCAAAGCCGCCTAAGGAATGTTTGAACAAGGGTCGATGCCCCCTGTAAAACCCCCCAAGTCAGGGGAAGTTCTGATCGGCGGCAGGGCTTGTTCAGAACTTCCCTAGAACACGGTATTATCCTCTGCATGGATATACAAAGTTACATGACGGGAATCGGCAAACAGGCAAGAGCCGCATCCAGGCTCGTCGCCAAGGCCGACACCGCGACCAAAAACAAAGCGCTGACGCTCACCGCACAGGCGATCGAGCGCGACGTCAAGCGCCTGCTCGCCGCCAACGCGGAGGACCTGGCAGCCGCGCACGCGAAAAAGCTCGAGCCCGCATTGATCGACCGCCTGACGCTCACCGAAAAAACCGTCGCTGCGATGGCCGATGGCCTGCGGCAGATCGTCAAGCTGCCGGATCCGATCGGCGAAATCAGCAAATTGAAGCAGCAGCCGTCCGGCATCCGGGTCGGCCGCATGCGCGTGCCGCTCGGCGTGATCGCGATCATTTACGAATCGCGTCCGAACGTCACGGCGGACGCCGCCGGATTGTGCCTCAAAGCAGGCAACGCGGCGATCCTGCGCGGCGGCTCCGAAGCGATTCACTCCAATCAGGCGATTGCCGCATGCGTGCATGAGGGGCTCAAGAACGCCGGCCTGCCCGAAACCGCGGTGCAGGTGGTCGAGACCACCGACCGCGCCGCGGTCGGCGAGCTGCTGCGGATGAACGAGTACGTTGACATCGTCGTGCCGCGCGGCGGCAAAAGTCTGATCGAGCGCGTGCTGCGGGAATCGCGCATCCCGATGATCAAGCACCTCGACGGCGTGTGTCACGTCTACATCGACGACCGGGCCGACGTCGAGAAGGCGATCCGCATCGCCGATAACGCCAAGACGCAGCGCCTCGGCACCTGCAACACGATGGAGACGCTGCTCGTCGCGCGCGGCATTGCCGACAAAGTGCTGCCCAGGCTCGGCGCAATTTATCAAGACAAAGGCATCGAGCTGCGCGGCGACGACGCGTCGCGCAACCTCGTGCCGGGGATGAAACCCGCCACCGAGGAAGACTGGTACACCGAGTATCTCGCCGCGATCCTCGCGGTGCGCGTGGTCGACGGGCTCGACCAGGCGATCGAGCACATTGCGGTTTACGGCTCGCAACACACCGACGCGATAGTCACCGAAGATCAAGCGCGTGCGCAGCGCTTCCTGCGCGAAGTCGATTCGAGCTCGGTGTTGGTCAACGCCTCGACGCGCTTCGCCGATGGCTATGAATACGGCCTCGGCGCCGAGATCGGCATATCGACCGACAAGCTGCACGCGCGCGGACCGGTCGGGCTCGAAGGACTGACGTCGCTGAAGTGGGTGGTGTTCGGCGACGGCCAAATCAGAACCTGAAATCCTTGCCACAGAGAACACAGGGGTCACAGAGTTAAGGAACAACAGGCTTCCCGCCTGCGGGAGTTTTTCTCCGTGTTCTCTGCGCTCACTGTGGCTTAAGAGGTTTTCGCAATGAGCAACATCATCGAAGTCAAAGTCCCCGATATCGGCGATTTCAGGAACATTCCGATCATCGAAGTGCTGGTCAAGCCCGGCGACAGCGTCAAGGCCGAAGATCCGCTGATCACGCTCGAATCCGACAAGGCGACGATGGAGGTGCCTGCGCCGCGGGCAGGCACGGTGAAGGACATCAAGGTCAAGGTCGGCGACAAGGTTTCGCAAGGCTCGCTGATCCTCATGCTCGACGCCGCAGCGGTAGCGCCTGCTGCAAAACCTCCCGCAGCAACGCAGGTCAAGCCCGCGACCTCGCCATCCGCGCCCGCGCCGGCTGTCGCCGCACCCGCAGCCGGATCTGCGACCACTACTCCATACACCGGACCCAAGGGCGACAGCCACGCCGAGGTCGTGGTGCTCGGCGCCGGCCCCGGCGGCTACACCGCGGCGTTCCGCGCCGCCGATCTCGGCAAGAAAACCGTGCTGATCGAGCGTTATCCGACGCTGGGCGGCGTGTGCCTCAACGTCGGCTGCATACCGTCGAAAGCGCTGTTGCACGTCGCGAAAGTGATCATCGAAGCCGGCGAAATGACGCACAACGGCATTATTTTCGGGAAACCGAAAATCGAGATCGCCAGGCTGCGCGCATGGAAAGACAGCGTGATCGGCAAGCTGACCAAGGGCCTCGCCGGGCTCGCCAGGCAGCGCCAGGTCGAAGTACTCCAAGGCAAAGGCGAATTCGCGTCACCCAACATGATCCGCATCGAAACCAAGGGCGGCGTGAAGACCGTATCTTTCGACCACTGCATCATCGCTGCGGGCTCGAGCGTCGCGCGCATACCCGGCTTCCCGTACGACAACCCGCGGCTCATCGATTCGACCGGCGCGCTCGCGCTGCCGGAAGTGCCGAAGCGGCTGCTCGTGATCGGCGGCGGCATCATCGGGCTCGAGATGGCGACCGTGTTCGATGCGCTGGGCAGCAAAATCACCGTGGTCGAGCTGCTGGATGGCCTCATGCCAGGTGCTGACCGTGACGTGGTGCGGCCGCTCGCCAAGCGCATCGAGAAACGCTATGAAAAAATCCTGCTCAAGACCAGGGTGTCGAAGATCGAGCCCGTGAAGGACGGGCTCAAGGTTACTTTCGAAGGCGCAACGACCGCGAGCGACGCTTTCGACTACGTGCTGATGTCGGTCGGCCGCCGCCCGAACGGGCGCGAGATCAAGGCCGAGGCGGCGGGCGTCACGGTCAACGAGCGCGGCTACATACCGGTCGACCAGCAGATGCGCACCAATGTGCCGCACATTTTCGGCATTGGCGACATCGTCGGCGAGCCGATGCTCGCGCACAAGGCGACGCACGAAGGCAAGCTCGCCGCCGAAGTGATCGCGGGCCACAAGGTCGCATTCGATGCGCGCACGATTCCCTCGGTCGCCTACACCGACCCGGAGGTCGCGTGGATGGGACTCACCGAAACACAGGCCCAGGCGCAAGGCGTGGAGTTCGAGAAAGCCGTGTTTCCATGGGCCGCAAGCGGCCGCGCGCTCGCGACCGGCCGCGACGAAGGCATGACCAAGCTCCTGTTCGACAGGAACACCAGACGCATCATCGGCGCCGGCGTGGTCGGCGTGAACGCCGGCGAGCTTATCGCGGAAACCGTGCTCGCGCTCGAGATGGGCGCGGATGCGACCGACCTCGGCCTCACCATCCATCCGCATCCGACGCTGTCGGAAACCGTGTTCTTCGCTGCGGAGATCGCGGAAGGCAGCATTACCGACCTTTACATGCCCAGGAAGTAACGGTGTGTTTCAGGACCGCTCCCCAGGAATGCGAAACTAGCGCGGCCGTCTCCCGGAAAGTTCCCGCATCGCGCGGCGGCGCGTTACAAACCGACACAATCTTTAACCATCCCGAAATAGCTTTCGGGCTGCTTTCTGCGTTAATGCAAGTGCGTGGATTGAATCGCGCATTGAGCCAAGGCCCCTGACAGGGCGCGGCAAGAAAGGAGAACAATCATGAAACGCATTTTGGGAATTATCACGGTAGCAGGCTTGCTCACGGCAGCCCCGGCTGCGTTCGCGGGTGTCGATGTTTTCTTCGATTTCGGCGTGCCGGCGCCAGTGTACGCAGCGCCGCTGCCCCCGGTGGCATATTACCGTCACGGGGACCCGCGTTGGTTCGAGCGGCGCGAATACTTTGAACACAACAGGTTCCATGAGCGGCATGATTTCCGGCATTACTACCGGTAGCAGCGACTGACGGCCGGTCGGGCCGACCAGACAGCCGGGCCGGCGGAAAGCCCATTGCGGCCTCCCGCCGGCGCCGGCGCGCTTTTTTCAGGCGCAGGGTGCATAATGATGGGCACCCTATGAAAGGATCAACCATTGGCCAAACCAAATTATCAATTTGAAAAACGTCAGAAAGAGCTGGCGAAAAAGAAAAAGAAAGAGGAAAAACGACTGCGTAAACTGGCCGAGAACTCCCCTCCGCCGCAAGACAATCCGGAAGCAAGCCCGGTTCCGCCCCCGGTCAAGGAAGAAACCCCGTAACGGCAAACGGGCTTTGCCGTTACGCCGCGCCCGTGAACACGACCAAACTCGAGAAATGTCTTCATCACCGCGTCAGGCTGCGGCCACCCGCGCGGCGATTCCGCGGCACCACCGAGCTTCGAATCATGGATGACGACTGGCTCGTGCAGGAGGTCGAGGACAAGAAAGGCGTGCGGATCAGGAATATCCGCACCGATCACATCGCCCTGCTCGGCCTCGACCAGATTCGCGATTACACCCCCGACCCCAGGCGCGAATTCGACGGCTTGCGCCATGGCTTTCTTGAACTCGGGGTCCAGCTGTTCCTGCGCGGGCCTGATTTGGTGATCGAGCCGAGGCCGTCTCATGCCAAGCGCGCCACGGCCAAACGCCCAACCGCGATCGCGCGCAAGCGGAAACCACGTTAGCTTCTTACGTTACGCAGGGCGCATCCGTTTCAACCGGCGTCCGACGTCAGCACTTTACAGTTAACGGATGTTAAGCCTGGTGCTGTCGACGCTCGCATACTTCGTTGCGAGCCACTTCATCAAGCGCTACCTGGACGGCATGGACATACCGAAAGGCCTGACGCGCAGCGCCGTGATATTCTGCCTCGCGCTGGGCGTTGCTTACGGCGTCGCGGCGATCATCGACTGGATCGCCCCTTGATGCGGACGAAGCCGGGGTTGCGCGCTTTAACTACATCCCCTTGGCCAGCGCCACGATAAGGTTGCCCTCGCGGCTTTCGACCTCGATCTCGTATTGCCGCGTGGCGTCCGCATCCTCGATCCCGCGCTGGCCTTGGGCGTTGACTTCCGGCTTGGGCCACACGAGAAATCCGCGCATCGGCGCGCCCCGCTCGATCGCCTCTTTGACATTCGCGTGATGCCGCGCGCCCGTCGGACGCGCGAGGTCTTTGTCCTCGCATAACGTATAGCGATAGACGCCGCTGCGCACGCGCTTGAGCTGATCCGACCACAACGTAACCCACAGGGTCGAACGGTCTTCGGTCCATTTCGATGAGTCATAGCGCGTGCCGCCGACGGTGCCGAGGTGTTCCCACGCCATGGTGATTTTGGGTTTCATGCTTCGCCTTTGTGTCTTGATGTCTTACCATTGTAATCTCACCCGGCTTTCAGCGGCTGATTAAATCGTTCTTTTCAGTTTTAAATTAAAGGTTTAACGCCGGCTTTCTAACTACAGCCCCGATGTACTTCAAGGTTTTTCCGAGACCCCCGGTCATGGGGGACGCTGCACCGCAACCACAGCTTGCCCTAGTACTTGAAATTGCAGGGCTTTTCAGCGTCGAAACACAAGCGTAATATAGCGGCCAACCCAAGGCGCCATTAGTCCGTTTTACAGCTCAAGCGTTAGATACGTCTCACCGGCAAAGCTGAGCAGCGAAGAACGAAAAAGGCGTAGCAAGGAGACGCGTTGAAGCCCACTGATATTCACCAGCCCGACTACTTTCACAAAGTCGTCGATTGTCAGTGGGCGTGTCCCGCCCACACCCCCGTTCCCGAATACATCCGGTTGATCGCCGCCGGCAGATACAGCGACGCCTACATGATCAACTGGGAATCAAACGTGTTCCCAGGCATTCTCGGCCGCACCTGCGATCGCCCATGCGAACCCGCGTGCCGGCGCGGCCGCGTCGAAGAAAACAATGGCGAGAAACCCGAGCCGGTCGCGATCTGCCGTTTGAAACGCGTCGCCGCCGACTACAAGGACGATATCCGCGGCCGCCTGCCGAAAGCCCCCGCCAGGAAAAACGGCAAGCGCATCGCGCTGCTCGGCGCCGGTCCCGCTTCGCTCACCGTCGCGCGCGATCTCGCGCCGCTCGGCTACGAAATCGCGGTATTCGACCGCGATGCGCGCGCCGGCGGCATGATCTGGTCGCAGATCCCGCGCTTCCGCCTGCCGCTCGAAGTCATCGACGAGGAAGTCGGCTACATCCTCGACCTCGGCGTCGAGTTCAAGGGCGGCGTTGAAATCGGCAGCATGAAGAAACTCCTCGCCGAAGGCTACGACGCGATATTCGTCGGCACCGGCGCGCCGCGCGGGCGCGACCTCGACATCCCGGGGCGCAGGGAAGCGGCTAAAAACATCCACATCGGCATCGACTGGCTATCGAGCGTGTCCTTCGGCCACACCGACAAGATCGGCAAGCGCGTGATCGTACTCGGCGGCGGCAACACCGCGATGGACTGCTGCCGCTCCTCCAAGCGGCTCGGCGGCGAAGACGTCAAAGTGATCGTGCGCTCGGGCTTCGAGGAAATGAAAGCGAGCCCTTGGGAGAAGGAAGATGCGCAGCACGAGGGCATACCGATCCTCAACTACCTGGTGCCGAAAGCATTCACGCATTTGAACGGCAAGCTCAACGGCGTCACGTTCGAGAAAGTCAAAGCCGAATACGACGACTCATCTGGCAAACCCCGCCGCAAATTGGTGCCGACCGGCGAGGCGGACGTGCATTACGAATGCGACGACGTGCTGGTCGCCGTCGGTCAGGAAAACGCGTTTCCGTGGATCGAGCGCAACACCGGTATCGAGTTCGACCAGTGGGGCCTGCCGGTCGTCGACAAGGTCACGCTGCAATCGACGCTGCCCAATGTGTTCTTCGGCGGCGATTCCGCGTTCGGCCCCAAAAACATCATCTGGGCGGTCGCGCACGGCCACGACGCGGCGATCTCGATCGACAAGCTGTGCCACGGCGAGGACATCAAGCAACGCCCATCGCCGCTGGTGAACCTCACGTCGCAGAAAATGGGTATCCATGAGTGGAGCTACGACAACCAGATCGCACTCGATCAGCGCTACAAAGTCCCGCTCAAGGACCAGAAAATCGCGCTGAAGAACATCAAGGTCGAGGTCGAGCTCGGCTTCGATCCCAAGCTCGCGCTGGCCGAAGCGAAGCGCTGCCTCAACTGCGATGCGCAGACGGTGTTTACCGGATCGCTATGCATCGAGTGCGACGGCTGCGTGGACATCTGCCCGATGGACTGCATCACGTTCACAGCGAATGGCGACGAGAAGGATTTGCGCACGCGATTGAACGCCCCCGCGCATAATCTGTCGCAGGATATATACGCGTCCGACAAGCTCAAGACCGGCCGCATCATGGCCAAGGACGAGGACGTGTGCCTGCATTGCGGGCTGTGCGCCGAGCGGTGCCCGACCGGGGCATGGGACATGCAGAAGTTCCTGCTCGATATGACGCACGCCGGGCCGGGGTGCCGCAACAAGCCGCAACGGAAAGCCGCATGAAGCGCATAGAGGCAATCAACAATTTCGTAGTCAAGTTCGCCAACGTCAACGGCTCCGGATCGGCGAGCGCCAACGAACTCTTCGCGCGCTCGATCCTGCGGATGGGCGTGCCGATCTCCCCTCGCAACATCTTCCCGTCCAACATCCAGGGCCTGCCGACGTGGTACGAAGTGCGCGTCAACGAGACAGGCTACCGCGGCCGGCGCGGCGGCGTCGACCTGATGGTGGCGATGAACCCGCAAACGTGGGACGCCGACCTGAAGGAGATCGAAGCCGGCGGTTATGTGTTTTACGACAACACCAAGCCGCTGCCTAAATCCAAATTCCGCGACGATGTCAACGTGATCGGCATGCCGCTGACCGGGATCTGCAACGCGACCTACAGCGACCCGCGCCAGCGGCAACTCTTCAAGAACATCATTTACGTCGGCGCGCTGTCGACGCTGCTCGACATCGACCCGAACGAGATAGAGCGGTTGTTCTCCGAGCAATACAAGGGCAAGGAAACGCTGCTGCAATCCAACGTGAAGGCGCTGCGGCTCGGGCGTGATTACGCGCGCGAGCACCTCGGCGGCCCGATCGGCCTGCGTGTGAAGCGCTCCAACGGCGTCGGCCACAAGATATTCATCGACGGCAACAGCGCGGCGGCGCTCGGCGCTGTTTACGGAGGCGCTACGGTGTGCGCGTGGTATCCGATCACGCCGTCCTCGTCGCTCGCCGAAGCGTTCATCAAGCACTGCCAGAAATACCGTATCGACCCCGCAACCGGCAAGCACAAATTCGCGATCGTGCAGGCCGAGGACGAGCTCGCCTCGATCGGCATCGCGATCGGCGCCGGCTGGAACGGCGCGCGCGCGTTCACCTGCACTTCAGGGCCCGGCATATCGCTGATGACGGAATTCATCGGCCTCGCGTATTTCGCCGAAATCCCGGTGGTGATCATAGACGTGCAGCGCGGCGGGCCGTCGACCGGCATGCCGACGCGCACTCAGCAGTCGGACTTGCTCTCGTGCGCCTACGCATCGCACGGCGACACCAAGCACGTGCTGCTGCTCCCCGAGGATCCGCGCGAGTGCTTCGAATTCTCGGCGCAGGCATTCGATCTCGCCGACCGGCTGCAGACGCCGGTGTTCGTGATGACCGATCTCGATATCGGTATGAACTCGCGGCTGTGCGAGCCGCTGAAGTGGGACGACGCGCGCGTCTACGACCGCGGCAAAGTGATGACGTACGAGGAACTCGAGGCCGGCAAGGACTTCGGCCGCTATCTCGACATCGACGGCGACGGCATTCCCTACCGCACCTATCCCGGCACGCACCCGACGCGCGGCGCGTACTTCACGCGCGGCACGACCAAGGACCGCTACGCGCGTTACAGCGAAGCCGGCCCCGACTACGTCGACAACATGCAGCGGCTGCTCCGCAAGTTCGAAACCGCGAAGACGCTGGTGCCCAAACCTCTGCTGTATCCGGCGGACAAGCCGGCGCGTTTCGGCGCGATTTTCTACGGGTCGACGAGTCCGGCGATGCAGGAAGCCCTCGACGTGCTGGCCGAGCGCGGCATCCACATCAATGCCTTGCGCGTGCGCGGCTTCCCGTTCCAGGAAGAGATCGCCGATTTCGTCGCCGCCCATCCGTGGGTGTTCGTGGTCGAGCAGAACCGCGACGCCCAGTTGAAGACGCTGCTCGTCAATGAAGCGAAAGTGAACCCGACGCGGCTGCTGTCGGTGCTGCACTACGACGGCACGCCGATCACCGCGCGTTTCATCGTCGATCAGGTTTCGCAGCACGCCGCAGCGCGGACCGTGGTGCCCCTGAAGAAAGTAGTGTCGTGAAATCGGGATTGAGGACCGAGGCGAACCAATGACGTATTTAGCCAAACCCAGGCTGCATCACCCCGAACTGCCGAAGAACAATGTCGGTTACACCCGGCGCGACTACGAAGGCGCGGTGTCGACGCTATGCGCCGGCTGCGGCCATGATTCGATCAGCGCAGCGATCGTGCAGGCATGCTGGGAGCTCGATATCGAGCCGCACCGTGTCGCCAAGCTCTCGGGCATCGGCTGCTCGTCGAAGACGCCGACCTACTTCCTCGGCAACTCACACGGCTTCAACAGCGTGCACGGGCGCATGCCGTCGGTGCTGACCGGCGCCAATCTCGCCAACCGCGACCTGCTTTACATGGGCGTGTCGGGCGACGGCGATTCGGCGTCGATCGGGCTCGGCCAGTTCGCGCACTGCATGCGGCGCGGCGTGAACATGGTTTACCTCGTCGAGAACAACGGGGTCTACGGGCTTACCAAGGGCCAGTTTTCCGCGACCGCGGACAAGGGTTCGAAATCCAAACGCGGCGTGATCAACAACGACGAGCCGGTCGATATGATAGGGCTCGCGCTGCAGCTCGGCGCGACTTTCGTCGCGCGCAGCTTCTCTGGCGACAAGCAACAACTCGTGCCGCTCATCAAGGCTGCGATCGAGCATCAGGGCGCGGCTTTCATCGACGTCGTCAGCCCCTGCGTAGCGTTCAACAACCACGCCGGCTCGACCAAGAGCTACGACTACGTGCGCGAGCACAACGAAGCGGTGAACCGGCTCGACTTCATCACCGGCCGCGAGGAAATCACCACTGACTATGCGCCGGGCGAATCGGTCGAGGTCACGCAGCACGACGGCTCGGTGCTGCGGCTGCGCAAGCTTGCGCCGGATTACGATCCGACCGACCGCATCAAGGCGATGAACTACCTGCAGGAACGCGCCGCGGCCGGCGAAGTCGTGACCGGCCTGCTCTACGTCAAACCCGATCCGTCCGACCTGCACACGTACCTCAATACGCTTGAGAAGCCGCTGAACAGGCTCGGCGAACGCGAGCTGTGCCCGGGCGCCGTGGCGCTCGAAAAGCTCAACGCCGCGCTGCGCTAGCGCCGCTTACTCGCGACCCCGCGCGGGGGCAGCTATGAGGCATCCACGAGAAACGTAGCGCCGGATTCGAGCGCCTTGACGATGGCCTCGAACGCCGCGACGGTGTCGATCATCTGCGACTGCGGGATCGGAAACGGTGCACGGCCTTCGATCGCGTCAGCAAACGCTTCCATTTCCATGAGCAGCGTATCCACGGGCTCCAGCATGAGCCGCTCCGGTTGCGCGCCACTCTTGCGCAGCACCACTTCTTGCTCGCCTATCGCTTCGGCCGAGCCGCGCGAGCCGAAGACGTGAACGCGCCAGAAAACCGGCGTCGCGCGCACGGTAGCGATCGTTCCGCTCGCGCCATTGGCAAACTCGAGAATCACCGCTGCCGTATCGAGCGGGACGGGCGGCGGCTTGCGCACGAGCAACTGCGCGCGCACACGACGCACCGGCCCGATGAGATTGATGAAGGCGTCGAGAATGTGAAGCCCGGCGCCGGTCATGCCTCCGCCCGGCGACTCGGCAGGGGAATCGCGCCAGGTGCCGCCGGCGTTATTGGAGTGTTCGTTGCTGAAGTGGCCCTCGATGTGCAGTATCTCGCCGAGCTCGCCCGTGGCAACGGCGCGCTTGAGTTCGCGCATCGACGGCCACAGACGTCGGTTGTGCCCGACGCCGAGCACGACACCGGCGCTGCGGCAGGCCTCGATCATGGCGAGCGCATCGGCCTTGTTGAGCGCGAGCGGCTTCTCGCAAAACACCTGCTTGCCGGCGCGCGCGCTTGCCTCGACCATCGGGCAATGCAACGAATGCGGAGTAACCAGCACGACCGCCTGCACGGCGCGGTCTGCCAGCACTTCCGCAAGATCGGTGCAAAGGGTGAAGCTGTGCTGCGCGGCGAAGTCGCGCAGCGCTTCCGGCGCCGTGTCGACACCACGCACGAAGCGCACGCGCCTGCTTTTGCCCTGGATGGACTGCACGTGGCCCTTGCCCCATCTGCCCAGGCCCACGATGGCTGCGTCGATCATCTCATCCTCACGCCAACAATAAACTCACCGGCGCATCCCTCGCATCAAAGACGATAGACGCGTTTTGCCGTGTCATGGAAAACCGCGCGACGCTCCTGCCCGGACAAGCCGGAGAGGCATTCCCGCATCACGGCGATGATGCGGTCGTACGTCGTCCACAGCTTCTCGATCGGGTAGTTGCTGCCGTACAGGCAGCGCTCCGCCCCGAACATGGCGAGCGTCTCCTTCACCACGGGTTGCCACAACTCGACCGAGCATTGGTGCTCGAACGTGCCGAGCCCGGAGAGCTTGACGCACACATTACGGCAGTCCGCAAGCTTGCGCATGCCCTCGCGCCAGCGCGTCCAGCCATCCTGGCTGCGGTCCTCGAGCATGCCGGCGTGCAGCAGCACGAACGTGATGCCCGGAAAGTCCTTGGCTAGCATTGCGGCGTCGGCCATCTGGCTCGCGAAGACCTGCAGCTCGAACACGAGGCCACGCTGCTCGATCTCGCCCAGCCCCGCGCGCCACGCGCGGTCCTTCATCAAATCCGGCCGCGCGGCAAATCGGTACAGCGGATTTTCGTGCCAGTGCAGCTGCTGGCGTATTCCGCGCAAATTGGCGCAGGCCATCTCGCGGTCGAGCGTCGCCGCGACATCCGCCGCTGCGAGGTCGGTGTAACCGATGATGCCGTGCGGGAATCCATGGGCATCGGCCACCGACTGCACCCATCGGACTTCATCCGCTTCACGCCCTAGCGCGACGTTGATCTGGATGTAAACGGATTTGACCACGCCGTGGGGCGCGATCTCGCCGATCAATTCCTCGACAGGGTAATCACGCCGCAGCGGCGCGTAATCGCCGAAGATGCGCGGAACCTGCGGTCCGCTCAGCCACGGGACTTCCTTGACTCGCCATATGTGGTGGTGAGCGTCGATGATCGCTTCGGCCATCGGGGCTGTTACTCCAGCTGGATGCCGGCTTCCCTGATCAGCGCGGCCCGGCTATCACTTTCAGTTCAACGTCTGTAATTATCTTTCTCGAGTTTATCCATTCATCGCGTTGCGGGCAAACCGGATATTCGACGACCGTCCAGGAAAGAGAGAGCAAGCAAGGCAGGAAGGACTTAAAATATCCGATCATCATGCGTGAACTTGCGCCCTGCGGTATTGCAAACTGGCGCATTCGATTGTCTTGAGAAAAGGGGGTGATCATGGATACACGCGATCTCTATGAACGGGGGCTCAAGCTGCGCAAGGAACTGTTTGGAACCGAGACCGTCGAGAAACGGATGCACTCGCTCGGCGAATTCGGCGCTCCGCTGCAGCAGATCATCAACGCCTATATCTACGGCGACGTCTGGAGCCGCAGCGGGCTTACGCTCAAGCAGCGCAGTCTGGCGATGCTCGGGATTACCGCGGCGACCAACCACCTTAACGAATTTCGCGTGCACGTGCAGGGCGCGCTGACGAACGGCTGCAAGCAGGAGGAAATCCGGGAAGTCCTGCTGCTCGTCGCCATGTATTGCGGCGTTCCATCGGCCATCGACGCGCACCGCATCGCGCTGGAAGTGTTCAACGCCAAACCCGCCGGCCGGTGACCGGGAAGGCACCGGCTGCGGCAAGCCATGACGCTTGCAGGACGCAGCCGCACGCTGGCATGATGAGCATAGTGCAACAATGCTGGACTGGCTGACCAACCTGTCGCAAAAAACCGATCACCCGATGCACAGCATCGAGGAGGCGGAGCGGTTGCTGTCCGGCCTGCCCGAGGACCCGCTCAAGGCGCTCGAGGAAATAACTTCGTGGCTCACCACCATCACCAACGCCGCCGGATTCGGACTGGCAACACGCATCAGCGTCGTCAAACTAGTCGACGAAACCGGACAACCCTTCGAGCCAGAACTGAACCGGCTCTACCTCACCTCACACGCGCTGAAGGAATTCGAGCGCAGGCAGCTATGGCATGCCGCGCTCCAATTCTGGGAGCGCCTCGCGCACGCCTATCGCCTGTGCCTCGATGAAATCCAGCGCGACCCCAAGCTGCTCCGCGCGCACCAGGACGATTTGCCGCTGTTGGTCGTGCGCACGTTGCGCGCGCTGGCCGGCCAGGCCAGGGTGCAGCGCCTGCGCTACCTGCCGGTGCACGAGCAATTGTGGCAGGATTTGTTCGCGTTATACCGGCTGAGCGAGAACGCCCGCTGCGACAATCTACGGGTCGCCGCGTATGCCGGTGAAACCCTGCCGACCACCGCACGGCAGGAGCTGCTGCGCGCCCTGATGCTCGACGCGGCGCGGCCGGATTCGATGCTGCCGCGGCAGACCGAACTAGCGGCACGCATTACCGCGCGCTACGCCGATGCGTTTCTGTTCAAGCCAGCGCCTGAAGCGGGGTGCAACTGGTATGTCGATCTCGCTCAACCGCGCCCGCCGGAACACGTCCCCGGCGCGGCGGCGCTGCCAGCGACGGTGCGCTTTTTCGGCTCCGGCGTTGTGCTCGTAAAGATCAAAGAGGTCATGCGGCGCCTGACCGCCGAACCCAACGCCAAGGAACAGCGCTTCGGCGATGAATATACATCGCGGGAAAAGCTGGCGGTATTAGGGCGCCTGATGCGCTTCTGGGGCGAGCATCCGCCGCGCCGCAGCGAACCGCGCCACAGCGTGAACGCCGAGCTAGCCGTCGCCCACGGCTTTGCGGCCGCCTGCCGGCTGCTGCCGCGCGCGGAATACCACGGCTGGGCCGAGGTCATCCTCGCGATGGATGACAACCTCAAGGCAACGCTTGGCATCTTCTCCGATCCGGCCACCGCTCCTCAGCAGGAAAAATGGCTCCAGCGCGATGCAAGCACCCGGGGTCTCAGCGTGGAAATTCCGCGTACCAGCGAAGGCCACGCCAGGATCGGCACATTGTTCTCGCTGAAAAGCGAAAACCAGCCCTGGTCGATGGGAGTGGCACGGCGGTTTTATCGCGACAGCGAAGACCACGCGCATGCCGGCATTGAAGTTCTCGCGAAAAAACCGGCGACGGTACTGCTGCGCAGAGTCGGCCAGACCGGTATGCGCGTCGAAGACTGGACCAAATCATCCGCTTCTTCGGGCTACGATTACCTCAACGTGATCGTGCTCGGCGCAAACGTGAACGCGGACCGGCCTGAATTGCTGCTTGCGCTGGGCGGTTTTGTCGCGGGTGTTATCTACGAGGCGATGATGGGCGACGGAAAGCGCCACCTCAGGTTCGAAGAACTGCTCGAGCAGGGCGAGGATTTCGACCGCGCGCGCTTCAGCTGGCTGGCCGGCGACGCCGCCAAGTGACGGTCTAGCGCCTGACGCCGGGCGTTTCGACCGGCAGCCCGTACGCGCGCCACGCGAGATACAACTCGAGGTCGACGTATTGCGCAGCGCCGTACGGCAGCATTTCGGCGCGCACTCCCGACAGGCAACTCCTGAAACGACGGTGCAGGGAGCCCGTTGCCTGCCATTCGAGCCGGTAAATCGGATATGCGTTGCCGTGTCCCTGGCTGATGGTTTCGGGGCCAAGCCGCCTGCCCCAGTTATCCTGGTGGCAGTTCGCGCAGGACAAATTCAACTGCCCCATGCGGCGGTAATACATGGCGCGTCCGGCTTCGAAATTGTGGCGGTTCTGCCAATCGATGGTGACGTTGACCGGCATGCCGCGCGACTGGTGTGCGACATAAGCGGTGAGTGCGAGCAGCTCGTCGGATTCGTAGCGCAGAGGTTCCGCCTGCTGGCGCCGCTCGCGGCATTCCATGATGCGGCCTTCGAGATTCATCAAGCGCGCCGTGCCGGGATCGAGCAGCGGGTAGCGCGTGGCAACGCCTCGCATACTCGTCTTGGCGTCGCCGTGGCAGCTCGCGCATGATTTGCCGCCCCTGCCCGCCGGCTCCTGCCACAATCTGGCGCCGCGCTCGACCCACAGCATCCCGGGATTGGCGAAATCGTCCGCCTGCATCGCGCGAATGTCGGCGCCGGCAAATTCGATTCCCGATCGGGACGGGGCGGGACGCTGCGGCTCCGCCGCATTTGCGGTCAAAGCAAAAACCAACAGCAAGGGAACCGCACATATGCGCAAATGCGCACTGGTCGGGAAAACATGCAGAGCAAGACGGGAAAACCCGGGCACAAACCAGTCGCCAGTCACGGGGCACCTATTAGCCGACGACAACGATGGAGGCACGCTCGCTGCCGCGCTGTCCCGCATCGTCCACCCAGGAAAACTCGATCTCGCCGCTTGCTTCGGCCAGCGTATAGAACTGCAAGTAAGGATTGGCTGCGATGCCGGAGCCCAGCTCGGCGCGGAATATCTCCGTGCCGTTGTAACGGCACGCCAGCGTATTGATGACATTCTTGGGAATCGCCTTGCCGGCAAGGTCGTAGCGAAACCCGGTCTCCATCGGATGCTGGATCGCGATGCGGATCTCGATCACCTCGCCGGATTTTGCCTCACGCGGCAGTTGTACTCGCGCAACCATGTCAGGACGCATCCAGACAGGCGGACTCCGTGACCTCCACCTCGGCGCTCCCCGACCAGAACGAGCCGTCCGAGAGCTGCGCGACAGCGAGCAGTCGCTGCGTGCCGTTCAGCCGCACGCGAGTTGCCACTGCCGCCCGTCCCGACTGCGGGCCCAGATGAAACGTCGCCACGACAGGGCGCGGATTCTTTTCGGACAGCAGCGTGATGCTGCGCACGTGGTCGGCGGCGGTCATCGGGCTTTGCACGCTCACTTTGAGCGGCACCGAGTGGCCGTTATCGGCAAGCCGCGGCGTGTCGATCGTTACTCGCCCGCCCTTGACCGGCGCACCGCCAGTGATCTGCTGCACGAGCGGGGCGAATGGATCGGCCTGAGCGAGCGCAACACGAACCGGCAGCAGCGGCACCGCGGCGATGCCGGCCAGCGCGGACATGAAACGGCGGCGGGCGGGCGTACGCATCAGCGCAGAGTGAGCAGGTAAGCGACGACGTCCTCGACCTGCTGTGCGGTCAAAATCGGCTTGCCGCGCCAGCCTTCGGCCACTTGGCTGAGCCCGTCTATGCGGTAATAGGACGGCATGATGGTGTTCCGGTTCAAGTGCATGGAATCGACGATGCGCAACCGCAACTGGCCGGCGCTGAGCCGCGCCCCGATGCCGGCAAGCGAAGGTGCGAGATTGCCCATCGGACGTCCACCGGAATCCGGCACCGCGTGGCACAGCAGGCAATTGCCGTCGCGCCCGAGTACCACGTCGCGGCCGCGCGCCGCATCGCCGGGCGTCGCCGCGAGCGGGGCGCTGATCGCATCGCCTTCCATGCGGTAGGGCGCCAATGCGTCGGGCGCCGCGGCGGCGCGCCCCGCCGCCGCGACGAGCACCGCAAACCAACCGAGCAAACGCACGTTGTCGTCAGTCTCCTTGTGCCTTAAACGACGGTGAGGCTCTGGTTCTTGACCGGCAGATTGCGCACCGGCTTGCCGGTCGCGGCAGCGATGGCGTTCAGAACAGCCGGCGCCGTCACGCAGATCGTCGGTTCGCCCACGCCGCCCCAGAAGTCGTATGTCGGTACGATCACCGTTTCGACCTTCGGCATCTGGGCCAGCCGCAGGATCCGGTATTTGTTGAAGTTCAACTCGGCGATGCGCCCCTTCTCGACCGTGCACTCACCGTAAAACGTCGCGCTCAACCCATAGGCCACCGACCCCTCGACCTGGGCGGCGATCGTGGCCGGATTGACCGCGTGACCACTATTGAGCGCCAGCACCATGCGGTGGACCTTGACCTCGCCCTTGCTGCTCACTGAAACCTCGGCGACCGCCGCCGAGTAGCTGGCATACCCCATGAACTGCGCAATGCCGCGATGGACGCCCGGAGGCAGCGGTTTGCCCCAATCGCCCTTCTCCGCCGCCGCGTTCAGCACGCCGAGATGCTTGGGGTGATTCTGCATGAGAGCGCGGCGAAATTCGAGCGGGTCCTTGCCGGCCGCCCGCGCCACCTCGTCCATGAAGCATTCCAGGTACACGCCATTCTGGTTGGTATTGACACCCCGCCAGGGACCGACGGGCACGTGCGTATTGCGCATCGCGTACTCGGTACGCAGGTTCGGCACGCTATAGCCGATCTGGGCGTCCCCGGGCTGCTTCCAGAGGCCCTGGAGTTGTCTGTCATCCTTGCCGTTTTTGATCGCCGCCGGATTCGCGAACGCGTTGATCGACTGCCCCGAGACACGAATGTGCAATCCGACCAGATTGCCGCTTTGATCGACGCCGGCGGCGAGCTTGCATTGCGAAATGGGCCGGTAGAAATCGTGTGCCTGGTCCTCTTCTCGGCTCCAGACCAGCTTGACCGGGATGCCCGGGAACTGCTTGGCGATGGCGGCTCCCTGGCGCACGAAATCCTGCGTGCCGCCGCGCCGGCCAAAGCCGCAGCCGGGGTCGTAGTTGTAGGCTTCGCATTGCGCGAGCGGCAGCCCGGATGAAGTGGACAAGGCGGCCAGCGAGGCCTCCGCATTCTGGCTCGGCATCCATACTTCGGCCTTGTCCGCCGTGATCCTGACCGTGCAGTTCATGGGCTCCATCGTCGCGTGGGCCAGGAAAGGCGTGCTGTAGACCGCTTCAATTTTTTTCGCGGCGCCCTCGATCGCCTTAAGCGCGTCACCGTCGTTGATATCCGCGAACGCGTCGTTTGCCGTCAGGCCCTCCTTGAGGTGCGCCGCGATCGTCGTGCTCGACACGGCTGCATTGGGGCCCTCATCCCAGACGATCGGCAGAACATCGAGCGCAGACTTAGCCCGCCACCAGGTATCGGCAACGACGGCGACTGTGGTGTCGTTGACTTTCACGACGCGGCGAACGCCGGGGCGGCCCGCAACTTTGGATTCATCAAAGCTCACGAGCTTGCCGCCGAATACCGGGCAAGCCTTGATCGCGGCGTGCAGCATGCCCGGCAGTTTGAGGTCGATCGAATAGACCTTCTTGCCGTTCAGCTTGTCGGCCGTATCCAGCCGTTTCATCGGCTTGCCGGCGATCTTCCAGTCTTGCGGATTTTTCAGCTTGATGCTCTTCGGATCCGGGGGGGTCAATCTGGATGCCGCTGCTGCAACCTTGCCGTAGCTAGTCGAGCGCCCGGACGCCGCGTGCGTAATGATGCCATTGTCCGTAGTGATTTCGCCGACGGGCACCTTCCACTCGTCAGCCGCCGCCTGCATGAGCATCATGCGCGCGGCGGCGCCCCCGCGCCGGACATAGTCCTGCGAGCCGCGAATGCCGCGGCTGCCGCCGGTTGCCATATCGCCCCAGACGCGCTTGCGGGCGAGGTTCTGGCCGGGAGTAACAGGCGCGAGAACCACCTTCCTCCAATCGCACTCGAGTTCCTCGACGACGAGCTGGGCGAGGCCGGTGTGCGTGCCCTGCCCCATCTCCGTGCGGGCGATGCGGATCATACAGGTGTCGTCGGGCTTGACGACGACCCACGCAGTGACTTCGGGGTCAGCGGCAGCGCTTTGCGCCGCGGCCGGTGCAATACCGAACGGTAGCTTGAACCCAAGTGCCAGGCCGCCGCCTGCGGCCGCGGAGCCGACGATGAACTTGCGGCGCGAAATGTTCGCGACTTTGCCGGTGCTAGTCTTGTTCATGATGAATCTCCTCAGTGGACTTCCTCACGCTCCGGCTTGCTGCCATCGGTGGGAACGACCGGACTCGTGGCCGCGCCAGCCGGCATGTGAATAATGGAGCCGCTCCCGCCCGCGCCCGTGCCAGCCGCCATGTGCACGGCCGCCCGGATACGCTGATAGGTGCCGCAACGGCAAATATTGGTCATCGCCTCGTCGATGTCCTTGTCGGTCGGCTGCGGTTTCTTCGCGAGCAGCGCGGCGGCAGCCATGATCTGCCCCGACTGGCAATAGCCGCATTGCGGCACGTCGAGCGCAGCCCACGCTTTCTGCACGGGATGCGAGCTGTCGGTCGACAGGCCCTCGATCGTGACGATCCGGTCGCCGGGTTTCACGGCGCTCACCCGGATCGAGCAGGAGCGTTGCACTTCGCCGTTGATGTGCACCGCGCATGCACCGCACTGCTTGATGCCGCAGCCATATTTCGTGCCGGTCAATCCGACCTGCTCGCGAATGACCCACAGCAGCGGCGTGTCGGGTTCGACGTCGACCTGTTGCGGCTTCCCGTTGATGTTGAGTTGTATCATGTGTCCCCTCCAGCGTTGATTCGTGATAAACACCGACCTCTTGCGCATGGCCACAGCGCAAGCCTGATCGTCTCCTCGGATTTCTGCTCTGCGCCCGGGTAATGCGGGATCGCGATGCGACAGCGGTGGCGGGCAGAACTATTTATTGGGCAAACAACCTGTTTCACAGGTTATTCCGGGTATCGCCCGGGGTCAAGTCGTGACGAGCGATTAAGCGCCGGCTGGATTGTGCGGCACGAAAAAACGCCTGCCGATGGTTACGGCACCGGCACCGCATTCATGCGGGAGAGAATGATTTCGGTGCGTTTCAGCAGATACGGCGTTTCGCTGCCGGCGCTGTAGCGGCGCGGGCTCGGCACCATGGCGGCAAGCTGTGCCGCCTGTTCCGCCGACAGATTCGCCGCCGCAATGCCGAAATGATAGTGGGCCGCGGCTTCGGCGCCGAACACGCCGTTGCCCCACTCGATCACGTTAAGATAGATCTCGAGGATACGGCGCTTGGACATGATGATTTCTATCATGACGGTGATCGCCGCCTCCTGCGCCTTGCGCCACCAGGTGCGCTCGCCCGACAGGAACAGGTTCTTGGCGAGTTGCTGGCTGATGGTCGAGGCGCCCGAGACGATCTTGCCTTTCTTCAGGTTCTTTTCGTACGCCCTGGCAATGCTGTCCCAGTCGAAACCTCCGTGATCAAGGAACTTGGCGTCCTCGGCCGCGATGATCGCGCGTTTGAGATTCACCGAAATCCGGTCATACGGGACCCATTGCTGCTGCAGTGTCGCCCGCGGGTTCTTCTCGCGGAGCCGTTCGAGGCGCGCTTCCATGAACGCGGTAATCTGCGGATTGTGATCAACCCAGTACCAGATATGGATGACGAACCAGAATTGCACCAGCGCGAGCGCGATCAGCGCCAGCAGCACGCCATATATCGTCCAGCGCCAGAGCGATTTCAGCATGGATAAATCGTAAATGGTGAATCGTAAATCGCGAGAAACGGGTGAATACCCGCCTTACCATTTACCATTCACGATTCACTATTCACGCCTTTCAGCAGCGCGATCACAGGCGCTGTCTGCGGCCGCACGCCGCGCCAGATAAAAAACGATTCCGCCGCCTGCTCGACGAGCATACCGGTGCCGTCGGAAACCCGGGCGCCGTGTTCTGCCGCAAATTTCATGAAGGGCGTCCGCTTTCCGTACACCATATCGTAGGCAAGCGAGTCCGGCTCAAAAATTCCGGCTGGCAACGGCGGCATTTGATCGGTCAAGCCCGCCGAGGTGGCGTTGATCACGATATCGAACCTGGAATACCGCAATTCGGGATACGGTCTGGCCGAAACACCCCTGACCGAGCAACGCTGCAGGTTCTCGAAATGCCCGACCAGGTCAATGGCTTTTTGAAGCGTCCGATTTGCCGCGACCAGCTGTTCCGGGTGTTCGCGCAATAACGGCTCCATCACGCCATAGGTCGCACCGCCGGCTCCCATCAAAAGCACGCGTTTGCCCTTGATCGCGCATCGCAGGTTTTCCCTGATGTCCTGCACCAGGCCGACGCCGTCCGTGTTGTAACCGATGATTTTTCCGTTGCGGAAGTCGATTGTGTTCACTGCGCCGGCGGCAAGCGCATACCCGGCATGCGCTTCGGCCAGCTGCCATGCCTCGTGCTTGAACGGCAGCGTCACGTTGACGCCCTTACCGCCGCGAGAACGAAAATCCGCGATGCGCGCCGCAAAGCCGTCGAGCGGCGCGGGCAAGCTCACGTAATCGAGGTCCTGCCCGGTTTGGCGCGCGAATTCGGCGTGAATTCGCGGCGAGACGCTGTGGGCTACGGGATTGCCCACCACCGCGTAGTGGTCGGTCATGAGCTGGTTTAGGTCTAAAGTTTCAGGTTCGGGTTGTTATCTTAGCCGAAGACCGGCTTGCAACCCGAAACTTTAAACCGGAAACACGAATTCGGCTCTACTCCGAAAAGAGCTGGTCGGAACGTGTGAAAGTCCAGGTGCGGGTGATGCTGAGGATGTCGGTGTCCTTGGAGATGTCGGTAGGGAACGCCGCATAGGGTGCGGCAAGCTGCACGATGCGCCGCGCCGCTTCGTCGAGGATTTTCTGCCCGGATGTGCGGTTGATCTCGATGTTTTCGACCGTGCCGTCGGCCTTGATAGATACCGTCATTTGCAGGTTGCCGTAAATCTTCTGATCGCGCGCAGCTTGCGGATAATTGAACGTTCCTACGCGCTCGACTTTCAGACGCCAGTCCTCGACATAACGCGCGAAACGGTATTCCTGCGTGCGCGCCCCAAGGAAGCGCCGGCGCGGACGTTTTTGATAGGAATCCCAGTCCTTCGAGATCTGCGCCTCAAGCCGCGCGATCTCGAGACTTTTGCTCATGATTTCGGCGGCGTTGGGCGCGACATTGGTGTCGGTCTGCGGCTGCGGTTGCGTGACGTCCGACTGGACGTTGGTCTGCGACTTGAGCTGGGTAATCAGCTTTTTCGCTTCCTGCTCGAGCTGCTGGACACGGCGAGATTCAGTCGTCAGCTCGCGGGTCTGCTTGTCGTTGCGCGTTACCGGCAGCGGACTCTTGGCGCGGCGGTCGAGATCGGTGTTGCCGCCGCCCTCGAGGTTCTGCTGCGCGAGCGCGTCGGCCTGCTGCGGCCGGCTCGCGGATTTCGCGTTTACCAGTACCACTTCGAGCGGCGGCGCGATACTGTCGAGCTTGGACAGATCGGGTGGCCGGATGGTGACGCCGAACAGCACGATCGCATGCAACACGAACGATGCCAGCACCGCGTACTGGAAACGCGACATGTCATCCATCGCCAGCAGCTTGCGCTGCAGCGCATAAAATTTATCCGCCAGCGGCAGGTTATCCAGTGGGATCAAGCTTCTCCCCAACGGCAGCGATCTCGTCGAGCTGGTCAGGCTCATGGCGATATATTGTACGCAACAATATGGACAGCGTATATAAATACCTTATTTCATAGATATTTGCAACACATTTCTAAGGTTATTTAAGAAGTTGGCTCGCGGTGGTTGTCGAGTAAGCGGGCATTCACCCGGGAGTCAAAATCCCCATGCAGAGTGAGTTCCCACGGATCGAGGCGCGACAGCGCGATGCACACCTGGTCACCGGCAGCAGCGTCGCGCAGCGACGGCACGCGTATCACCAGCGGCAGACGGTTGAGCCGGACCAGATTGTCACGGATCACCGTCGCGTCGAGGGCATGCACCCGCTCCCGTTCGATCCAGCGCAGGCACCAGTAACGCTCCATGGTGCGCTGAAACTCGGCATAGGCGTCGTAGGCAAGCTCGAAATCGCGTAACGCCGCAAGCAACGTCTCGTCTCCCGGCTGATACTGCGCCGGCTGCCCCGCCAGCAGCGCGAGCAGCTGGCGCTGGTTGATTAAATCGACGTAACGCCGCAGCGGCGAACTCGCCCATGCATACTGCGCGACGCCGAGCCCCTCATGCGGTGACGGCACGGTAGTCATGCGCGCCACGCCATTGCTTTGCGCGCGATAGACAGCGGCATAACCGGCCCTGGCGAGCTGGCCGCCCCACTCGGTATTGGCGAAAATCATCAACTCCGACACCACCTTGTCGACTGGCGTGCCGCGCTTGCGCTCGACGATGCTTACGCGGTCGCCATCGATGTAAAAATTGTATTCGGCGCGCTGTATCTCCCCTGCCGCGTCGGCCTTGCCGCGAACGGCCTCGAGCCGCTGCGCAAATTCCCATAGCTGCTTGAGCTCGACGCCGTAATCATGCGGGATTTGGCCCGCCGCTAGCGTCTCGGCATTGAACACCTCATCCAATTCGCCGTGGCGCAAGTTGGCGGCGACCGGCAAGCGCTCGCAACGGCTATGCGTGGCGACCATGGTCCCATCGGCAGCGACTTCGGCATAAAGCGAGAGTGCGGGCCGCTCGCCGCCGGCAGCGAGCGTAAACGCAGCGATCGCCGGCTCCGGCAGCATGGTGATTTTCCGGCCCGGAAAATACACGGTGGAGAGCCGCGCGCGCGCCGCTGTGTCGACCGGCGAGCCGATCGCGATGCCGAGTGCAGGCGCCGCAATGTGGATGCCTATTTGCGTGTTGCCGTTGGCGAGTCGGGTCACCGAGAAAGCGTCGTCGATTTCGGTAGTCGTCATGTCGTCGATGCTGAACGCCTTGACGTCCGCGCGCGGCAGGTCAGCGGGTGCAATGACTGCCGGCAACTCGCCAAAACTTGTGCCGTGAGGAAAATATTCGAATAAAAAGCGGTTGAGGTGATAATCATGCGGCGAGGCAAGTGCGCCGCATTTCGCCAGGAGACGCGCCGGCGCAAGCTTGATTTCCTCGCACGCCGCATCGAGCGCCTTCCACTCGATGCTGTTCTTGTCCGGCGCATAGAGCAATTTCGAGACCAGCGGTTTGAACGCCTCGGGCAGGCGACCGGCGGCGAGCTCGTCGACGTAACGCCGCTTCTGTTCGGCTTGCAGCCGTTTTTTCTCGACGCTCGCGAGCGCCGCCTTGAGCGCATCGGCCGGCGCCGCCTTGTAGCGTCCCTTGCCCTTCTTGTAGAAATACATCGGCGCGTCGTGCAGCTTGAGCAGGAGCCCCGCACATTCGAGCGCGTCGGGAACGCGGCCGAAATACTCCTTGCCCAGTGCGTCGAACGAGAACTCGCCCGCGCCGCAGCACTGCCACAGAAAATCGGCGTCGACGCCGTCGGCGACGCGCTGCGCAGCATCCATGAAGGTCCCGAGCGGCGGCTCAGCGAAGCGCTGCAGCACGGCGGAGGCCTTGATCTTGCTGCGCTTGCCGTGCGGCGCCTCGACCTGCAGGGAAGTATCGTTGTCGGCGAGAATCACGCCGACCTTGAAATCGCCTTCATCCTCGTAAAAAACGTTCATTGATTTCGACGCGGGCGCGACCGCAGATCACTTGCGCGACTCGAGCGCCAGCCGCACGGCGAGCCCGGCCAGCACCAGCCCCATCAGCCAGCCCTGCAATTTGAGCCAGAACGGCCGCGCCGTGAGCCAGCGCGTGATCGCGCCCGCCGCCAGCACGTAAAGCATGAAATCGACCGCGGCGCAAATGGTGATCTGGATGAAGCCGAGCGCGATGCTTTGCGCGAGCACCGAGCCGTGCGCACGGTCGATGAACTGGGGCAGCAGCGCGATATAGAACATCGCGACCTTGGGATTCAGCAGGCTTGTGTACAGCGCCATGCGGAACAAGTCGGCGTCGGACGCGGGCGTCAAAGCGCCAGTGTCGACGGCATATGCGCCACCGGAGTTCAACGCGCCCCAGGCCATCCACAGCAGGTAGGCCGCGCCGGCGTACTTTACCAATTCGAACACGAGCGGAATCGCGAACAGCAACGCGCTCAAGCCGAATGCGGCGGCCAGCATATGCGCGATAAATCCGAGCGTCGTGCCGGCGAGCGATACCGCGCCGGCGCGGCGGCCCTGGCAAATCGTGCGTGACATCAGATAAGCCATGTTGGGGCCGGGCGTCAGCGCCAGAATCAGCGACGCGAAAGCGAACAAGGCAAGCTCGTGAATCGGAATCATCCTGAACCTGATGCGTGGCGAAAAAAGGCGATTATACGGGAGCGGGCCGGTCAGCCCCGGATCCCGCAAAACTCCAGCACGGTCCCGATATGGTCGGCGAAATCGCTGAAGCCGTGGTCGCCGCCCTCGATTACGAGCTGGCGCGCGCCGCGATACCTCTCGATCGCGTGGCGGTAATCGAGTACTTCGTCGCCGGTTTCGACCATCAGCAAGTAGCGCTCGGGTGTGATCGAATCAACTTCGAGCGCGCGCAACTCGGCGATGTGCTGCGCGGCGAAATCGTACTCTTCGCCGGTGTGGAAATTTTTCTGCCGTCCGACGCACCCGGCAAGCAATTCATACGGCCGCACTGCGGGATTAATCAGCACCGCGCGCGCACCGTGCGTTTCGGCGAGCCGGGTCGCGTAAAAACCGCCGAGCGAGCTGCCGATCAGGAATGCATCTCGATTCCCGCGCATCAGTTCTTCAAGCAACTTCGCTGCAGCGGCGGGCGAATGCGGCAGCGGCGGTGCGACAAAATCCGCGCCGTGTCCGCGGCGCTCCAGCTCGCGTTGAAGCACGCCGGCCTTGGACGACGCCGGCGAGCTGTTGAAGCCGTGGATGTAGACGATCACTGCACGGTAACGCGCCGCGCGATCTCGAGCAACATGGTGTCGCCATTGCGCGCCGCGATCAGCGACACCCCGAGCGGGCAGCCGTAGAGTTTTTCAAGCGGCAGATTGATCTGCGGCAGGCGCGCGAGCCCTGCGATGCACAACAGGCTCATCGCGCACGCACGGAAATCGTCGATTTCCGCGAGCGGGGTATTCAGCCGCGGCGCGATTCCCGGCAGCGTCGGCAGCACCAGCACCGCGTCGTCCGCGAGCAGCTCGTGCATGCGGTGCGCGATGTCTTCGCGCTTGGCCTTGAGCGGTTCCGCATCCTTTGCCTGAACCGTCGCCGCCCATAGCATGCGCTCGCGCACGCCGGGCCCGAGGTCGGGTTTGACGCGCGTCACCCACTCGCCGTGCTGAGCCCACACTTCGGCGCCCTGCAGCGTCCGGAAGACCTGAAACCACTGCGGCAGCCCTTCACTCGCCACCGTCACCGGGTGTGCTTTACCGAGCACCGCCGTTACCCGTTCGAGCGCCGGTTGCAAGGCCTTCGTCACCTCGTCGCCGGCGAGCGCGAAGGCGTCCTGCGCGAGCAGCAGACGCGATGGCTTGGGCGCCGGCAGATCGTCTCTCAACAGTACTCGCCCGACCTGCTCCATGAGCCCGGCGTCGCGCGCGAACCATCCCGCGGTGTCGAAACTGCGCGCGAGCGGACACGCGCCGTCGAGCGGAATCCGTCCATGCGTCGGCCGCATGCCGTAAATGCCGCAGAAGCTTGCCGGCGCGCGCACCGAGCCGCCGGTATCGGAACCGAGCGCGAAATTGACCAGCTTTGCCGCGACCGCCGCCGCCGAGCCGCTCGACGATCCACCAGGAATGCGGCCCGGTGCGTTGACGTTGATCGGCGTGCCGTAATGCGCGTTTTCCCCGTTGAGACTGTAAGTCAGCTCGTCGGTGTGGGTCCTGCCGACCATGTGCGCACCGGCTTCGAGCAGGCGCCGCACGGCAGGCGCCGTCGCAGTCGCTGCGTCGTGCGTCGCGAGCCATTTGGGGCTCCCGAAGCCGGTATGATGGCCGGCGATGTCGTAGATGTCCTTGGCGCCGAACGTGTAGCCGGCGAGCGGTCCGCGCGCCGAGCCGGCGCATTCAACGTGGGTGTGACGGCAGAACGCGCCGACGGTATCGCGATCGAGAATGCTGGTCATGCGGAGGATTCTACCGCGTTAAACGGCGCGCTCGAAGAGCGGGACTCGATCCGCGCAGCGACGGTTCTGCGGCCGGCTTCCGGCTTTACCGCAGGCGCGCGAGCAGTTTTTCGTGGATGCCGCCGAATCCGCCGTTGCTCATGATCAGCACGTGGTCGCCGGTTTTTGCGGCGGCGGCGATGGCGGCGACCAGCCGCGGAATGTCATGGTGGATTTCGGCCCTGGTGCCGAGCGGCGCAAGCACGGCGGCCGGGTCCCAGCCTAACCCCGCGCCATAGCAGAACACACGGTCGGCAGCGTCAAGGCTCGCCGCAAGCTCATCTTTCATCACGCCGAGTTTCATGGTGTTCGAGCGCGGTTCCAGCACCGCCAGAATACGCGCTCCATTGACTTTGGCGCGCAATCCGGCAAGCGTGGCGCGGATCGCGGTCGGGTGGTGCGCGAAATCGTCGTAAACGGTTATGCCTCTGGCCTTGCCGCGCACTTCGAGCCGGCGCTTCACGTTCCTGAATTCGGCAAGAAACTTGATTGCATTGGCAACGGGAACGCCGGCATGGCGTGCGGCCGCAATTGCGGCGAGAGCGTTCAATCGATTGTGCTCGCCGAGCAGATCCCACTTCACTTCGCCTTGAGGCTCGCCTTTGAAGCTTACCGCGAAGCGGCCGTCGCTCGACTGCGCACCGGCCTGCCAGCCGTCGGCAGCGGCGAACCGCTCGACCGGCGTCCAGCAACCGCGTTCGAGCGCGCGCTTGACCGCCGCATCGCCGCCGTTGACGACGAGCAGGCCGTTGCCTGGCAGCGTGCGCACCAGATGATGGAACTGGGTCTCGATCGCGGCGAGGTCGGGAAAGATGTCGGCGTGATCGAATTCGAGATTGTTGAGGATCGTGGTGCGCGGAGAGTAGTGCACGAATTTCGAGCGCTTGTCGAAGAACGCGGTGTCGTATTCGTCGGCTTCGATCACGAAGAATGGCGCGGCGCCGGCGCGCGCCGAGACGCCGAAGTTCTCCGGCACGCCGCCGATCAGAAAGCCCGGCTTCAATCCTGCTTGTTCGAGCATCCACGCGAGCATCGCCGCCGTCGTGGTCTTGCCGTGCGTGCCGGCGACCGCGAGCACCCATCTGCCGCGCAGCACATTTTCGGCAAGCCATTGCGGGCCGGATACATACGGCAGCCCGCGGTTGAGAATTTCCTCCATCAGCGCGTTGCCGCGCGAGATGACGTTGCCGATCACGAACACATCGGGTTTGAGGCTCAACTGATCGGCGCCGAAGCCCTCGATCAGCCGGATGCCCTGCGCCTCGAGCTGCGCGCTCATCGGCGGATATACGTTGGCATCGCAGCCGGTCACGGTATGGCCGGCGGCTTCCGCGATCGCCGCTATGCCGCCCATGAAAGTCCCGCAGATGCCGAGGATGTGGATACGCATTGGGGATCAATAACACGTCATGACAGCGCAATCTCCGGCAGCGAGGCTGAGCGCGTGCCGGCGAGCGGACGATTGTCGGCTGCGTGATAGGTGAAAACCAGCGAGAATTTGGTGTCCGCGGTCTGGTTGTGCCCCGCCGCGTGGAACAGCCGGCAGTGGAAAAACAGCATGTCGCCCACCTCGAGTTCGACGCGGCGCTGGGTGCGGATCAAAGGCTTGTTACTCTCGATGTCGGGGCGCAGGAATGATGCTTCATCGAGCTGCCCGGCCTTGAATTCCATTGTGTGCGTGCCCGGCAGCACCAGCAGGCAGCCGTTCTCGAATACTTCGCGCCCCAACGCAAGCCAGACCGAAATCAGTTCCGGCCGCTCGAACGACCAGTAACGGATGTCCTGGTGCCAGCTCGTGATGCTGCTGTAGCTCGGGTTCTTGGTCATCATGCAGTTGTGATGCGCCTGCGACAACTCGACGTGCGGGCCGATCAGTTGTTTGAGGCGCGCCGCGATCCCGGGCTGTATCGCCCAGCGCGCGATCGCCGGATCGCGCGCGTAAGCCTGCAGCAGCCGGCGCACGGTTTTCCCGCCCGGTGCGTCGCGCGATTGCGGTGCGCCGGGGTATCGAGTGTCGGCCTCGTACTCGACCGGCGCGATCACCGCATCAAGGTGCCGCTGCGCCACCGCCTTGAGCGCCGCGCATGCAGCGTGGTCGGCGAAACCGCGCGCGACGACATACCCGTCGCTTGCGAACTGCGCGAGCTCCGCCGCCGAGAATGCATCGTTGACACGGGTTGTCAAGGAACCTCCGTTACCACCGTCTCACCCAAGGTGTGATTTTAACGCGCCGGCCGCGGATCTCATCCGGTCGTGTCGCGCCGCCCGGGCCCGGCGCTACACGGCTACGCTTTGCGTTTCGCTCACGGCCGGCGCGGGCGCGCCTTCGTAGGCGAGATAGGGTGCGAGCCAGCGCTCGGCGTCCGCGACCGGCATGTTCTTGCGCCGCGCGTAGTCCTCGACCTGGTCGCGCGCTATCCTGCCGACCGCAAAATACTGCGACTCGGAGTGCGACAGGTAGAAGCCGCTCACCGACGACGCCGGATACATCGCATAGCTTTCGGTCAAGGTGATGCCGGCTTCGGGTGCGCGCAATAGCTCGAACAGCGCGCCTTTCTCGGTGTGCTCGGGGCACGCCGGATAGCCGGGTGCGGGACGGATGCCGCGGTATTTCTCGGCGATCAGCGCTGCGTTGTCGAGATCCTCGCCTTTTGCATAACCCCAGAACTCCTTGCGCACGCGTTTGTGCAGTAACTCGGTAAATGCTTCGGCCAGCCGGTCGGCGAGCGCTTTCAGCATGATCGCATTGTAATCGTCGTGCTTGTCCTCGAACGCCTTGACGCGCCGCTCGATGCCGATGCCGGCGGTGACCGCGAACGCACCGACGTAATCCTTGATGCCCGCGCCTGCCGGCGCAACAAAGTCGCCAAGGCACAGGTTGGGCCGTCCCGCGGGCTTCACGTTCTGCTGACGCAGGTTGTGCCATGTCATCAGCACACGCTGGCGCTTCTCGTCAGCATAGATTTCGATGTCGTCGCCATCGTTCACGCTGTTGGCCGGAAAGATGCCGAACACGGCGTTGGCGGTCAACCACTTGCCATCGATGATTTTCTTCAGCATGGCCTTGCCGTCGGCGAGCACCTTGCGCGCTTCCACGCCGACGATTTCGTCGTCGAGTATTTTCGGATAGGGGCCGGCGAGTTCCCAGGTCTGGAAGAACGGCCCCCAGTCGATGTATTCGGCGATTTCGGCAAGGTTGTAATTTTTCAATTGCTTCACGCCGAGAAATGACGGCACCGGTGGCGCGTAGGCGCTCCAATCGGTTTTAAATCCGTGCTTGCGCGCGTCAGCGAGCTTGTGCAGCGGCCCCGGGCCTTGCTTGTTCTCGTGCTGCGTCCTGATGCGCGCATACTCGGCGCGCACGTCGGCGAGATACCTGTCCCTCAATTCATCCGACAGTAAATTGCTGCACACGCTCACGCTGCGCGACGCATCGGGCACCCAGATCACGGGGCCGTGATAGCCGGGCGCGATCTTGACCACCGTGTGCGTGCGCGAAGTCGTGGCGCCCCCGATCAGCAGCGGAATTTCGCTGCCTTCGCGCTCCATCTCGCGCGCGTTGTGCGCCATTTCCTCGAGCGACGGCGTAATCAGTCCCGACAAGCCGATGATGTCGCATTTCTCGTCGCGCGCGACCTGCGAGATCTTCTGCCATGGCACCATAACGCCGAGATTGATGACTTCGTAGTTGTTGCATTGAAGCACCACGCCGACGATGTTCTTGCCGATGTCGTGCACGTCACCCTTGACGGTCGCGAGCACGATCTTGCCCTTGGGCCTGACGTCGCCCGACTTTGCTTTCTCGGCCTCGATATACGGCACCAGGTGCGCAACCGCCTGTTTCATCACGCGTGCCGACTTCACGACCTGCGGCAGAAACATCTTGCCGGAGCCGAACAGGTCGCCGACCACGTTCATGCCGTCCATCAACGGGCCCTCGATCACCTGGATCGGGCGCTCGAACTTGAGACGCGCTTCCTCGGTGTCCTCGATGATGAAATCGGTGATGCCTTTGACCAGCGCGTGGGTCAGGCGCGCTTCGACCGCGTCTTTGCGCCACTCGAGGTCCTCGACCTGCGCCTTGCCGCCGCCTTTTACCGTATCGGCAAACCTGACCATGCGCTCGGCAGCGTCCGGCCGGCGGTTGAAAATGATGTCTTCGACGTGCTCAAGAAGGTCCCGGGGAATCTCGTCGTAGACGCCGATCTGGCCGGCGTTGACGATCGCCATCGTGAGGCCGGCCTTGATCGCGTGGTACAGGAACGCGGTGTGGATCGCCTCGCGCACCGGGTCGTTGCCGCGGAACGAGAACGATATGTTCGACAGCCCGCCGCTCACCTTCGCGTACGGCAGCGTATGCCTGATGATGCGCGTCGCCTCGATGAAATCCTTGCCGTAATTGCCGTGCTCTTCGATGCCCGTCGCGATCGCGAAAATGTTCGGGTCGAGAATGATGTCTTCCGGCGGGAAACCGACTTCATCGATCAGGATATGGTAGGCCCGCTTGCTGATGTCCACCCGGCGCTCGAGCGTGTCGGCCTGGCCCTTGTCGTCGAACGCCATCACCACGACCGCTGCGCCGTAGCGGCGTGCGAGCTTCGCCTGGCGCACGAACTCGTCCTTGCCTTCTTTCATGCTGATCGAATTCACCACGCACTTGCCCTGCACGCACTTCAAGCCGGCCTCGATGACTTCCCATTTCGACGAATCGATCATTACCGGCACGCGCGAAATATCGGGCTCGGACGCGATAAGTTTCAGGAAGGTCGTCATCGCGGCCTTCGAATCGAGCATCGCCTCGTCCATGTTGATGTCGATCATCTGCGCGCCGCTCTCGACCTGCTGGCGCGCGACCGCCAGCGCCTCGGCGAAATTGCCGGCGAGTATCAGGCGCGCGAACGCTTTCGAGCCGGTTACGTTGGTGCGCTCGCCGACGTTGACGAACAACGAGTCGTCGCCGATGTTGAGCGGCTCGAGGCCGGACAGCCGCGTGCGCTTCTCGATTACGGGCACGACGCGCGGCGGAATATCGCGTACGGCCTCGGCAATCGCCTTGATATGCGCGGGCGTGGTGCCGCAGCAGCCGCCGACGATATTGACGAACCCGCTCTGCGCAAACTCCTTGATCAAGCTGGCCGTGTAATCGGGTGTCTCGTCGTAACCGGTTTCGGCAAGCGGGTTGGGCAGCCCCGCGTTCGGATAGGCGGACACATAGGTGTCGGCAATGCGCGACAACTCCTCGATGTACGGCCGCATCAATTGCGCACCGAGCGCGCAGTTGAGCCCGATCGCAAGCGGTTTGGCATGGCACACCGAATTCCAGAATGCTTCCGTGGTCTGGCCCGACAGCGTGCGGCCAGAAGCGTCGGTGATGGTGCCCGAGACGATGATCGGCAGCCGCAGCTTGTGCTGCTCGAAATACCGGTCGATCGCGAACAGCGCGGCCTTGGCATTCAGCGTGTCGAAAATCGTCTCGAGCAGCAGCAGGTCGACCCCGCCTTCGATCAGGCCGTGCACCTGCTCCGTGTAAGCAACGACCAGTTCGTCGAAAGTGACGTTGCGGAAGCCCGGATCGTTGACATCGGGCGAAATCGACGCGGTGCGGTTGGTCGGCCCGAGCGCGCCGGCGACGAAACGCGGCCGACCGTCTTTACTCTCGAACTCGTCGGCGACGGAGCGCGCAAGCCCGGCGGCTTCGGCATTCAACTCGTGCACCAGGGGTTCCATCGCGTAGTCGGCCTGCGCGATTCCAGTCGAGTTGAATGTGTTGGTCTCGATGATGTCGGCGCCGGCCGCGAGATACAGGGCGTGGATTTCGCGGATGATCCGCGGCTGCGTCAACGTGAGCAGGTCGTTGTTGCCTTTGAGATCGCGCGCGAAATCCTTGAAGCGTTGGCCGCGATAGCCCGCCTCGTCGAGCCTGTGGCTCTGGATCATGGTGCCCACCGCGCCGTCGAGAATGACAATGCGCTCGGTGAGCAGATTGACCAATGCCTCTGAACGATTCATATCCAAAGCGAAAATAAAAAACCCGATCCGCGGGCGCCGATCGGGTCACGCCGCTTAGCAGGATTTGTTTATACGCCCGGCCGAAGCGATGTCCACTTCCCCGGCGGCGCCCGCAAGCAATGCTCGAAATCGGCGCAGAATTAGAAGGTTACGCGCAGAAATCTGAATTGTCAAACCGCCTCGCGAAAGCGCCCAGGCGACTCGCGGCCCCGCGCGCGACGGCGGCGCGGAGATATACTAGCGGCCTTGCGTCGGCATCAAGACTGGCATGGATCACCTTGAACCCAAGCAGGCCTACGAGTTCCTGCACAAAAACCCGGATGCGGTGTTCATCGACTGCCGCAGCGAGATGGAGTACTTGTTCGTGGGCCACCCGGCCGGCGCGATCCATGTCGCGTGGAACGACGGCCCGAACTGGGAAATCAACCCCGATTTCGTCGCGCATGTGAAAAAAGCGACCAGCGTCAACCGCCCGGTGATATTGATTTGCCGCAGCGGCAACCGATCGCTCGATGCCGGTCGCGCGCTCGAGGAAGCCGGCTTCACCAAGGTCTATAACGTGCTGCACGGCTTCGAGGGCGAGCTCGACGAGAAACACCATCGCGGCACCAAGACCGGCTGGCGACACGAGGGACTGCCGTGGGAACAATGTTAAAGGCGGGATTGAGTTACCAGGATTGAGGATTGAGTAACAGCATAACGTTCCGCTTTTTCCCGATCCTCGATCCTCAATTCTGTCTTCAACTCAGGCTGACGCCCAGCAATTTCCCTACCAGGTAAGTCACGCCGCCAGCGGCGGCGCCAATCGCGAGCATACGCAGGCCGCTGGCGAGCGCGCTGCGGCCGGTGAACAGCGACAGCGTAGCGCCGACCGCGAACAGCGCGACTACGGTCAACGCGATCGTGACCGGCAGGCTCGCGCCGCCCAAGCCGAACAAATAGGGCAACAGCGGGATCACGCTGCCGGCGGCGAACGAAAAAAACGAGGCCAGCGCGGCGCCCCATGGCGAGCCGAGATCCTCGGGATTCAGGCCCAGCTCTTCGCGCGCGAGCGTGTCGAGCGCCTGCTCGGGATCGGTGATGATGGTCTGCGCCATGCGCCGCGCTTCATCGGGCGCGATGCCGCGTGCTTCGTATATCAGCGCAAGCTCGTGCGCCTCTTCCTCCGGGTATTCGGCAAGCTCGTCGCGCTCGAGCCCGATCTGGTACTCGTACATCTCGCGCTGGGAGCGCACCGATACGTACTCGCCGGCTGCCATCGAAAATGCACCGGCGACCAGCCCGGCGATGCCGGTCAGCACGATAATCGCATTATCGGCGGCTGCGCCGGCCACGCCCATGATCAGGCTCGCGTTCGAAATCAGGCCATCGTTGACGCCAAACACCGCCGCGCGCAGATTGCCGCCGCCCGCCATCGCGCCGTGATGACCGACATCGTCGAGCCGGTGCGGAAACATCTTCCCGGTGCCGCCGCTCGAGTAAATCGACATGCCGCGCACTTTCATCGCTGCCAGCACGCCGCGCAAGCGGCGCGGGCCGTGACGGCGCACCAGCCCCGCCACGACGCGCGAGCGCACGTCCGGCACGAACGGCGGCACGCTCGTGCCCGTCGCGATCGCTTTTTTCTCCCAGATAGCGGCCTGGTTCTCGGCTTCGGCAGCAAGCCCGAGAAACAGCTTCTCGCGCGGCGTGCCGGCCTCGCATCCGGCAACTACGCGATAGAGATAAGCAGCGCGTTTTTCTTCAGCCCAGTTCGATATTTCGTTCATGCGATGCGTTCCGCTTTGTTAATGCGCGTAAATATAAACCAGCATGCAAATCCGCACGCAACCAGCGCCGCCATGCTGCCCGCAAGACCGAGCCCCGTGCCCGATACATACGGCGACAGCAGGCCGGCCGTGAGCCCGGTAAAGAAGCTCTGTTGCGCTGCCTGCAATGACGCCGCGAGCCCGCGGTTCTGCGGAAACAGGTCGAGCACCAGCAAGGTGATGCTCGGCATCGCGAGCGACATGCCGGCGGCATAAACCATCAACGGCAGCACCGTCCACGGCAGGGCCGGCGGCAACTGCGCGTTGTATACCAGATTGAACAGCGCGGCGCCAAACATCACAAAGTAAGCGTAACGCACGGTGTGCCGCGGCGACAGCTTGCCGGCAAACCGGCCCGACAGGAAAGCACCGAGAACGACGCCCGAGATCCCGGGGATGAAAAGCCATGCGAACTGGTTGGCGTTAAGGCCGAGCAGCCCGTAAACCACCGCCGGTGCAGATGAGATGTAGAGGAAAAACCCCGCGAAGTTGAAGGCGATCGCGGAAGAGAGCAGCCCGAAACGCCAGCTGCCGAGCAGCTTGAGATAATTCAGCATCAACGGGCGGGGCGCGAACGGATGCCGCGCCGATGCCGCCAGGGATTCCCCGAGGCTGAAATAACAACCGGCGTAAAGCAGCGCGGCGAACAACGTAAGAAACGCGAAGATCGAACGCCAGCCGAACCACACTTCGAGCCAGCCGCCCAGGATCGGCGCAATCGCCGGTGCCAGCCCGAAAATCATCGTCACCATCGACATCACGCGCTGCGCCTGATGTCCGGCGTAGATGTCGCGGATCATCGCGCGCCCGGCCACCATGCCGGTACCCGCCGACATACCCTGCAGCGCGCGGAACGCCAGCATCTGCGGCAGACTTTGCGACAGCGCGCAGCCGACCGAAGCAAATGCAAAAATCACCAGCCCGACCAGGATCACCGGGCGCCGGCCGAACGAGTCGGTAAGCGCACCGTGAAACAGCATCATGAAGGCGAACGGGATCAGATACGCGGACAGCGTCTGCTGCAGCTGCAAAGTCGTCGCACTGAAGGTGCGCCCGATCGACGGAAACGACGGCATGTAGGTGTCGATCGAAAACGGGCCGAGCGTCGCGAGACCCGCGAGTATCGCGGCGAGCAGCAGCGTGGTGCGATCGGCTCGTTGTTCCGGCGTCAGAGTCGGCATGCGCTGGAAGTCGCGTCACGCCGCGACCCTATTGAGTTGCGCGGCGAGGACGCGGAGTTGCGGTGCTTCGGAAACAAATCGAGGGTCATGATCTGCTGCGCGACCGGGCATGATACATGCCAACACAATAAACGAGTATCGGCACGATAACCAGCCGCGCGCGCCTCGAAGCAGCGGCTGCCTGCGGCCCATCTTGCGGCTTCAAACAATCGTCCTTATTCTGTATCCATTGCGTGTCGTCCGCGCAACGCATTTCAACGCTGACGACATTGGCAACGCGCGTTGCTTTGCGCTATTGTCGCCCAATCGTCACGATCGCGGATTGGAAGCCAGATGATGCTGTGCCCGATTTCCCGCAGCCAGCTGCTGCAATTTCTGCCTAAAGGCGGGGAAGTTGCCGAGATCGGCGTCGCCAACGGCGATTTTTCCCGATCCATCCTGGATGCAGCTGCCCCGCGGCGCCTGCACCTGATCGACCCGTGGGAACACCAGGATCGCGCGGACTATGCGAGAGACGTGAATAATGTATCAGCATCGGAGCAGGAAATCCGGTTCAACGCGGTGTCGGCGCGATTTCGAAACGAGATCGAACGCGACGCGATACGAATTCACCGCGACTACTCCGAGGATGCGGCGATCTTCTTTGCCGACGGGCAACTGGACTGGGTGTATATCGACGGCATGCATACGCTGGACGCCGCTTATCAGGACCTCGCGACCTATCGAAAAAAAGTGAAACGCGAAGGCTTTATCGCCGGACACGACTACACGAACTACGTGCAGGCCCAACAGTGGAATTTCGGCGTGGTCGAAGCGGTCAATCGTTTCGTGCTTGAATTCGACTACGAATTTATCGCTCTCACGCTCGAAAATTTTCCTACTTATGTACTTGCCAAGGACCGTGAATGCGCCGCCGCGCTGAAACATGAGCTGATCCTGAACGTGCCCTTCGCGGTGGAAATACGGGACTACCCGCGAGCAGGCCGGTTCGAACATAAATCAGTACGGCTTGGCAAGGGCCTCATCGTTTACCCCTCGTTCTAAGAGCCTGTAACATAATGAAACACGCGATGCGCTGGCACGATTTTGGCCCAGGGCGCGAAGCAAGACATGCCGCTTAGTCACTCTAAGCCAGTGGCTTGCGACAATGCCATGGGCCAAAATTCGCGGCCAGCCCGATTATTCATGGATTTTCGCTCTTATCGTTTGCCGGGGTTGCGGCCAGAATCGGCGCTGGCAGCGTTGCTCGACTGGCCAATATTCTGGATATTGCCGGCATCGAGCGCCTCGCCATCACCAATTCTGGACCGCAACGCACGTGCGTTTCATTATGTTATAGGCTCTAAGTTGCGCGCCGCTCGGCCCGCGGTTCCCGCGGCATTTGATACGTTATGCCGATGCGCGGTCGAAACGTCGATACTGGATCGCTTCCGCCACCTGACCGCTTGCAATTGCGCTGTCGCCGGCAAGATCGGCAATGGTGCGCGCGACTTTGAGCACGCGGTGATAGGCGCGCGCCGACAGCCCCAGGCGGCTGATCGCCTGCCTGAGCAGCATGGCCCCTGTTTCATCCGCTACGCACTGCTGGTCGATCTCGCGCGTTGTCAATTGCAGGTTGGGCTTGCCCTGGCGCTCGAGCTGGCGACGGCGCGCCGCATCGACGCGCGAGCGTATGGCATCGCTCGCCTCACCGCTCGCATTGCGCACGAGATCCTGCTGCGCGACCGCCGGCACCTCGATCTGCAGGTCGATACGATCGAGCAGCGGCCCCGATATTTTGCTGCGGTAACGCGCAACCTGGTCCGGTGTGCAACGGCATTTGCCGCTGTAGTGGCCTAGATAACCGCACGGACACGGATTCATTGCCGCGACGAGCTGGAACTGCGCCGGAAAATCGGCCTGCCGCGCCGCGCGCGCTACGCTGATGCGCCCCGATTCGAGCGGCTCGCGCAGCACCTCGAGCACCTGGCGGCCGAACTCGGGCAGTTCGTCGAGGAACAGCACGCCGTGCATGGCCATCGAGATCTCGCCCGGGCGCGGATTGCTGCCGCCGCCGACCAGCGCCACTGCGGACGCGGTGTGATGCGGCGCGCGAAACGGACGCCGCCGCCAATTGCGCACCTCGAAACCGGCGCTGCCGAGCGACTGGATCGCCGCCGATGCGAGCGCCTCGCTCTGCGTCATCGGCGGCAGGATGCCCGGCAGGCGCGTTGCCAGCATCGTCTTGCCGCTGCCGGGTGGGCCGACCATGACCAGGCTGTGGCCTCCGGCAGCGGCGATTTCGAGTGCGCGCTTGGCGTGAGCTTGACCTTTGACGTCGAGCAGATCGGGATAAGGCTCGCACTGCACGGCGGGCTTGTCGCTGCATAGCATAAGGGCGGTTCGGCCGGCCAGATGCGCGCAGACCTCGAGCAAGGTATGCGCGGCGTAAACCTGCGCACCGTCGACCAGCGCCGCCTCCGGTGCATTCTCATGCGGCACGACGAACGCACGGTGGTCGCGGTTCGTGCCGCACATCATCGCCAGCGTGCCGCGGATCGGGCGCAGTTCTCCGGTCAATGCGAGTTCGCCGGCAAATTCGTAATCGCCAAGCCGATCGGCGGGAATTTGGCCCGACGCGGCGAGAATGCCGAGCGCGATAGGCAGATCGAACCGGCCGCTTTCCTTGGGCAGATCAGCGGGCGCAAGATTGACGGTAATGCGACGCGCAGGAAATTCAAAGCGCGCATTCTGCAACGCGGCGCGCACGCGGTCCTTGGCCTCTTTTACCTCCACTTCGGGCAAACCAACGATAGTGAAGCTCGGCAAGCCGTTGGCGAGGTGCGCCTCGACCGTGACCAGCGGCGCATCCATGCCGGCCAGGGAGCGGCTGTAGAGAACGGCAAGCGACATCGAGCCCTCAGGATTCGAAATCAGGATTCAGATGAGGACTTAACGGCTGAAGCTGCCGCGGTGGCGACGCGAGCATCTAGGCCTTAAGGCCTAGATGCAGGACCGATAGCGCCGAAGAATAAATGACAAATGAGGGGGATACAGCGGATTACCACCTCATGCATCACACTTCACGCCTCACGTCTGTCTCCACTTCGGCCAGCCTGGCTTCAAGCTGCGTGAGTTTTTCACGCGTGCGGGCGAGCACTTCGCTCTGAATATCGAATTCCTCGCGAGTTACCAGATCAAGGCGGGCGAACGCGGATGTCAGCATCGCGCGCAGGTTTTTTTCGATATCGCGCGCCGGGCTGTTGGCGATTACTGCTTTGACTTTGGCGCCCAATTCGTCGAGCAATTGTTGATTGATCATCGCTGACCCCGCAATTTCGATATCTGTATCGAATTTACCACGCTATTGCCCGTATTACGGCGCATGAGTTGCAAAAAGGAAACAGTTTTTTCCAAATGAGCATAAACGGCGATCCAAAAATAAGCGAAGCACGAACATGGTGCGCGTCATCTTAATACAGCATCATTTTAGTGCAACACGATAGGGTGCAGCCTTGGACATTTATAGTTTATCTGTTCTGATTCAATTACTTATCATCTGGCATGGTATGTGCTAAAAACCACCGCGTAGTACTACATATTTGTTAACAAACGAAAGGGACAATCATGTTCAAGAAAACTCTGATGGCGGGCGCGGTTGCTGCAGCGATCAGCCTGCCGGGGCTGGTGTTCGCACAAGCGGCGCCAGCACCAGCCGATGCCAAGCCGGCGGAAGCGAAACCCTCTTACACCTTGACGGG
>Ga0209415_10001751_pt1 | contig 41169 bp, 37 predicted proteins | sample PeaSoiSIISIP2007_FD_187696 | JGI IMG/M metagenome (GOLD analysis project Ga0209415, IMG submission 187696) | Peat soil microbial communities from Weissenstadt, Germany - SII-SIP-2007 (SPAdes) (version 2) | ecosystem: Environmental > Terrestrial > Soil > Wetlands > Peat | place: Germany...
TCTCGTCGGCCAGCGCGCGGGCGTCGGCGATCCGCGAGCCGGCGAGCAGGTGGCCGGCGGCGCCGGTTGCCCGGCAGCCGAGCTTTTGCCTGATCAGCGACTGGTGGGCCGACAACTCGTCCGGCGAGACGAACCACTGGTGGTGGATGCGGTAGAAATCGGCACCGTCTCCGGTCGCCTCTTTGATTGCCTGCAGCACCTCGTGCAGGTGCCCGATCACCTGTCCGGTCATGGTGGTGTTGACGGTCACCACCGGCGCGACCGCGCCTCTGCGCGCCTTGCAGTCGGCGAAATTTTTCACGATGCCGGCGGCCTTGCGGAAGGCGCCTTTACCGCGCTGCCGGTCATGCAACTCTTCGTTGCCGTCGATGGAGAAGCAAACGGTATCCACTCCCAGCGCCACCAGTGTCTCGACGCCGTCCAGGTTCAGCAGGGTGCCATTGGTGGTGAAGGCAAGGCGCAGCCCCCTGGTTTTGATGTAGCGTACGATGTCGAGGAAATCCTGCCGGATGAAAGGTTCGCCACCGCCGAGGTAGATCTTCAGCTCGGGATTGAGACGTGCCAGTTGATCCACCAGCGACAGCACTTCTGCCGTCGACAGCTCCCGACCCTGGTAGCGGTCGCCGACGCCGTTTTCCCCGTGGAACCAGCACATGTTGCAGTGCAGGTTGCAGCGGTTGCTCAGCTCGATGTCCACCTGTTCCGGTCCGTCACACCGGTAGTTGGAGGCGATAAGGCGGGCGAAAAAGTGGAACTGTTTTCCCTTCTCCTTGACGGCGTCTTTCAAACGCATAGCCGATTTCCTTTTCAGCCTCGTTATTTGGGTGGCTCCCCCACCCCCTGACCCCCTCCCTCCAGGGGAGGGGGGACAATTGACGCCGGTGACTTACCCCGCCGCTTTTGACTTTGGTCAGTGTCCGTAAGGGGAATACCTGCTTCACTAAGACGCGGATAGGCGGGCGGCAGGGGCGAGGCCTGGCCCGGCGGGATGACTTTAAGAGGATACAAATTAAACGTGACGCGTCAAGCCGGAGGCACCGGAGCCGGTTCCCGGCGGACGCGGGGCGTGCAAAACGTGTAGGAGCGGGCTTTGCCCGCGATCGCGCCTAAAGGCGCTCCTACAGGTTCGGGCAGTAACGGCAGGAGCGCTCTCTCCCGAGCCGCGGCCGAAGCACTAATGAGGAATGCGTTGATTTTTTCCCGGCAAATTTATATAGTGTCCTGATAGCCGAGACAAAGGATGGAGCCCTATGGTACGCACAATTCTGACCTATCCGGACCCTGAACTGAAAAAGCATTCAGCCCCGGTCACCGTCATCACCGACAAGACCCGCGAACTGGTAAAGGACATGACGGAAACCATGTACGACGCGCCGGGGGTCGGCCTGGCCGCTCCGCAGATCGGGGTGCACCAGAGGGTCATCGTCATCGACGTCTCGGCCAAGGACGAGCCGACCGAGCTGATCGTAGCCGTCAATCCGGAGATCGTGCACGCCGAGGGCGAGTCGTACGAGGAGGAGGGGTGCCTGTCGGTCCCCAAATATTCCGCCAACGTGCGGCGTCATGCCCGCGTGGTGGTGAAGGCTCTCAACCTCGAGGGTGAAGAGGTTACCTACCGCGCGGACGATCTGCTCGCCATCGCCTTCCAGCACGAGATCGACCACCTGGACGGCATCCTGTTCATCGATCATCTCTCGCCGCTTAAGCGCGGTATTTTCCGCAAGCGTTATCAGCGTTCCCAGGACGATCCGAAGGATCTGCGCCGGTGACGGGGATGCGCATAGTTTTCATGGGAACCCCCGAGTTCGCCTGCCCGACCCTCAAGATCCTGATCGACCGGGGTGAGCAGGTGGTGGCCGTCGTGACCCAGCCGGACCGCCCGAAGGGGCGGGGGCAGCAGACGCTGGCGCCGCCGGTGAAGCTTTTGGCGCAAATGCACGGCATCCCCGTGCTGCAGCCGGTGAAAGTGAGGCTCCCCGAGCCGATCGAGGAGATCCGGGCGCTCAAGCCCGACCTGATCGTCGTGGTCGCCTTCGGCCAGATCCTGCCCAAGGCGCTTCTGGACATACCGACGCACGGCTGCATCAACGTGCATGCCTCGCTGCTGCCGCGCTACCGCGGTGCGGCGCCGCTCAACTGGTGCATCATCAACGGCGAGACGGAGACCGGCGTCACCACCATGATGATGGACGTGGGGCTCGACACGGGCGACATGCTCCTGAAAAGATCCACCCCCATCGATCCGGACGAGGACACCTCGGCGCTGCACGACCGGCTGTCGCAGATCGGGGCCGAGCTTTTGGGCGAGACGCTGGATCGGCTGGCGCAGGGCAAGCTGGTCAGGGAAAAGCAGGACGACACCCTTACCTGCTATGCGTCCATGCTGAAGAAAGAAGACGGGCGGATCGACTGGAGCCTAAGCGCCGCCGCCATCAAGAACCTAGTGCGCGGCATGACGCCCTGGCCGGGGGCCTTCACCTACCTGGACGGCAAGCTGTTGAAGGTGTACCGGGTAGGCATCGCCGCCGGAGCCGGGCAGCCGGGCGAGATCGTTCGTGCGGCACGCGACGGCATCGAGGTCGCCTGCGGCGAGGGAAGCGTGGTGATCCACGAGTTGCAGTTGGAGGGGAAAAAACGTCTCCCCGCGGCGGAGTTTCTCGCCGGATGCAAGCTCGACAAGGGCGCCATGCTCGGGTTTTAAGGGAGAATGAGATTGGCAAAAGCAGAACCTGATTCCGACAAAAAGACAGCGGCGAACGAGCTGCACAAGGCACCCCAGAAGCGTCTCTTCGTGGGGCTGATGGGGCTTACCTGCCTTTTGGTGGTGGGCATCATCTACCTCGGCTGGTGGGTTCCCACCAAGGGCCTGGCCAACATCCATCCGGACCTGCCGCGCGTGGCCGGCATGGTCTTCGGCGTCCTTTCCGGCATCGCGCTCTTCGGCACCCTGCTTCTGGTGCTGACCACGGCGCTCGGCAAGGACATCCTCTTCACCAAGTTCATGCGCGGGGTGGTGATCAAATGCCTTTTGCCGATGATCGAGCTGATCGGCCGGCTGTGCGGCATCCCCAAGGACACCATCCGTCAGTCGTTCGTGGCCATGAACAACAGCCTGGTGATTTCCCAGCGGCTGAAGATCAAGCCGGACCGCATCCTGATCCTGTTGCCGCATTGCCTGCAGCTCTTCGACTGCGAGATCAAGGTGACCGGCGACATCAACAAGTGCGTGCGCTGCGGCCGCTGCGACATCATGGGACTGGCCGAACTGGCGCAGCGCTACAACGTGGACATCTCCGTCGCCACCGGCGGCACCCTGGCCCGCAAGGTGATCATCGAGAAGCGCCCGAAGCTCGTGCTGGCGGTCGCCTGCGAGCGCGACCTCACCTCCGGCATCAAGGACTGTTACCCGCTGCCGGTGATCGGCGTGCTGAACGACCGTCCCTTCGGCCCCTGCTTCAATACCCGGGTCGACGTGGAGAAGATCGATGCAGCGCTGCGCTCCGTCCTCGTTTAGGCAATCCCTGTCCCGATCCGCCCGCCGCTTCGGGGGGATGCTGCCGATAGTGCTGCCGCTCCTCGTCCTACCGCTCCTTTTTTTCCTCTACGCCGACAATTGCCGTGCCGCGCAGATCACCGACTATCGCGTGATCCGCCGGGCGGTGGTTGCTGCGGACCGCTCGATGCGCGTCGCCATCAGGAGTTTTCGGGAAGACGGCGTTGAGCACCTGCTGGTAGTCGATCCTGCAACCTTTGAAAGCTACGACCTTCCCGCCGCCGGATGCACCCTGGCCGGTCCCGCAGCCGATGCCGCGCTCGCCTCGACCCGTTATCTAAGCGCGCTGCAGCGGCACACTTCGGCACCCTATCCGCTGCAAAACGATGGTGCCACCCGTGCCGACCATGATCTTGCAGGCAATTTCCTTACCGTCGATCTTTGCCCGTCAAGGCGTCCCTTCGAGCGGGAGATGTTCGAGGCGGTGGGGCAATCGGGGCGGGGAAAGCCGGTGCCGGTGACCGTGGCGGCAAGCGGGGTGTGGCTTGCGAAACACCCGGATGAAATCGCCTTTTTGAAGAGGGAGGTGGCCGCCGGCAGGCTGGCCATTACCTGGATGAACCATTCCTACCACCATCCCTACGAACCGGGCGTGCCGCTGGAGCGCAACTTCCTCATCACCCCGGGTACCGATTTCGCCGCCGAGGTGCTCGACCTGGAACGCGAGCTTTTGGCGCACGGGCTGGTGCCCTCTCCCTTCTTCCGGTTCCCCGGGCTCGTCTCCGATCAGGCCACCGTCAAAAAGCTGGAGGAGATGTCGCTCATCCCCATCGGTGCCGACGCCTGGCTGGCCAAGGGGGAGTCTCCGCGCCGGGGGAGTTTCATCCTCGTGCACGGCAACGGCAACGAGCCCAAGGGGATCAAGCTCCTCATGCCGATGTTAAGAAACAGGGAGCTGCACCTGCTGCCGCTGGCGGACGCCTTCAGGTAGCTACGCCGATGCCAATATGACCGCGTGGGCACGGAGTGCCCACCCTACGATTTTCGGTGCCTCCCTCTCCCCTGGCGGGAGAGGGGACGTTTTGATGGAGATATGTCATCATGAAAGCCATCCTCTTCGTTCTTCTCCTTGTTGCCTGTGTTATGGCGTTTTTACCCGCAGCTTCGCCTGCTGCCGATAGCGTTCCCCGCTACGCGGTGGCCACCGTTGCGACCCCGGTCCTCAATACCCCCGACTTTAAGAAGTACTTCAGCGGCAGCATCGCTCTTGACCCGTGCAAGGGGGTGCGCCCGATCGAGTTCGTGGCGCTTCCCGGCACATTATTCCGCGTGCAGGCGGAACTGGAAAAAGACGGCGTGCCGGTCTACCGGGTAACCACCAACGACTATCCGTATCCCTCGACCACCGGCTATTTCGTCGATGCCAGGTTCGTGAAATTGATGGCGCCGCCGGTCGCGGAGCGGCCGCGCCGCCTGCCGGGACTGGACGAGATCCGGCAGCGGCTGGTGGCGACGCTGGGAAAGCCCTACGTCTGGGGCGGCAACGTCAAGGATGGTCTGCCGCAACTGCTCAAGTACTACCCGCAGGCGGACACCTTGTCCGGCGTCGACTGCTCCGGGCTTCTCTATCAGGCCGCCGACGGTTTCACGCCGAGAAATACCTCGGCGCTCACTTCTTTCGGAAAACCGGTTGCAGTCGCCGGCCTTTCCGCAGAGCAGATCGCGGAGCAACTGCAACCCCTCGACCTGATCGTCTGGAAGGGGCACGTGATGATCGTTTTGGACAAGGATTCCTTCATCGAGAGCACGATGGGGTGCGAAGGTGGGGGAGGGAGCGTGCATCTTACCCCGCTGCGATCGGGGTTGCGTCACCTGATGAAGCGGCGCCAGCCCGCGGATGCGTTTCCCAAGGGCGCCGCCGCGGCGAAGGCCTTCGTGGTCAGAAGGTGGTTTGGCAGGTAAGTGCTGACTGCCCCATTACCCTGAAGGCCAACGGGCGTATGGCGTAGGGTGGGCAGCCCTCTGCCCACCGATCAAAAAGGACTCAACGGACCGCGTGGGCACGGAGTGCCCACCCAACGATACTGCACGTCTTAGTCTCTCTGCAAAAGTGCCGTTGATTGCTATCCAACGGTATCGCCTCTCTGTTTTCTTCCCGCCATTGCCGGCTCTTTTCTTCCCGCAGTATCTCGGCAAGTCGTAATTCCAGGGTTCGTGAAATGTTTATACCGCGTTCTTTAGCCTGACGAAGCAGGTCGCCGTTTATGCTGAGACGTACCGACTTTTTTGGAGCAGTTGGATCGAAAAGGGCAGGCGACATCGCAGTCTCCTCGTGCGCTAGCGAAAATCAAGCACTTACTCGGCGCAGCAGGAGAGTCGGTCGAGGTCGCGGCGGAAGGCTTGGGCGCAGAGTCGCAGCCCCTCTCCCATGGACGGGTAGACGTGCAGGGTGTCGGCCAACTGGGCTACGGTCATGCCGTACTTGATGGCCAGGGCGGCTTCGTTGGCGACGTCGGCGCCGCGATGCAGGCAGATGTGGATGCCCAGGATCCGGCCGTTGTCCCTTTCGGCGACGATCTTCACGGCCCCTTTCAGGGAGCCGGTGACGTGCGACTTGGGTATGGCGGAGGCGGGGATGGTGTGGCTTACGGTCTCGAAACCTTCCCGCTGCGCTTCCTGCTCGGTGTAACCTACGGTGCCGAACTCGGGGTCGGTGAAGATGGCCATGGGGATTGAGCGGTAATCGATGGCGCAGCGGCAGCCGGCATCGAGCATGTTGTCCACTGCGGTGATCCCCTCGCGCGCGCCGACCGTGGCGATCTGCATGCCGCCGGTGACGTCGCCGGCCGCCCAGATGCCAGGGGCGCTGGTGCGCATCTCCTTGTCCACCTTGACGAAGCCGCGCCCGTCCACCTCGACCCCCGCCCGCTCCAGGCCGATCCCCGAGGTGGCGGGTGCCGTGCCGACGGCCAGAAGCAGCTGGCTCGCCACGAAGTAACGGATCTCTCCACCCACTTCCGTTTCCACCCTTATTCCCCCCGGGTGCCGGGCCACCGAGCAGACGTTCACCCCGAGCACGATCCGCATCCCCTCTTCCGCTAGGGCCTCGTGCAGCGCCCGGGCCGGTTCCGGCTCCATGTTGGCGAGGAGCGTAGCTCCATGCTCAAGTACGGTCACCGGCACCCCGAGGCGCAGGAACATCTGCCCGAGTTCCAGGGCGATCACGCCGCCGCCGATGATGGTGAGGGAGGTGGGGAGTTCCTTCAAGAGGAGCGCGCTCTTGCTGGTAAGGAAGGGAATCCGGTCCAGGCCGGGGATTGCGGGGACGCGTGGGGAGCCGCCGGTGGCTATCAGGAACCGGTCGCCGGTGAGGAGCGTGTCGCCGGCCTCAAGGGTGTTTGGCCCGGTAAAAACCGCGTTTCCTTTGATCAGCCTGAGCCCCGGCACTTTCCTGAGCACGTCCAGGTACTTGGTACGTCTGAGCTCGCCCACCACCCGGTACTTGTGCGCGTCGAGCACGCCGAAATCAGGGTATCCGGCGCAGGTCCCGAGCCCCAGCCGCTCGCCGAGTTCCGCTTGGCGCCGGAACAGGGCGCCGTGGATCAGCGTTTTGCTGGGAACGCACCCCCAGTTGATGCAGGTGCCGCCGAGCGAGCTTCTTTCTATCATCACGGGACGGGCGCCTTTCTCCTGCGCACGCAACGCGGCGGCAAAGGCGGTGGAGCCCGAGCCGAGTATGATGATCTCCGGTCCGTCGTTCATGCTGCCTACTCCTATTCACCAGTGTACGTGAAAGCGCGGCAGGGGTAAACAGGAGTTTCCGCACACTTCCCCCGTCAAATTAGCTACTTCGCATGTGCGGCTGTGGCCGTAACACGTTCAGGATATTCCTTGACACGGTTGTTTAAAGACTGTAATCTGTCGGGACTAGCTTATAATCCCGGTGCTCCTTCCTGCGATGCAGCTCGGTTTTAAAATCATGGTTTAATCGGAGGCGGCGTGTTGACTTTTCAGGAGCTGATCCTCTCCCTGCAAGGATATTGGGCAAAGCAGGGATGCGTGATTCAGCAGCCCTATGATACCGAAAAAGGCGCGGGTACCTTCAACCCGGCCACCTTCCTGCGCGTGCTCGGTCCCGAGCCGTGGAACGTAGCGTACGTGGAACCTTCCCGCCGGCCGACCGACGGCCGCTACGGTGAGAACCCCAACCGTCTGCAGCACTACTACCAGTTCCAGGTGATCATGAAGCCGTCCCCCATGAACATCCTGGACCTCTACCTCGACAGCTTGCGCGCCTTCGGCATCGACCCCGGCAAGCACGACATCCGCTTCGTGGAGGACGACTGGGAGTCCCCGACGCTGGGAGCCTGGGGGCTTGGCTGGGAAGTATGGCTGGACGGCATGGAAATCACCCAGTTCACCTATTTCCAGCAGGCAGGCGGCATCGACCTGAAACCGGTCGCTTCCGAGATCACCTACGGCTGCGAGCGGATCGCCATGTACCTGCAGGGCGTGGACAACGTCTACGACCTGGAGTGGGTGAAGGGGATCAAGTACGGCGACATCCACCACGAAAGCGAGGTGGAATTCTCCACCTACAACTTCGAGGAAGCGGACGTCGACATGCTGCTCACCCTGTTCAAGATGTACGAGAAGGAGTGCGTGCGGCTGGCGGAAAAGGGGCTCGTGCTCCCCGCCTACGACTACGTGATGAAATGCTCCCATACCTTCAACCTCCTGGATGCCCGCGGCGCCATCTCGGTCACCGAGCGCGCCTCCTACATCGGCCGCGTGCGCAACGTCGCCCGGCTCTGCGCCGAAGGGTATCTGCAGATGCGTGAGCGGCTCGGCTTCCCGCTTTTGAAAGGAGGCCGGTAATGGCAAAAGACCTTTTCCTGGAAATAGGGTGCGAGGAAATCCCGGCAGGCTTCATCCCCAAGGCCATGGCGGACCTGGAGTCGGCGATCGGCCGCGAGCTGGAAAGCTCCCGGCTGGAATACGGCGAGATCATCACCTTGGGCACCCCGCGCCGCCTGGTTTTGGCGGTGAAGGGAATCGCCGAGAGGCAGCCGGACGCGGAACTGACCGCGCTTGGGCCCGCGAAGAGCGTGGCTTTCGACGCGGAGGGCAACCCGACCAAGGCAGCGCAGGGCTTCGCCCGCGGCCAGGGTGTGGAGGTCTCCCAGCTCACCGTGGTCACCACCGAGAAGGGGGAGTACCTCTGCGCCAAGAAGAGCGAGATAGGCCGCGAGACCTCGGAGCTTCTGACCGAGATGCTGCCGCGCCTGGTGACCGGCATCCCCTTCAAGAAATCCATGCGCTGGGGGGACCTCGACGTCCGCTTCGCGCGCCCCATTCACTGGATCGTCGCCCTCTACGACGGCGTGGTGGTGCCTTTTGGCTTCGGTAACATCGAAAGCGGCTCCATGTCGCGCGGCCACCGCTTCATGGCCAACGTCAACTTCCCGGTGCGCGACCTCGCCCACTACCTGGAGGAGTGCGAGCGCCATTTCGTGATCCCCGATCCCAGCCGCCGCAAAGAGATCATCCGCCGCGAGATCGAGCGGGTCGCCAAGCAGGCTAAGGGCAACGTGCTCCCGGACGAGGCGCTCTTGGAGCAGGTGGCCTACCTGGTCGAGTACCCGAGTGCTGTGCACGGCACCTTCTCCGCCGATTTCCTGGTGGTGCCGCGCGAGGTGCTGATCACCTCGATGCGCGAGCACCAGCGCTACTTCTCGCTGGTGGACGGCGAGGGGAAACTCCTCCCGGGCTTCATCACCATTAACAACACGCTCACCGAGGACCCCGAGGTGGTGGTCAAGGGCAACGAGCGCGTGCTGCGCGCCCGCCTCTCCGACGCCCGCTTCTTCTTCGACGAGGACCGCAAGGTAAGCCTGTCCAGCCGCGTGGAGTCCCTGAAATCGGTGGTCTACCAGGCGAAGCTCGGCACCTCCTACGAAAAGATGGAGCGCTTCCGCGCGCTGGCCCGGGGGCTCGCCTGCGAGCTCAACCCCGCGGTCGCCGAGAAGGTGGCGCGCGCCGCCACGCTGTGCAAGGCGGACCTGGTCACAGGCCTTGTGGGCGAGTTCCCCGAGGTGCAGGGGATCATGGGACGCGAGTACGCCAAGCACGACGGCGAGGACACCGAGGTGGCAAACGCCATCGCCGAGCACTACCTCCCCACCCAGGCAGGCGGCGAGCTCCCCGCCTCGGACATCGGCGCCTTCGTCTCCATCGCCGACAAGACCGACACCATCTGCGGCTGCTTCTCGGTCGGACTGATCCCGACCGGCTCGGCCGACCCTTACGCGCTGCGCCGTTCGGCTCTCGGGATCATCAACATCATCCTGGAGAAGGGGTACAGAAAGCCGCTTTCCTCGCTGGTCTCAGCCTCCCTCGATCTGCTCTCCGCCAAGGCCACCAGGCCGCGCGAAGAGGTTAAGCGCGACGTGCTGGAGTTCTTCAAGGGACGCTTCGTCAACCTGATGGCCGACCGCTATCCCGCCGACGTGGTGGACGCGGTGGTTTCCGTCGCCTGCGAAGACCTGGTGGACGCCGCCGCCAAGATCCAGGCCTTAGCTCAGTTCAGAAAGCGCGAGGACTTCGCTCCCCTGGCCGTCGCCTTCAAGCGCGTCTGCAACATCGTCAAGGACGGGGTCGAGACTGCGGTCGCAGCCGAGCTGTTCCAGGACGCCGCCGAAGGGGCGCTTTTCAATGCGCTCAACGAGGTGGCAGGTCGCGTGGACTCCGCCCTCAAGGCGGGTGATTACCTGGCTGCGCTTACCGAGATCGCCACGCTGAAGGCGGGCGTCGATACCTTCTTCGACAAGGTCATGGTCATGGCCGAGGACGAGCGGGTGCGTCAAAACCGCCTCGCCCTTTTAACCGGCATCGCCCGGCTTTTCTCAAGCCTTGCCGACTTCTCGAGGTTGTCGCCCTGACATGAAACCAGCAAGGGTTGGTCAGAAAATTCTGGTAACCTGTGCCTGTAGGGCGCTCACTCCTGGTACAACCAGACAATCGTAACGCTCACGTAAACAGCCGTGGGGCCGTAAAGGCCCGCGGCTGTTTGACATTTCAGGAGTAAAAATCGTAAGCCGATGCGCAATTAGGTTAACCAACACTAAGGAGGGTTTTCATGGGAACGAAGTACGTCTACTTTTTTGGCGCCGGTAAGGCCGACGGCAACGCGAAGATGAAGGATCTGCTGGGGGGCAAGGGGGCGAACCTTGCCGAGATGACCAGCATCGGTCTTCCGGTACCGGCCGGCTTCACCATTACCACCGAGGTCTGCACGGAGTACTACAAAAACGACCGTCAGTACCCGGCGGAGCTTTCCGCGGAGGTGATGGAGCATCTTGCCCGCGTGGAAGCGCTTATGGGCAAGAAGTTCGGTGATCCCAAGAACCCGCTTCTGGTCTCGGTCCGCTCCGGCGCCCGCGCCTCCATGCCGGGGATGATGGATACCATCCTCAACCTGGGGCTTAACGACGTGACCGTGCAGGGGATCATCGCCCAAAGCGGCGACGAGCGCTTCGCCTACGACGCCTACCGCCGCTTCGTGCAGATGTACTCCGACGTGGTCATGGGGATGGAGAAGGCCGAACTCGAGCACCTCCTGGAGAAGAAGAAGGAAGAGCGCGGCGTGCACCTCGACACCGAGCTTTCCGCCTCCGACTGGAAGGAGCTGGTCGCGGTCTTCAAGGCGAAAGTCAAGGAGGCGCTGGGCGTCGATTTCCCGGAAGATCCCAAAGCGCAGCTCTGGGGCGCCATCGGCGCCGTGTTCGGCTCCTGGATGAATGCCCGCGCCATCACCTACCGCAGGCTGAACTCGATTCCCGCCGAATGGGGGACCGCGGTCAACGTGCAGTCCATGGTGTTCGGCAACATGGGTGACGACTGCGCCACCGGCGTCGCCTTCACCCGCGACCCCTCAACCGGCGAGAACTACTTCTACGGCGAGTACCTGGTCAACGCCCAGGGCGAGGACGTGGTGGCCGGCATCCGCACCCCGCAGCCGATCAACCGCGCCAAGTACAAGCCCGGCGACCTCCCCTCCATGGAGGAGGTGCTCCCGGAGTGCTACCAGCAGCTGGCGAAGATCCGCGACATCCTGGAGAAGCACTACCAGGACATGCAGGACATCGAGTTCACCATCGAGAAGGGCATCCTCTACATGCTGCAGTGCCGTAACGGCAAGCGCACCGCCAAGGCCGCCATCAAGATCGCCGTGGACATGGTGACCGAGGGGCTGATCGACGAGAAGGCAGCAGTACTGCGTGTGGCGCCGAGCCAGCTCGACCAGCTTCTGCACCCCTCCATCGACCCCGCCGCCAAGAAGGAAGTCGTCGCCAAGGGCCTCCCCGCTTCCCCGGGTGCCGCCTCCGGCGAGGTGGTGTTCACCGCCGACGAGGCGGAAAACGCCGCCAAGCTTGGCCACCGGGTGATCCTGGTGCGCGTGGAGACCTCGCCTGAGGACATCCACGGCATGCACGCAGCGCAGGGTATCCTCACCGCCCGCGGCGGCATGACCTCGCACGCAGCGGTCGTGGCGCGCGGCATGGGCAAGTGCTGCGTCGCCGGCTGCGGCGACATCAAGGTCAACTACGCCGACGGCTCCTTCGTGGCGAAAAACGGCGTGATCGTTAGGAAGGGCGACGTCGTCACCCTGGACGGCTCCACCGGCGAGGTGATGCTGGGCGCGGTGCCGACCGTGGCCGCCGGCGTCTCCGGCGACTTCGCCACCCTGATGGGCTGGGTCGACAAGTTCCGCCGCATGAAGGTCCGCACCAACGCCGACACCCCGCACGACGCCAAGACCGCCCGCGAGTTCGGCGCCGAAGGTATCGGCCTGTGCCGCACCGAGCACATGTTCTTCGAGGCCTCCCGCATCGCCGCGGTGCGCGAGATGATCCTCGCCGCCGACATCGAGGGGCGCCGCAAGGCCCTCGCCAAGATCCTCCCCATGCAGAAAGGGGACTTCCTCGGCCTGTTCCGCGAGATGAAGGGGCTGCCGGTCACCATCCGCCTGCTCGATCCGCCGCTGCACGAGTTCCTCCCCCAGGAGGAGAAGGACATCCAGGCGCTGGCGGCCACCATGGGGGTTCCCGCCCAGACCCTGAAGCACAAGGTGGAGTTCCTGCACGAGTTCAACCCGATGCTCGGCCACCGCGGCTGCCGTCTGGGGGTCACCTTCCCGGAGATCTACGACATGCAGGTGCAGGCCATCATGGAGGCCGCCTGCGAGCTGGTGCGTGACGAAGGCTTCCAGATCGTGCCGGAGATCATGATCCCGCTGGTCGCCGTCACCAAGGAACTCGGCCTGATGCGCGCCAACGCGGTCGCCGTCTGCGAAGACGTGATCAAGCGCTACGGCGTCAAGGTGGAGTACCTGATCGGCACCATGATCGAGCTGCCGCGCGCCGCCCTCACCGCCGACAGTATCGCCGTGGAGGCCGACTTCTTCTCCTTCGGCACCAACGACCTGACCCAGACCACCTTCGGTCTCTCCCGCGACGACGCCGGCAAGTTCCTCCCCTTCTACGTGGAGAACGGCATCCTCGAGGACGACCCGTTCGTCACCCTCGACCAAAACGGCGTCGGCCAGCTGGTGAAGATGGGTTGCGAGAAGGGACGCCTGACCCGCCCGAACATCAAGCTCGGCATCTGCGGCGAGCACGGCGGCGACCCGGCCTCGGTCATCTTCTGCGACTCGGTAGGTCTCGACTACGTCTCCTGCTCCCCCTTCAGGGTGCCCATTGCCAGGTTGGCGGCAGCTCACGCCACCCTCTCAAAGGGGTAAAAGCGAAAACCCTCCGACCAGTCGGACCATCAAGGTAGGTCCGACTGGTCGGAATGCTGAAAAAAACCGTGTGAACTAGGGCATCGGCCCAACGATTCTGTTGACACGTTGCCCCGAAACGTGTACATACGGCGTTAAGCAACGCTTTTCGAAACTTTTTTATGGAGGAAAGAGTAATGGCTAACGGTGTGGTGAAATGGTTCAACGACGCGAAGGGGTTTGGTTTCATCGAGCAGGAAAACGGCACGGACGTGTTCGTTCATTTCTCTTCGATTCAGGCGGAAGGGTTTAAGTCCCTGACCGAAGGGGACGCCGTTTCCTTCGACGTCATCCAGGGAGCCAAGGGTCTGCAGGCCTCTAACGTGGTCAAGATCTAGTCCTGAAACCATTACCAACGACAGGCTCCGGAGCTCTTTCGGGGCCTTTTTTCGTTTTTAGGCAAAAAACAATAAGCGGTGCCCCATGCGTATCAGCGACAAATCGGACTCGAGCGGCAACATCACCAAGAAGGAGCGGGGGAGCGCCGCCAAGAGCGTGGCCGGCGGGAGCAAGCCGCTTTTTGCCGGTCGGCTCAAGGAGGTGGCCAAGGCCAACACCGACTACCAGGGCGAGTTGCAGCGGCTCAAAGACGAGATCGACCAGGCGGGCGACCTCCTGGAGAAGGAACCGACTATCGCCAACTTCAAGGCGTTCCGGGGGAAGATCGGCACGCTGGCCAAGAAGGTGACGACCGAGGCGTACCGGATCGAGACGCTGGGAGGAGGGCTGTCCGGGCGCAGCCACGAGATCATCCAGGTGATCGACAAGGAAGCGGACCTCCTCTACCACATGGTGATGAAGGAGCAGAAGGACCACATCCGCATCGTGGGCCAGATCCTGAAGATCAAGGGGCTGGTGGTGGATCTGACGCTGTAGTTTTAGCGCACCGAAACCGCGATCTTCCCGACGCCGCCGATCTCGGCGACCAGCCGGTCGCCGCTTTTGACCGCGCTCACCCCGGCGGGCGTGCCGGAGAGGATCACGTCTCCCGGCTCCAGCGTGAAAACCGAAGAGAGGTAGCTGATCAGCTCGGCGACGCGGTGGATCATCAGCGCGGTGGAACCGTCCTGGCGCTTTTCATCGTTCACCGACAGGGTGATGCGCAGATCCTGCGGGTCGGCCACCTCCCCGGCGGGGACGAAGTCGGAGAGCGGGCAGGCGGTATCGAAACCCTTGGCCAGGTCCCAGGGGAGCCCCTTCTTCTTCAGTTCGGCCTGCACGTCGCGCAGGGTCAGGTCGATAGCCACCGCGTAGCCTGCGACCGCGGCAAGCGCCTCGGCCGGAGCCAGGTCCTTGGCCTTGCGGCCGATCAGGATGGCGAGCTCCGCTTCGTGATGGCAGTCGCTTGACCAGGAGGGGATGACGATCTCCTCCCCCTCGCCGATCACCGAGCTGGCGGGCTTGCTGAAGATCACCGGCCGGTCCGGCACCTCGTTTCCCAACTCCTTGATGTGGTCCGCGTAGTTCCTGCCGATGCAGAGGATCTTCCCTATGGTGTAGGCGGTATCCGAGCCTTTAAGTCGTGCCGTCTTCATCGCTCTCTCCTTTTCAGTTTGCCAGCTACCATTCGCCGTTGGCGGCCCGCACCAGGCCGGACGCCCGGCATCCCTGCCAGCTTCCCCGTCTCTTCAACTCGTTCACTACCGCATACCACATCTGGTTGTTCTTGAGGTTCCAGTTGGGCGCCACCCGGATGGAAAGCGGAGCCGAGCCGTAAAGCCTTTGCACGGAGATCTGCGGGGCGAGTTCCTCAAGGAAGTCGCAGGCGGCGGCAACGTACTCCTCCAGCGCGATCGGCCGGTAGCTCCCGTTGCGGAACAGTTCGGCGAGCCTGGTGCCGGCGACCGCGTGCAGCTGGTGCAGCTTGACCGAACTGATGGGGAGCTCCGAAAGGAGCCTGGCGCCCTTGACGAAGTCGGCGCGCTTTTCGCCGGGGAAGCCGTAGATCAGGTGGGTACAGAGGTCGAAGCCGCGGCCGCTTAAACGTTTCACCGCCTCCAGGTACTCAGCGAAGTTGTGGCCGCGGTTGATACTCTCCAGGATGCCGTCGTCCATCGACTGCAGGCCCAGTTCCACGCAGACGTAGCGCTCGCGCGCCAGTTCGCTCAGAAGCTCGATCGCCTGGTCGGAGATGGCGTCGGGGCGGGTGCCGATCGAGATCCCCACCACGTCCGGGTGCGCGAGCGCGCTCCGGTACAGATGCTCCAGCCGCTCCACCGGGGCGTAGGTGTTGGTGAATTTCTGGAAGTAGACCAGGAACTTTTCGCTTTTGAGCCTTTGGCGGTGGTAGGCCATCCCCGCCGCCATCTGCTCCTCGATCGGGATCACGGCTATCGTGTCCTTGGGGGAGAAGGAGCTGTTGTCGCAGTAGATGCACCCCCCCGTGCCGCGGCTGCCGTCGCGGTTGGGACAGGTGAAACCGCCGTCGACGTTCACCTTGGAAACCCGGCAGCCGAAACGCCGCCTGAGAAAGGTGCCGTAGGAGTTGATCCGCAGGTCGCGGTGGATGAGCTCGCTCGTCATGTCAATCACCAAGCTCGCCGGGAGGGAGCGCGGAAAGTAGTGTGCGGGCCGCCTCGCGCGGATCGGGGGCGGAGATCACCGCCGAGATCATGGCGACGCCCCGTGCACCGCGGTCGATCACCTCGCCGCAGTTGCCGGCTTTGACTCCGCCAAGCGCAAAGACCGGTATTTCCAGGAGCTCGCAGACCTGGCCGAGCTTCTCCACGCCGACGGGGTCGCCGTAGGCCGCCTTGGAGGGGGTGTGGTAGACGGGGCCGAAGGTGATGAAGTCGGCCCCCATGTCCTGGGCGGTGATCGCCTGCACCTGGTTGTGGCAGGAGACCCCGATCAGCCGGCTCTCGCCCAAGAGCCGGCGGACCTTGTAGATGGGGATGCTCTGCGCGCCGACGTGTACGCCGTCCGCCTCCACGGCCAGGGCGACGTCCACCCGGTCGTTGATGATCAGCTTCGCGCCGTAGCGGGAGGTGAGTTTGCGCAGGTCGTAGGCCCGCTCGTACAGCTCCTTGCTCGACAGGTCCTTCTCCCTGAGCTGGACGGCGCGCACGCCGCCGCGCAACGCCTCCTCGACCACGAATTCGAGGTTGCGCCCCAAGGCCTGCTCCCGGTCCGTGATCAGGTAGAGGTTGAAGTCGATCCAGGGAGACGCCAGCTCTTTCACGCAATAAGACCGGTGAGCGGGGAGGACGCGTTGGCGTGCAGCTTCATCGGGATGCGGCCGGCGAGATAGGCCAGGCGGCCGGCGCGCACCGCCAGGTTCATGGCCTCGGCCATGGCGATGGGGTCCCGGGCTCCGGCGATGCCGGTGTTCATCAGGACGCCGTGGCAGCCGAGCTCCATGGCGATGGCGGCGTCGGACGCGGTGCCCACGCCGGCGTCCACGATTACCGGCACCTGCACCGTTTCCAGGATGATCCGCATGTTGTACGGGTTGCGGATGCCGAGCCCGCTGCCGATCGGGGCGCCCAGCGGCATCACCGCGGCGCAGCCCAGGTCCTCGAGCCTCTTGCAGACGATCGGGTCGTCGCTCGTATAGGGGAGTACGGTGAAGCCCTCGTCGACCAGCACCTTGGCGGCCTTCAAGAGTTCCTCGTTGTTCGGGTAGAGGGTCTTCTCGTCCCCCAGCACTTCCAGCTTCACGAAGTCGGAAAGGCCCGCCTCGCGCGCCAGGCGGCAGGTGCGGATGGCGTCGTCGGCGGTGTAGCAGCCGGCGGTGTTGGGGAGCAGGGTGTATTTCTTCAGGTCGATGTGGTCCAGAAGCGATTCCTTGCTGCGGTCGGAGATGTTGACCCTTCTCACCGCCACGGTGATGATCTGGGCGCCGGAGGCCTCGATCGCTGCCACCATCTGCGGGAAATCTGCGTATTTGCCGGTTCCCACCATCAGCCGGGAATCGAACTCGCGACCTGCGATCACGAGCTTGTCGTTTTTGCTTGCCATGGTTTCTCCTTAGGAAAGGTGGAACGGAAGCTTTAAGCCCCGCCCCCCACGAAATGGACGATTTCCAGCGCGTCACCTTCTTTGAGCGCGGTCTGTTCGTACTTAGCCTTGGGCAGGATGTCCCTGTTCAGTTCCACGGCCACCCGGCGCGGGTCTATGCCCAGCGACACGAGGTACTCCTGCACGGAAAGGGGTTCAATCGAGGCGGTTTCGCCGTTTACGGTGATGTTCACAGCTGCTCCCTGTCTTTGATGCGTTACCTGTCGAGGCGTTTGAGAGTGGAAATACCGGTGCAGGGGTGACGGCCGGGGGGGCTCTGCGGTGCGAGCCGCCGGCATCTGCGTCCGGCAGCCGGCGGTAGCTCGACCGTAAACTAACAATATGCCTTCCCGCTGTCAATCGTTTTCTGACGCGGGTTTAAGCCGTCTAGCCGGGCGGCGGAAGCGTGGCGGGAAGGGCCGGTCGCCTGAGCTAGCCGGCGGCCGCTTCGGGCGCGGCGGGGGTAAGGGGAATGGTGATGATGAAGGTGGTGCCGACGCCGACCTCGCTCTCCACGTCGATGCTGCCGCCGTGCTCCTGCACGATGCCGTAGGAGACCGATAGCCCAAGGCCCGTCCCCTTGTTCTCCTTGGTGGAGAAGAAGGGGTCGAAGATCTTGCCCAGGATGGTCTCGGGGATGCCGCAGCCGCTGTCGGTGACGCGGAGGTAGACCGAACCCTGCCGCACCCCGCTCGCCACCTTGAGCTCGCCGGTCCCCGCCATCGCCTGTGCTGCGTTTAAGAGCAGGTTGACCAGTACCTGCTCCAACTGGTTGGGGTCGAGCAGCGCCTCGGGGAGATCCGCGTCGTACTCCCTCACCACGGTGATCTCCCGGAACAGTTGCTGATGCTCCATCAGGCCGAGCGCCCGGTCGGCGACCAGGTTGAGGCTGCAGTGGTCTTTCTTGGGAGGGGAACAGCGGGAGAATTCCAAAAGGCCCTTGACGATACGCCCGCAGCGCTTGGTCTCCCTGATGATGGTGTCCAGATCCTCCCGCATGGCCGGAGAAATTTCCGGCGATTTCTGCATGAGCGAGGCGAATACGAGGATGCCGGTTAACGGGTTGTTGATTTCGTGGGCGATGCCGGCCACAAGCTCCCCCAGCGAGGCAAGCTTTTCCGAGCGGATCAGCTGCGCCTGGATCTGGGTGATCTCGCGGGTGCGCTGCTCGACCATCTGCTCGAGGTTGCGTCCCCACTCCTCAAGCTCCGCGCGCGCCTGTTTGAGGTGCAGGGTCATCTCGTTGAAGGCGCGCGCCAGTTCCCCCAGCTCGTCGTCGGCAAAGGAGGGTACCTCGCCGTCCAGTTCGCCTCGCGAGAGCATCTCCGTATGTTCCAACAGGGCGCGCACCGGCCGGTTGACCAGACGCTGGGTGAAAAGGGTCAGGGCCAGGGTGGTGATCACGATCAGCGACAGGGTGAGCAGTATGCTGCGGTTGCGGTACTCGTCCAAAATCGAGTGCATCCGGCCCAGCGAGACGACCACGTCCAAAACGCCAAGCACCTGCTGGTCGGCCGGGTGGACGTGGCAACTCGCCGCGGAGCAGCTTTTCTCGTTGTAGATGGCGCTGGCGATCCCCAGGCATTCCTCGCCGTCGGGCTCGAAGAAGCGCCGGCTGCGCTGCTTGGAGGAAGCGGCAAACAATAGCTCCTTGCCATGACAGACGGTGCAGATGTCGGTCCGCTTGTTGAGGAGGGTGCCGGCTTCGCCCGGGGTGCTCGAGTAGATGACCCGCCCCGTCTTGTTGATCAGCCGGATCTGTTTCACGCCGCGCTGGGTGGCGATCTCCTGGATGGTGTTGTAGTAGAGCGGCCGGTCGTCACGCAGCATCTGGCTGAGGGTGCTGCGGATGATGGTCTGGCTGATCTTGTCGGCGTCGGAGATGGCTTCCCGGCAGAGGAGATCCTTCAGGCTGTTGAAACTCAGGCAGGCGAAGAGGGCGATGATGCTCAAAAGCACCAGCGCGGTACCAAGGACAAGCTTGGAGATCAGGTTGAGTTGCACGTTTACCCTCCCGGTGCAAGCCGGCCGAAAATAAGGCGGGACGGCAGGTGCCGGCCCGACCCGTGGTACTGTTTACCGCTTGACTTATATAGAACAATATTCTATATCTCTAGTTGCGCTAATTTGGCGAGACTATGCCATAAGTTTCGGACTGCCCTGTCGATTGGATGCCGACGGAGACTTAAGACAGGGTGGCTGATCGAGTCTACCTTTTCTTAGAATACTTTATCAAGTGATAATTTATCTTGACACCGGTCCATGAATTGGACTATTTGATAACGTTTGCAATTTTTGTGAAATTACATGACAGGTGCTGCCTATGGCGAAAAAAGAGAAATCCGAGTATATCATCCAGGCCGTCTCGCATGCCCTTGACCTGCTGGAGCAGTTCCACGACGAGGTGGACGAGCTCGGGGTAACCGAACTCAGCAAGCGGCTGAAGCTGCACAAGAACAACGTGTTCCGGCTGCTTGCCACCCTCGAATCGAGAAATTACATAGAGCAGAACAAGGTGACGGAAAACTACCGGCTCGGGCTCAAGACCCTGGAGCTGGGACAGACGTTCATCAAGCAGATGGGGCTCTTGCGGCAGTCGCGGCCGGTGCTGGAAGCGCTGGTCAAGGAATGCAACGAGACCACCTACGTTGCCATCCTCAAGGAAAGCCACATCGTCTACCTGGACGTGGTCGAGACCGACCTGACGGTACGGGTGGTGCCGAGGGTGGGGGCGCGTTTGCCGGCCTACTGCACGGCGGCGGGGAAGGTGCAGATCGCCTTCATGTCCGACGAGGAACTGGAGAACTACCTCCCCCCCAACAAGGAACTCAAGCGCTATACCTCGAAGACCCTCATCGACCGGGACGAGCTGAAGAAGCACCTGAAACTGGTCGCCGAGCAGGGGTACGCGATGGACGACGAGGAGATGGACGTCGGCGTCAAGTGCGTCGGCGCCCCGATCCGGGACTACACCCGCCGCATCATCGGCGCGGTCAGCATCTCCGGCCCCTCGATGCGCTTCTCCGACGAGCGGATGGAGAAGGAACTGATCCCGCTGGTGGTCAAGGCGGGCGAGGAAATCTCCCACAAGCTCGGCTACCACAAATAGCAAAGAAAAAGCCCCGCCGTTTGGCGGGGCTTTTTTTGTCTTAAAGAAGCTGCGGGGCTTGTCTCAGCGTTTCGGGCCGTGCGCGCCGAGCAGTTCGCTTCGCCACAGCCTGAGCACCTCGGCCTCCAGTTCTTCCCGGCTCCCCCGGTTGTCGATCACGATCCGGGCCAGCCGTTTCTTCTCCTCCATCGGCATCTGCGAGGCGATCCTCGCCTCGGCGGCCGCAGCAGTAAGCCCGTCGCGCGCCATCAGCCGCTCAAGCTGGGTGGCGTGGTCCAGGTAGACCACCCAAACCTCGTCCATGCGGGCGGCGACCCCCGCCTCGATCAGAAGCGGCGCCACGTAAAAGGCGGTCGCCACCCCGGCCGCCCGCAGGCGGGCCAGCCGTTTCTCGGCGCGCTGGCGGATCGCCGGATGGGTGATCTCCTCCAGCGTGCGCCGCGCCGCCTGATCGGCAAAGACCTTTTCGCCCAAAGCCGCCCGGTTCAGGGCGCCGTCGGGGGTCAGGACCCCGGCTCCGAACGCCGCCGCGATCCGCTCCAGTGCCTCCTCTCCCGGCGCTACCACCTCCCGGGCCAGGAGGTCCGCGTCCACGACCTGGGCGCCCAGGCGCTCGAAGATGGCGGCCACCGTGCTCTTGCCCGAGGCGATCCCGCCGGTCAGGCCGATCAGGCGCACCGCGTGCTCCCTGCGCCGCGTCCCGCCATCAGTGAGAGATCCCCTCTTCGGTCAAGGTGAAGGTGACGTTGTCCAGGTCTTCCTCGATCAGGAGGCTGCGCTCCCCGATCCGGATCTGGGTGGCCAGGAAGGCCTCGCGCTCCACCACCACCTTGGCCAGGGCGTTCACCTCCATGCGCTTCAAAAGCCGCTTCTTCTCGTTTTGCAGCTCGGCCATCTCTCCCTGGTATTTGGCGAAGACCCGCTCCTTGAGGCGCACCAGCCCCTTTTCCATGCTGTCAGGGTTTTCCCGCACGTAGTTCAGGGTCTTGCTGAGCTCGTCCATCAGGCGCGCTTTGTCCGCCATCGACTCCTTGACGATTTCCAGCCGCCGGTTGAGCGTCGGATCGAACCCCACTTCGACCAGGGTCGGCACGCCGACCCGCGAGCCGATCACCCTGGCCTTGACCAGCGACACGGCGCGGCAGACCCCGCCGATGATGTGCCCACGACGGCCCCCCTCCTCGCCGACCATGATGGCCGAGCCTGAGGTCAGCTCGCTTTGCATGGCGAGTTCCTTGATCACGATGTCGCCGCCGGCGCTGATTACCGCGTTTTCCGCGAACTGCACCGTGACCGAGCCTCCCGCCTGCACCTGGGCGGCGTCTTTGCGGTCCGGCGTCTTGTTGGGGGTGAGGTCGCCGTGACCGATGACCCCCCCCTTGACCACGATGTCGCCGCCGGCGGAGATCTTGGCCGCCTCGACGATGCCGCCGACGACGATGTCCTCGGTCGCGGAGACCTCCATACCCTCGGTGACGTCGCCGGCGATTTCCAGTGAGCCCTTGAAGTGCAGGTTGCCGGTGGAAAGGTCGACCCGCTTGAGCTTGAACACCGGGTCGACGATGACGCCGTGCTGCGCCAGCACGGGGGCGCCGGAGATGGCGGCGACCAGAAGCTCGCGGTCGGTAAGATCGCAGGCGATGCCGGTCAGGTTCTCGGCAAAGGGGATGTCGACGCCGTCGGTTGCGGGAAGCTCGACCCCCAGAAGGTTCTTGCCGGGGATGCCGGGGGTGGCCTTGGTGCGGCGCAGAAGCGGGTCGCCCAGGCTGACGCTGACCACGCTCCCCAGGTTGCGGTAGTCGGCCTTGTCGGTGTCGGAGAGCTGCAGTCCCTTGGCTACCTCGGGTATCAGGCTGATGAACTGCGTATCCTGTCCCTGCTGCGGCGGGTTTCCTGCCGCCACCACCGTCTTGCCGGCTAAGCCTGCTGCCACCGCCTCCTTGATGGCGTTCTCGTCGATGCCGTGCACCACGCCGAGCTCGGCGAGTTCCTTGTGCACGTCCTCTTCGGTGACGCGGTGCCCCCCGAAACCGGGGACGATGGTGAGGGTGGCCGTCATGTAGTCTTCGGAAACGGATACGGCGAATTTCGCGTCGCGCTGTTCGGCGACCGCAACGCTGAAGGAAAGCGGCGCCACGGCGCAACGCCGCATGGTTTCGACGATGCCGTCCTCCAGAACGAACAGTCCGCCGAAACTGGCGATCGCTTCACGCAGCTCCGGCTGCTCGAGCGTGCGCTGCTTCTCGTTGGGCGCAAAGACGGCCTGCAGTACGCCGTCCTGACCAAGTTGTAGGGTTAACCCGGTGCCGCTGATCTGGCAGGTTTTCATGAATCCTCCGCCGCTCAGTCTCCCCGCGCGAAGGGGGGGCTTATGAACCTATCGGCAGTACGGGGAAAAAGATTAGCACTTTCAGAACGTCATTTGGCCATTCTCTTCATTATACGAAGAAAATCGGTACGAGACTACCATCTTGTGAGGCAGTTGTGAACGGCAATTTTACCTGTGGCAAAGTGGACGTTCTCACTGATTTTTCGCTTGATTAGCCGGGGTGGATGTGGTAAAAACTCGGATACTGTATACAATCTGACCCGTATAAAATACTTAATAAATGTAAATATTTAGCCTGAAAATCGGTACTATTTACAGCTATTTCGGAGGCCTAAGTGGCAGAGGTTGTTTTTTCCAGCTGGGGCAGAAAGGTAGTCGACAACCGCAAAGGGGGCGAGGCGCAGGCCGCCAGTTTCAAGCTCCCGGTGACCTACGACGGGGAAAAACCGCTCTCCGCCTTCATCGGTTGGGACGGCATCATCCTCTACAACAAGGACGTGGACGTCCCCGCCATGGTCGCCGAATACATGAAGCGGGTGCAGAAGAACTACGTCTGCGGCAAGTGCACGCCGGGCAAGAAGGGGACCCGGGTGATCATGGACGCCCTGGCCGCCATCGTCGGCGGACGCGGCGACGAGGCGCTGCTCGACAGCATCCAGGACGTGGCGGGGCTCCTGTCGCACTGCAAGTGCACGCTCTGCCCGAGCTCGGCGGTGCCGGTGGTCGACGCGGTCACCCACTTCCGCGACGCCTTCGTGAACTACATCCGGGGTGCCAAAAGCCTCTCCTCCGAGTTCCGTTATATCGAGAAGTACACCGCCCCCTGCATGGACCGCTGCCCGGCGCACATAGACATCCCGGCCTACATCGAGGCGGTGAAGGATTACCGCTTCGGCGACTCGCTCTCCGCCATCCGCGACAACATGCCGATGCCCTCGGTCTGCGGCCGCGTCTGCCCGCATCCCTGCGAGACCGCCTGCCGCCGCAAGAACGTCGACGAGCCGATCAGCATCATGACGCTCAAGCGTTCCGCCTCCGATTACGAGTGGCAGCACGGCCACCTGCCGCCGATGGTGCCCAAGGCCAAAAAATCCAAGAAGGTCGCCGTGGTCGGTGCCGGCCCGGCGGGGCTCGCCGCCGCCTACTACCTGGCGCTGGAAGGGTACCCGGTCACCATCTACGAAGCGCTCCCGATGGGGGGCGGCATGGTGGCGGTGGGTATCCCCCCCTACCGTCAGCCGCGCCACCTCTTGCAGCGTGACATAGACATCATCCAGGACCTGGGCGTCGAGATCGTCTACAACACCCGGGTCGGCAAGGACGTCACCCTCACCGAGCTGAAGGCCAAGTTCGACGCCGTCTTCCTGGCGCCGGGCGCCCACCGCTCGAAGCCCATGGGGGTCGAGGGCGAGGACAAGGGGTACCAGGGCTTCCTCCCCGGCGGCATCGATTTCCTGAGGAACGTCTACCTCGGGCTTCCCACCGGCATGGGCAAGAAGGTCTTCGTGGTCGGCGGCGGCAACACGGCCATCGACTGCGTGCGCGTGGCGCTGCGCGAGGGGGCCGAGGAGTCGGTGCTCGTCTACCGCCGCTCGCGTACCGAGATGCCGGCCGACATCTGGGAAGTGGACGGCGCCGACGAGGAGGGGGTGCGCTTCGAGTTCCAGGTACTCCCGACCAGGGTCATCGCCAACGAAAAAAACGAGGTCACCGGCGTGGAATTGATCCGCATGGCGCTGGGCGAGCCGGACGCCTCCGGGCGCCGCCGTCCGGAACCGGTGCCGGGTTCCGAGTTCGTCATCGAGTGCGACACCATCATCCCGGCCATCGGCCAGGACGCCGATCTTTCCTTCCTTCCCGCCGACATGGGGATCGACACCACCAAGTGGAGCACCATGGTCACCAAGTACGTGCCGCTCAAGGGTGCTGACGGCAAGGACCTCAAGGACGGCATGGGGAACCCGCTCTCCAGGACGCTGATCACCGACTGCGACGGGGTCTTCGCCGGCGGCGACGCCGAGATCGGCCCGCTCACCGTCGTGGCCTGCGTAGGCTCCGGCCACCGCGCCGCCAAGGTGATCGCCCGCTACCTCGAAGGCCAGGGGATAACGCTGACCGACGACGAGCGGATGGAAGACATCCTCTCCTACTTCGGCGTCTACGACAAGAACGAGAGCGTTCCGTGGCTCGACTCCGCCAGCCGCGAGCACCAGGCGGAGATCCACGGCAGCGCGCGGGCGAGCTTCAAGAACTACTGCGAGGTCGAGCTGGGCTTCAAGGACAGCCAGGCGGTGCGCGAGGCCGAGCGGTGCCTGCGCTGCTACCGTGTCGCCATGGTGGCGGTCTAGTCGAAAGAAGGCCCCGCGGGCCAGGTAACGATAGGTCACGTACGAACTACTCTGAGAACTGAGGTTTTTATATGGTCAGCTTAACCATTGATGGCAAGAGCGTGCAGGTCGAAGTTGGTACCACCATTCTCGAGGCGGCGGCAACGGTCGGGATCAAGATTCCGACGCTCTGCTGGCTGCAGAAGGTATCACCGACCGGCGCCTGCCGCGTCTGCGCCGTCGAGGTCGAGGGGGTGGACCGCACCATGACCGCCTGCAACACCCCGGTCAAGGAAGGGATCAAGGTCGTAACCGATACCCCGGCCTTGAAAGAGATGCGCCGCAAGGTGATGGAACTGATGCTGGTGAACCATCCGCTCGACTGCCCGGTCTGCGACGCCGGCGGCGAGTGCGACCTGCAGGACGCCTGCTACCAGCTTGCCGCCACCAAGCAGGAATTCTCCGCCGTCCTGGAGCGCCGCCAGATCCGCTATGACTGGCCGCTTCTGGAGAGCGACCCGAACCGCTGCATCCTCTGCGAGAAATGCGTCAAGGTGGATCACGAGATCGTCGGCTGCGACGCCATCGAGGTGGTCAACAAGGGCGAGGACGCCATCATCGACACGGTGGACGGCAAGCCCCTGAACTGCGAGTTCTGCGGCAACTGCGTGGCCGCCTGCCCGACCGGCGCCCTGATCACCAAGCCCTTCAAGTTCCGCGGCCGCCCCTGGGCCTTCGCCAAGGTGGCAAGCGTCTGCGCCTTCTGCGGCAACGGCTGCCAGATCGAGTACCACGCCAAGGACGGGGTGGTGGAGCGGGTAACGAGCGAGGACGGCACCTTCAACAACGGCAACCTCTGCATCAACGGCCGCTTCGGCTACCGCTACCTCAATTCCCCGGACCGCCTGAAGACCCCGCTTTTGCGCGACGCCCAGGGCGCCCTCAAGGCGACCGACTGGAACACGGCGCTGACCGCCGCCGCAGGCAAGCTTAGGCAGATCGTCGCCAACGACGGCCCCGCCGCCGTGGCGGGCTTAGGCTCGCCCCGCCTGACCAACGAGGAAAGCTACCTGTTCCAGAAGTTCCTCAGGGTAGCGGTCGGCACGAGCCACGTCGACTCCGAGGCGCGGCTCGGTTTCGCCCAGGCGCAGGCGCAGATGGCGCACCGCTTCGGCTTCACCGGCGCCAGCGCGCAGCTGGACCGGATCGACCAGGCCCAGGCGATCGTCGTCTTCGGCTGCGACCTGAACGCCGAGGCGACCAACGCCGAATACCGCGTCATCCGGGCCGCCACCAAACGCGACGCCAAGCTGGTGCTGGTGAACATGCGCGACGTCAAGCTAGGCAAGTTCGCCAACGTGCATCTGAAAAACCTCCCCGGACAGGAACTGCCGGTGATTTACGGCGTGATGAAGGCGCTTTTCGAGACGGGGGTAGCCGTACCGGCCGCCGGCGAGGCGCTCAAGGCGCAGCTTGCCTCCCTGTCGCTCAGCGAACTGGCGAAGGAGGCCGGGGTGGAGGAGACCGCATTCACCGCCGCCGCGGCTCTTATCGCCGGCAAGGAGCGGGTGACCATCCTCTTCGGCTCCGACCTCATCCGCAGCCGGGAGGCCGCCGCCAAGATCGCCGCCCTGGCCAATCTCGCCGTCCTGACCGGCTCGGCCACCGAAACCGGCGGCGGGCTCTTCCCGATCGACTCGAAGAACAACACGGTCGGCATGCTGGACATGGGGGTTGCCCCGGAGGGCGAAGGGAAGGACCTCTGGGGGATCGTCGAAGGGATGGAGCAGGGGAGCATCAAGGCGCTCTACCTGGCGGGGTGCGACCTGGCCGCGCTGCCGGAGAACGGCAGGCTGAAAAAGGCGCTCGCCAAGCTGGAACTTTTGATCGTGCAGGACATCTTCCGTAACGACTCGCTTCAGTTCGCCCACGTAGTGCTGCCGGCTTCCGCCGCCGCCGAGAAGAGCGGCAGCTTCACCAGCGGAGACAACCGGGTGCAGGCGATAGCCAAGTCGACCAACGCCCCGGGCGAGGCCCGCGAGGACTTGGCGATCATCGCCGACCTGTACGGCCGCGTCACCGCGCACGATTTCGACGGCTCCCCGGCTACCCTGCGGGGCGAGATTGCCGCCTACGCCTGGGATGCCTGCGGCAACGCGGCGAAGAAGGTAGCCCTTACGGCTGCCCCGGCCCTCACCGCGGTGACCGGGACCGGCGCCCCCTCGGCAGCCAGGTACCAGCTTTTGGTCGGGCCGATAGGTTTCCATAACGGCACCTCCACCACCCGCGCCGAGACCAACCTCTCGGTTTCCCCGGCCGGTTACGTGCAGCTCCACCCCCTGGACGCCCGGGCCCTCGGGCTGAGCGAAGGGGCGCAGGTGAAGCTTTCCTCCGCGGCCGGCGAGCTGACCGCGCCGGTGAAGGTCTTCGCCGGTTTGCAACCGGGCCTGCTTTTCGCTCCTGTGCACTTCCGCGAGCTGAACGCCAACGCCCTGCTGCAGGGTAACTGCAACCTGGTCGAGGTGAAGGTGGAGAAGGCGTAAAAAGCCGAGCCACGTTTTTTGCACAAAGAAAAAGGCCCCGGAAAAACCGGGGCCTTTTTTTGATTTATTCACCTCTTGTCCTCCTGCCCACCCCCCGCCGCTTTCAGCGACAGGCTCAGTAGCAGCCGGTCGAGCTCGATGAGCTTGTCCCGGTACTCCTGCAGGTAGTACTGCCTCTTTCGCTCGTCGTAGTAGGTCACCCCGTCCTGCAGCATGCCGATGCGGGATAGAACGTTTGCCCTCATGCTTTCCAGCGCGCTTAGCAGATCGGACACGGCAGCCTCCCAAGCGACCCGGTCCATCCGCGGCGGCGATACCTGCGGGGCGTGTGATCGCTGGGAAAATGCTACCAGCAAATTCCATGAGCGCTAATGCCCCGGCAAATTAATTTTCCGGTGTTCACGGGGGGGTTCATCGAAGGCGCTTACCGGTGGCGCCGAATGGGGAAAGGCTCACTCGTGCCCGTCGAGGTGTTCGGTCTCCTCTGGTGGGAGGTGGCCGGTGCGCTCCAGGTAGGCCAATTGCTCGTGCTTGCGGTGGATGGTCGCGCTGCAGAAGTTCCAGATACGGTAGCTTTCCACGCAGAGGATGGTGAAGCCGGCGCCGAAGACGGCCCAGTAATTGTCCGCCAGCCCGCCGGCGCAGTAGTAGAAGAGAAAAAAGATCGCCAGGTAGCCGACGTGGCAGAAGCTGCTTTTGTGCTTGATGCCGGACATCATGCGCGACAGGCTGAGCACTATGGCGGAGAAGGTGTAGACCACGAGCACCAGGCTGATGACCATCGGCCGGGGGGGCGGTCCCAGCGAGGCGACCAGTCTCTCGGGCGGCGGCAGGAACCAGAACTCTCGCCAGGCGAGCGTGCTCACCATCAGGAAGAGCGACAGCGCATACAGGCCCCGGTTCGCCTGGCGCCTGGCCTCGCCGATTTCGGCTAAAAGCGCGGCGCGCAACGAGGCGCTGCGCTCCGCGCCCGGGGCCAGGGGGATGTCCTTTTCTTTGGCTGCCTGTTCCATGGATGCCTCGTGCGACCGGGGTGCCTAACGCTCGCGAGGCTCGTCCGGCCCGCTCCCCAGCCGGCCAAGCCTCTCCTTCATCAAGTAGTAGGATTTCGCGATCTTGTCAAGCTCGTAGGGGAGATCGTCGGGATGAGGCAGGTCGAGCTGCTGTTGACTGATCTCGGTGTAGTCGATGAGCTTCTGCATGGGGGCGAGCACGATCATCTTCAGGACCGTGATCACCCCGGCCATGGTCAGCAGCAGCGTCAGGATGGCGAAGAGGTACATCTCTCCCCGGATCGAGGCGAGCGACTCCAGGGTCGTTTGCTGGGAAAGGCCGATATCGAGCGTGCCCAACACCAGTTGCTCCGCCGGGTGGAAATGACAGGCCGCGTTGGCGCATTCGGGCTCGTTGTAGATCGGCGCGGTGATGGCCATGATCGTCATCCCCTGGACGTTCTTGAAGGTGCGCGCCTTCTGCATCGGCCCGAGCGTGGTAATCGGCTCCTTCCCTGCGTGACAGATCACGCACCCCTCTGCCTTGATGTCGACCTGCTGGCCTGCCTCGCCCGGTTTGGAGGAGAAGGAGATGACACCTTTTTTGTTGAAGATGCGGACGTGCTGAACTCCCTTTTGTTCCGCGATGTTGCGGATGATGGCGTCGTTGGTGTCACGGTCCGACTTGAGCATGGCGAAGCGGGTGGATTTCAGCACGATGCCGGCCAGGTTGTTCGCCTGCGCGATGGAATCGCGCAGCACCACCTCCTTGATGGCCGAGTAAAGAAGGGCGAAGCAGACCACTAGAAAGCCGGTCACCACCACCCCCACCGGTATCAACACCCTGCCTGCGATCTTGTCGAACATGACTCGTCTCCTATACTGTCCCCCCTCCCCTTGCGGGAGGGGCTAGTTAACCCAAGCTGGCTCCCGGTCAAGGGGGAGGGAGAGCTGGCGTCAGCCTCCCTTGTGCTCGCCCTGGACACCTTTGTATTCGGGGTAGTGCCGAACGGGGCGGTAGCCGGGAAGCGTGGTCTGCGCCGCCTCCTCTTCGTGCTCGGGAAGATCCTCCCAGCCGGTGAACATCGGCTTGATGTAGGCAAGCGGCGTCGGCCCGAGGGTCGCCAGGTAAACGTGGGTGAAAAGGAAGGCAACGAGCGAGCAGGCGAGCAGAAAGTGCAGGGCGTCGATCATCTTGATGCCGCCCCACACCAGGATGAACACCCTTAAGGGGGTGACGTTCATCAGCAGGATGCCGGTCAAGGAAACCAGCGGCATGAGCAGGAACATCACCGCCATGTACGCCGATTTCTGCATCGGGTTGAACTTCGATTCCGGCATGGCGTGGAACGGGCTCGGCCGTCCGAGGAAGTAGAAGAAGCAGTAATAGGCAAGCTGCCGGAAGATGCCGTGCTTGATGTCCTCCTCGTCCGGTATGTACAGCTTGTCCAGCGAGTTGCGCACCATCGCGTAGTAGAAGAACCAGAGGGTGAAGGAGACGGCCACGATCAGCCCGGCGACGTTGTGCACCTGGATGGCGGCACGGTAGCTCGGGAGAATGTGGAGCGTTTCCGGGAAGCGGATCTGGGCGCCGCTGACCGTGAGCGTGATGATGCCGAAGGCGTTCACCCAGTGCCAGATCCTAACCGGTATCGGCTGCAGATAGACTTTCTTGTGCTCGCTCATGACGTGCTCCTTTCACTTTCTGTTCTTGCGGGTCAAGAAGCGCAGGAATCCGTGGCCGACCGGCATGATCAGGCCGCAGCAGATGATCGCCGCGCCGATCAGATTCATGCGGGAGCTCTTGGTGGAACCCATCATGTAGAAGTCGGGCGCGCCGTAGAGCACTCCCAGCACGGCGCCCCGTTCGACAGGCACCCGGCGGAAGGTGCCGTCTTGCAGCGGCAGCGCCACGAAGCTTTCCTGCTGGGCGGTTGGGCCGGAGGCGTGGCAGAAGGTGCAGTTGCGCCGGCTGTCCAGGATCTCGAACTTGTGGGTCACCGTTTGCGGGGTCATCATCCCCTGCAGATGCAGCGAGGTTCTCCGCGAGCGGGCGTTGAAATCCCTGAGCTCCTGAAGCGAGACGAAGCCGTCACCGTTGCTGTCGATCAGGGAGACGAGCTTGCCTTTGGGCGCAAGTTTCAGCAGGTCCTGGTAACCCGCCACTTCCTGCTTGCCGAACAGGTCGCCGTTATGCCCCTTGACGATGTACATGCTGATGAAATAGCTCTTGGAAGCGGTGTGGCAGGTGATGCAGGGGAGCATCCGCAGGTGGAGCTCGGCCTGCGGGAGCCACTCGCTGTGCTTGGCGGTCATGCGGAAGTTGTCGTGGCAGCCGGAGCACATCTGGTTGATCTGTGCCCCGGAGATCTCCTTGGGAGTCTCCACCCGGTGCGGGTTGTGGCACCCGGCGCAGGAGGTCTTCCCGGCGTGGATGCTCCTGTCGTACTCTGCCTTGATGTCCGCGTGGCACTCCCGGCATTCCGCCCGCGGCGTCTTGACGGAGTTGGGGTGGTTGGGGGAGACGCCGTCGTGGCAGGCGGGGCAGCCGATGCGTGCGTGGGTCGTGTGCGCGAACTGCTGCGGGTCCACGAAGGCGGTGGCCGGCACCTTACCCTTGACGGCGTGGCAGCCCAGGCACGGGTCGCTTTTGCCGGCCGGCGAGCCAAAGGAGTAGCCGGGACCCTGGCCGGCGAAACACAGGGTCGCGCCCGCCAGCGCGAGTGCAATGGAGAAGCCTGCGATCTGGCCCATCAGGAACGTTTTCACGATGCCCTCCTAACCATGGATTATCCGCTCATTTGCCGTGCAGCGAAGCCCGTTCCTTCTGGGCGGCCCGCGCCTTGAGGTGAGCGGGCAGCTTGATCCGGAAGATGGGGAAAAGCTGGTGGACGACGATGGCGGCTACAAAGATTGCAAAGAGGCAGATGGTGACGGAGACCTGTTCGTGTACCAGCGCCGCCGCCAGGTAGCCGGCGCCGGCAAAAAGGGCGACCAGGCCGATGAAGAGTGGCAGCTTGGCGGCAAGCCCCGCCAGGAGCCCGGCCCGCGTGGCGGCGCGTGTTCCGCCCGCTGCCGGAGACGCGGTGGAGCGGCTTGCGCTGCAGGCGGCGGCGACCGCCGAGGTCACTTCCTCCAGATCGAAGGCGCCTTCCGGTTTCAGTGCATGGTAGAACACCCCTTCGGTGCGCACCTTGCGCAGTTCCGGCAGGGGAAGCTCGTCGGAGATCAGGATCACCGGCAGCTGCCGATGGCATTTTTTCAGAAGGTGGACCAGGTCGGCCGGGGCGATCCGCGGTTCCAAGTCTCCGGAAAGGAGCAGCACAAAGCTGCGTTGTTCGAGGAGGCTTTGGACCAGTCGGGCCAGCGATCCCGAGGTCTCGACCTGGTACCCTTGTCTCCTGAGATGGCTGGCCAGACCGTTGCGATAGTCGCCATCCCTGTCCGCTATGATAATTGTCGCCTTTTCCATGATCCACCTCTGACAGGCCCGACGGCTCAAACTATTTGGATTCGTGCCGCGCGGTTACCTTCGCCTTTTTGCTCACCAGACCGGCGACCCCTTTCAGCATCGCGCCCAGCAGCATCACGCAGGGGATCACCTGCACCGCAATCACCGCCCCGAGGAAGAGGAAGAAGATTCTCGACATCAAGCCTCCGCCTTCGGAGAGATCGACCACACCCGCGATCAGGGCTGCACCGGCGACGACCGCGCCGATTATGGACCACCTTGCTACCCGCACCGCTACCGGTTTCTTTGCCTCGGTTCTCATGACGCTCCTCCCTTTACTGCCAAGGTTCCCATCGAACGTGCGTTTTCGTTGCTGCGTCCGTCAGAGTTTGCCCTTGCCCGCTTCCTCGTGTTCCTCGGTTTTACGGGAGAACAAACCTTTCACGATACCGGTCAGCAGCATGATCCCCGGGACGAACTGGAAGAGCACAACCAGGACCCCGAAGCCGATGAAGAACATTGCCAGCATCCCCATACCTTCCGTACCGTTTGCTTCTGTCGCTGCCAACGCCTTGGTGGCGGTGATCACGAGCGACATGGTGGCTGCGCTGATGGCTTTCATGACCGTCTCCTTTCTTGGGTGAATTCTCAATCCGCCGTGTGATTGATGTCTTTGCCCAAGAAGTAGCATAACGCGTGCCAATTAATGTTGGTAAAGGTAAGCGCCCGGAATCAGGCAGGGGGCGGCGGTTTGCCGTGTGGTGGGTGCCTCCTTTGGAGCCCCAACTGTATAGCGGCGACATACAGTTGTTCTCCGTTGAAATACACCATGCGCGCCTTGAGGTTGTCGGATTCGCGGCGTAAATCAAGTCCTGAGAATAACAGTTACACTATTAGGCGTAGCTAAAGCAAGAACTAAAAGGAAACTCATGTTCTTTTGTTGACATAGCGGCCGTTGTGGGCTATTGATGGGACTGGGCGCAGGGTCGGCTTTTCTCTGGTTAATCGGTGAATACTGAGAGTTCGACTGTAGTTGTGGTGGGGCTATGAAGATATTGGTGGTCGACGACGAGTCCGTTATCAGAGAAGGCCTAAGCCGGATACTTGCCGGCGGCGGTTTCGAGGTCCGGACGGCGAGCGACGGGCACGCCGCCATGGAGCTGCTCCAGCACAACGAGTTCGAGCTGGTGATCACGGATCTGAAGATGCCGGGGATGAGCGGGTTCGAAGTGCTGAACGCGGTCAAGGTTCTGCAGCCGGACGCGGCGGTGATCATGATCACCGGCTTCGCCACCGTGGAAACGGCGGTGCAGGCGATGAAAGGCGGCGCTGCCGATTACCTGGTCAAGCCGTTCGAGCCGGACGAGATACTGGCCAAGGTGCTGCACGCGCTGGAAGTGAAGACGACGCCGCCGGAAGACGCCTGCCTCACGAACGAGTTGGACCGCACCCACGGCTTCGGCCCGTTCGTCGGCGAGAGCCGGGAGATGCAGAAGGTCTACCGGCGCATCCTGCAGGTCGCCGCCACCTCCTCCACCGTGCTGATCACCGGCGAATCCGGCACCGGCAAGGAACTCGCCGCCCGCGCCATCCACGACAACAGCCCACGGCACAACCAGCCGTTCGTGGCGGTGGACTGCACCTCGCTCGCTGAGACCCTCTTGGAGAGCGAGCTCTTCGGTCACGTCAAGGGGGCCTTCACCGGCGCCATGCAGACCAAGGCCGGCCTCTTCGCGGTCGCCGACGGCGGCACCCTCTTCCTCGACGAAGTCTCCAACATCTCCCTCACCACCCAGGCCAAGCTTTTGCGCGTCCTGCAGGAGCGGCAGGTGACGCCGATCGGCGGCACCCAGCCCGTCCCCTTCAACGTTCACCTGGTCGCCGCCACCAACCGCAGCCTCAAGGAGATGGTGGGGCAGGGGAAATTCCGCGAAGACCTCTTTTTCCGGCTGAACATCATCCCGCTCGACCTCCCTCCTCTTCGGGAACGAAAAGGTGACATCCACATCCTGATCCGGCACTTCATGGCCAAGTTCATGCTGGAAGTCGGCAAGACGGTGCGCGGCATCGCCCCCGACGCCATGCACTTCCTGGAGAACTACTCCTATCCCGGCAACGTGCGCGAGCTGGTGAACATGATCGAGCGCGCCGTGGTGCTCGCCGAGGGGGACATCATCGAGATGGAGGACCTGGAAGTGGGGGAGGCGACGCTCGCCTCGGAAGGCGGTCTGGCGCTGGAGATCCCCATGAACGCGGAAGAGTTGAAGGAGCTGAAGCGGCAGATCCGCGACCGGTCCGTGGAAAACGTCGAAAAGGCCTTCGTCATCAGCGCCTTAAAGCGCAGTAACGGCAACATTACCCGCGCCGCCGAAGAGACCGGCATGCTCCGCCCCAACTTCCAGACCATGCTCAAGAAACTCGGTATTTCCGTCAAGGACTACTTCCGGAAATAACCCCACGCCTGCCCGACACCAATTGTTTTCTTCTCGCCAGAGAGGGACAAGGACTGCCGCCCCGGGCGCCAGGTCGGCAGCATCGTGAAAAAAACGAGGCCGGGGAGCGATCCCCGGCCTCGTTTCATAGTACTCCCGGCGATATTGGAGGTCGCGCTACTGCACGACCACGAAGTTGTCCCTTCTGTTTTTGGCCCAACTGGCCTCGTCGTGGCCGGGGGCCACCGGCTTCTCCTTGCCGTAGCTGACGGAGGTGAGCCGGTCGGCGGGGATGCCGAGGTTGGTCAGGTACTGGACCGCCTCCTTGGCGCGCTTTTCGCCCAGCGCCAGGTTGTAGTCGTCGGACCCGCGCTCGTCGCAGTTGCCTTCCACCCGGACGGTCTCCTTGGCGAGCTTCTTGATCAGCTCGGCGTCCTTCACCAGGCCGCCGCGCGCCTCGTCGGAGAGCTTGGAGGAATCAAAGCCGAAGTAGATGGTCTGCAGTTCCTTCTGCACCTGCTCGGCCGTGGCAGCCTTGGCAGCCGCCTCCTTGGCGGCTTTCTGCTGCAGGTCCCTGTCGGCGGGGGCCGCGTTCTGCACCTTTTTTTGCTCCGCGATCTTCGGCTGCTGCGGAGCGGGCGCCGGGGCTGCGGCTGTGACAGCCGACGGGCTGGCCAACGGTTCGTCCTGCTTGACCATGTCCTTTTTCGCGCAACCGCAGGCCACCAGGGCGCCAACGCTTACCATTGTCAACAATCCAAAAGCCTTGCCTTTCATCTGTTTCCTCCGTAACTTTAGTGTGGTAAATGCCGTCGCCGACCGGCGCGGCTGCTTAAATGCGACCTTCGCAAGGCAAACGTTGCCGAAACCTCCTGCGGGCGCGGTAATTTCTTGAATTACCAGGGCGAGACTGCTACAAAAAAACGCTGGCTAAAGAGTCACTCTCTGAGTATGCTGGTTACACCTATCGTAGGTACACATATTATTGAGGTGACTGCTTCAGGAAGTCAACAGTTTTTTTACGTCCGGCAGGTGACGATTTGGCAACAGGCGATGGCAGGGGGCGCCGAGGGGGAGTGACTATGGTTGACAAGGACGGCAAGGTTGCCGACATCATCGACAATATCCGGCGGGTGTTTCAGGTGGTGAACGAGCAGTCGAAACAGGCCGAAAAGGAAACGGGCATTACCGGGCCGCAACTGTGGGCGATCAAGACGATCGCCCAGTACGGTCCCATGAAAGGGGCGGAGCTTGCCCGCCGCATGTATCTGCACCCCACCACCATCGTCGGCATCTTGGATCGCCTGGAGGCGCGCGGGCTGGTAACGAAGACCCGCTCCAAGGTGGATCGCAGGATCGTGGAGATCGAGCTGACCGAGCAGGGGATGGCGCTGGTGGCCGACGCGCCCGAGGTGGTGCAGGGGATGTTGGTAAAGGGGCTGGAAACGCTGCCGGAAGATAAACTATTGCGCATCGCCGATGGCCTCGAAGAACTGGTGGGGATTCTCGGTGCCAAGGAGGTGCCGCCGTACCTGATCCTTTCACCCGAAGTGAACGTCCCCCAGAAGGGGAAGAAGGGATAAGCGTCCGCTCCTACAGGGGCTCGTGTTCCACCTCGACTGCCTGAGGGGCGTGCTTGTTTGCCAGGAACCGGTACAGCGGCACCGGCATGAAGATCTGCCCGATCCTGCGCGCCAGTAAGGCCGCCACCATGAAGGGGATGATCAGGACCTGCTGGTCGGTCATTTCCATGATGATGACCACCGCGGTGAGCGGCGCCTGAATGGCGCCGGAAAAGAAGGCGACCATGCCGAGCAGTGCGCAGGCCTTGAAGTTGGCGAAGTGGCAGAGCTTGGCGAGACTGAACCCGATCCCGGCGCCGATGGAGAGGCAGGGAGAAAAAATGCCGCCGGCCATGCCCGACAGATAGGAGAGGGTGGTGGTCAGAAACTTGGCCGCCCAGAAAAAGAGCGGCCACTGCTCGACCGATGCCGATTCCAGGAAATTCTTGGTGATCTCGTACCCCGAACCCGCCGTAGCCCCCCCGCTGTACATCCCCACCGCCGCACAGAGTATCCCGCAGTAAAGCGCCTTGCGCCATCCCTGGTCCGGCAGCCTCAAGAATTCGGGACGCGCCAAAAGACGCGAGAAAATCCCTCCCGTTACTCCACCGATCACACCGAGCATGATGGTTTCCGGTATGAGCGCGGCCGAAGGGTTTCCGATGGTGGGATGTCCGAAATACAGGTAATTGCCCGCCAACGCCATGGCGGTAATGCCGGAAAGGATCACCCCCAGCATGATCATCTCCCGAAACTGCCCCAAGATCCCTTCGGTCACTTCCTCGATGGCAAAGGTGACCCCCGCCAGCGGGGCGTTGAAGGCCGCGGCCACGCCGGCTGCCGCTCCCGCCGTCAGGAAGGACCGAAAATCCGCCGCCGGCACGATCCTGCGGGTGAGGTGCCCGAACAGGGCGAAAACCGAGGCGGAGATCTGGACCGTCGGGCCTTCGCGCCCAATGGAGGCGCCGGCCAGGATGCCCACCGCGCTGGAGGCGACTTTCACCACTGCCGTTCTCGCCGAGACCAGCGAGCTTAGCCAGGGCGGTTCCGCGTCGTCCCCTTCAGCGTCCTCGTTTTTTGCGTGATCGATGGCGGAGAGCACCTGGGGAATGCCACTTCCCCGCGCCTCCGGGCCGAACCTTTCCACGATCATGGTGGCAGCCACGAAAAGCAGCGGAGTGGCCGCGGTGGTGAGGTAGGTGTGGGCGTGGAAGAGCGTGAAAAACAAATGCTGTGCCCAGGAGACCAGCCGTGCGTAGAGCACTGCGGCACAACCCACCAGGGCGGCGGCGCTCCAGACGGTAAGCTGTAGGTAGGTTTTTTGTCGTAGTCGCATGTCATCCCGGAGGGCGGAACTGGGGAACGAGGCACCCCCAGTGACCGCTTTGAATAAAAATAGTTTGAGTGCATATTATCAGTATGCAAATTATGAGTCAACCGTTCTTATGCAGCCACCCCGCCGACCTTAACGTTTATTTGTTTGATTGTGCCTCACACTGTTTGAAATAAATGTTGGCAAATAGTCAGAATGCTGTTATATTTTGGGCCTGATTATTTGGATATCTGGGATTTGCCTGGCGGTCTGTACAAAAAGTTTCTTTCGTTACGGTAAGTTGTAATCAATTCAAGTGCGACCGGTGTTTAAATGACGCGTAGACTGCTTTTCACAACATTGGTTTTGCTCCCGGCGTTATTCCTCGTCGTTCTTGGGATGAGGAATCCGGCGCTGGAGCGCAACCGCGGTCCCAAGCAGCGGCCGCGGGCCGTGTTGGAAAATACCGTCAAGGTGTCCGTGGACGTCGGTCAGTCGCAAATGGACGACGACGGCGGCGCAATCACTGCCGGGACCGTCATGCCGAAAATTACGGTCGTCGTACAGCCGCTTGCGGAGCAGGCCGTTTCCCTCTCGTCTGCATCCGTCTCTGCCGCGCGTCACTCTCGAGCACCACCCGCAATCCACTCCGCCTAACCCACCCCACGTTCACACGCAACGCAGTATGCCGGCCGTTGTTCGTCTCGGGCTGCGCCGGCGGCTTGTGTCCGGCCCCGGGCCTCAGCACCGGGGGCGGTCACAAAAGCTGCCACGCTCGCAGTGCGTGCCGCCCGGTAATCCGGCTCCTGCCGTCGCAGGTGGCGCCAGGGCGCTTGCCCTGCCGCCGGCCGCCGACGGGGATACTGCTGCGGGGTACGAGTCCGGAAGAGACGCCATTTATCGAGAGGTCATTGACATATGCAAGAACCGACGAGCAACTACACCATTCGCAACGTCAAGAAGGCATTCGATTTACTCCAGAAACTCGCCGAGAGCAGCGAACCGCTTGCCTTGCCGGTGCTGGCCGAAAAAGTCGGCTACAGCCGCAACCGCACCTTCCGGGTGCTGGCGACGCTCATCGAAAACGGCTTCGTGGAGCGCGACACCGTTTCCGGCGCCTACACCCTGGGAAGCACCACGGTCCTGCTCGGACAGATACTGGCCGAAAGCTCGAACGTCGCCAATCATGCCAAGCGGCCGCCGACCAACACTCCGGACGGCTCGCACCTGGTGAGCGTCGCCAACCCCATCCTTCAGGACCTGGCCCGCAAACACGAGGAAGCGGTCTACATGACGGTAATCAAGGACAACGAGGTGCTGTTCCTCAACATGGTCGACTGTCTGCAGTCGATAAAGCCGGAGTCCCTGATCGGACGGAAGTTTCCCTTCTTCACCAATGCCGCAGGCAAGGTCATGAAGGCGGTGGAGTCGTGGGACCTGTTGGAGCGTCTGTGCAAACGGGACGATTCCCGGGGGCGTCAGCCGGACCTGAAGCTTTTGGCCTGCGAGCTGGAACGTATCAAGGTGACCGGGGTCGCGATCGACAACGGAGGAATCGAGGAGGGGGTCATCAGCGTGGCGGTTGCCGTGCGCGATTACGCGGGCAAGGTGATAGGCGCCATCACCATGCTGGGCCCTTCCTTCAGGATGCTCGCCGAGCGGATAGAGGACGAGATCATCCCTTCCCTGCAGGAGGGAGCTGGTCTGCTTTCCGCCCGGTTCGGTTACGTCAGGGGATAAATATATAAATTCAAGGAGGTAGCAAAGCGCAGGGCGTCTGCAAGGGTCGCGAATCCGGGGCGTCATCAGTTGGCATAACTTACCTAAAGGAGTGGACCATGGCAGAAAAGCAGTACGACTGGAAGGCAATCGCCAAAAACCCAAAATTCGTTGAGTTGCATCACAGGAAATCGGCCTTCCTTTTCGGTTGGTGGATTTTCTCCTGCGTGTATTACTTCCTGCTCCCCCTCGGGGCCGCATACACGCCTGGCATCTTCAAGATCAAGATGATCGGGGTGATCAACTTCGGTTACGTCTTTGCCCTTTCCCAGTTCTTCGTCTCCTGGGGGATCGCCTTGTACTACGCCCACGTGGCGAACAAGGATTTCGACCGCCTGACGAGAGAACTCATCGAAGAGCTGCACGCCTAAACCAAAGGAGCCACCACATGACCATGAAGAAGATCCTGCTCGCCGCAACGCTGCTCCTGTCGGTTTCCGTGGCCGCGTTTGCCGATGAAGCATCCAAGGCTCCGGCCGCCGGCGCTGCCGCCGTGACCGCGCCGGCTGCTGCCGCCGCACCGGCTGCCGCCACCGCACAGGCTCCGGCCCCGGGCCAGGCGGCTGCTCCCGCAGCGGCCCCGGCTTCCCACAAGAAAGAACTGAAAGCCAACAAGACCATCACCATCGGCATGTTCGGCGTCATCATCGCCATCACCATGGGCGTCGTCGTCTGGGCAGCACGCCAGACCAAGACCGCTGCCGACTTCTACGCAGCGGGCGGCGGCATCACCGGTACCCAAAACGGCTGGGCGATCGCCGGCGACTACATGTCGGCCGCGTCCTTCCTCGGTATTTCCGGCCTGATCTCGCTCTACGGCTACGACGGGTTCATGTACTCGGTAGGCTGGCTGGTCGCCTACATCACGGTGCTCCTGATCGTGGCAGAGCCCTGCCGTAACGCCGGCAAGTACACCCTGGGCGACATCCTCTCCTTCAGGACCTCGCCCAAGCCGGTGCGCGCCTTCGCCGCCATCTCCACCGTCTCCGTGTCGACCTTCTACCTGACCGCCCAGATGGTCGGGGCAGGCAAGCTGATGGCGCTTTTGGTAGGCATCCCCTACAAGACCTCCATCATCGGCGTCGGCATCCTGATGGTAGGCTACGTCGTCTTCGGCGGCATGACCGCCACCACCTGGGTGCAGATCATCAAGGCGGGGCTCCTCATGTCGGGCGCCTTCCTTTTGTCCGTGCTGGTCATGGCCAAGGCGGGCTTCAACCCGATCGGCTTCTTCGACATGATCGTCAACTCCCCGGACATCCAGGACCACGTCTCCAAGATGATGCTGAAAAGCGGCGTGATCATGAACGGCGTCGACGCCGGCCAGCGCTTCCTGGAGCCGGGTCTCTACCTGAAAGACCCGCTGGACCAGATCTCGCTCGGTATGGCTCTCGTGTTCGGTACCGCCGGCATGCCGCACATCCTGATGCGCTTCTTCACCGTGCCGACCGCCCAGGCCGCGCGTAAGTCCGTCATCATCGCCATGTTCATCATCGGCGGCTTCTACGTCCTGACCACCCTCCTGGGCTTCGGCGCCGCCATCAACCTGACCCCGCAGGGGATCATCTCGGTCGACCCGGGCGGCAACATGGCCACCCTGATGCTGGCCCAGACCATGGGCGCCGAGATCTCTCCGGTCTTGGGCGACCTGTTCCTGGCCTTCCTCTGCGCCGTCGCCTTCGCCACCATCCTTGCCGTGGTTTCCGGCCTGGTGCTTGCCGCCTCCGCCGCCATCGCCCACGACATCTACGTGAACGTGATCAAGGACGGCCACGCCGACCAGCACGAGCAGGTGTTCGCAGCCCGCGTCACCTCCTTCGTGGTAGGCGCCTGCGGCATCCTGATCGGTATCGCCGCCGAGAAGCAAAACGTCGCCCACCTGGTGGCGCTCGCCTTCGCCGTCGCCTCCTCCGGCAACCTGCCGGTCGTCGTGCTCTCGCTCTTCTGGAGGAAGTTCAACACCGCCGGCGTCATCTCCGGCCTGGTGGTCGGCACCATCG
>Ga0209415_10001753_pt1 | contig 41123 bp, 32 predicted proteins | sample PeaSoiSIISIP2007_FD_187696 | JGI IMG/M metagenome (GOLD analysis project Ga0209415, IMG submission 187696) | Peat soil microbial communities from Weissenstadt, Germany - SII-SIP-2007 (SPAdes) (version 2) | ecosystem: Environmental > Terrestrial > Soil > Wetlands > Peat | place: Germany...
CGTCGTGGGCGGCACCGTCGTGGGCGGCACCGTCGTGGGCGGCCCGTGCCGCGCCGGCCGCGTGGTGGTGGTCGATCGCGGCGGCTGGGTGGTGGTGGTCGGCTGTCGACGGGGCCGCGTGGTCGTGGTGGTGGGGGCGGGACGCGACGTCGTGGTGGCGGGCGTCGTCGTGGTGGGAGCCCGCGTGGTCGTCGGCGTAGGTCCGGCCACTGTGCCGGTGGACGCCGAAGTCCCCGACGCCGCCGACGTGAACAGCGAGGAGCCGGCCGACCCGGTCGACGGCTTGTGTGTCACCGGCTTGGTCGTCGAGGTGGTCGAGGACTTGGTCGAGGGCTTGGTCGAGGACGTGGCGGTGGTGGTGGGCAGAGGCAGGGGAACCGTGTCGGCCCCGGCGCCACCCGCAGCCGCCACCGACGGCCCACCCGTCGTCGGAGTGACGTTGGGCGCCGGCGTGGCGGGTTGCCGGACGACGGGCGCCAGGGCGGAACGCTTCGGCGGGGTGCGGTCGGGGTTCGAGGGGGGCGCCCCACCCGAGCTGAGGACGGCGGCGGCGATCACCGTTCCCGCCACCATGACGGCCACCGCTGCCGCGGCCCCGACCCCGGTCGCACCCACTGTGCGCAGTGGCACAGGTCGCCGTTGGGGGGACCGTCGCAACCGCACCACCTCGTCGAGCCGGCGGGTCGGGGCAGCCTGGGTGATCACCTCCGCTCCGCGCAGGACGTGCCCGGCGGGGGCCAACATCGTGAGCAGGACCGGACCCGGGTGCGGCAACTGGTCCGAGGGCACCACCAGGCGAACGGGCCAGCCGTTCACGATGAGGTCGAGCGAGGTGGCCGGCAGCCCCTCGGCGGTGTGCACACCGGTGATGGCGGTCAGCCCGCTGATGTCGTCCCAGGACCAGTGGGTCTCCACCCCGGGCCGCAGCGAGTCGACCAGCGTCCAGCCGGTGCGTTCCACCAGGAGGTCGTACGACCCCACGGCGCCACCCTGTCCGACGGGCACGCCCTCGATGATCGACACGTGGGCGAGGCGCACGCTGCCTGTATACCCCAGATGCTCCTCAGCGTCAGGGACCTGACGCTGTCCACGGTCCGTTTTCGACGGTACCTGGGCACAGCAGCCAGAATCAGGTGACCCTACGCGGTCGACAACTCACAACACGTAGGGTCAGCCCCGTAACGCGTCCGCACCTCTCTTCAGGTGGTGACTGACATCACCGACCAGATCGGTGGTGAACCGTCGTTCCACGAAGCGCCAGCCCCCGGGGCGGCGCTCGAACCGGTCCCGGTACCGGCCGGCCACGATGGGCTGCAGGGGCAGGTCGGGGAGGGCCTGGAAGACGGTGACGTACGAACGTGCCGTGGCCGCCTCTCCGTCCGCGTCCACCTCGAGGTTGATGTTGGTGGTGACGTGCTTGGTGCGGGGGGTGCCGTCCTCGTAGACGCGCACCATGGCCCGGAACGTCTGCTCGATGAGCTCCCCGCCGCGCACCACGGCGTCCCCTTCACCACCGAAGACGGCGTCGGACAGCAGGTCTCCGAGCCCGGCGAAGTCACCGGCGTCGACCAGCTCGGCGTAACGCGCCACCAGGTTCTCGATGTCGCGCTCCGCGGCAGCCCGTTGCGGCGTCCCCACCGTTGGGACCGTAGCCCACGCCCCACCCGCAACCCTGTCTTTCTCCATGCGGCGAGGACCCTTCCTCTCCGCCCCCGCCCCGCAGGCCGATCCTCGATCGACAGCCCTCGGACGTCGGCCCGGCGACGGCGCCTACCCGGGCAGCCGCATCAGCTCGATGCGCACGCCGTCGGGGTCGGTGCAGTAGACGAAGTCGAGCACACCGGCGCCGGCACCGAAGGTGGTGCGCGTCTGGGCCAGGACGGTCCCGCCCAGGGCGTCGATGGTGGCCGCCACGGCGTCGACGTCGTCGACGCGCAACGACAGATGGGTCAGGCCCAGCTCGTTCATGGGCCGGCGCACCTGCTCGCCGTGATGACCGGGCGAGTCGAAGTGCAGCAGCTCGATCGACACCCCGTCGCGCCGCACGAAACGCGACTGCAGGACGACGTCCTCGACCTCCATGAGCCGGGCGAACTCCTGGCCCACGGTGTGCGACTGCACGAGCTCGAATCCGAGCCCCTCGCAGTAGAAGCGCACCGACCGTTCGAGATCGGACACGCACAGACCCAGGTGGGAGAACGTGACCCCCATGTCCGACGACACCTCCACGCCTGCAGAGCTCCGGCGCCCACTGCCGTACAGACGCCACGTCGGTGCCACACTGCCATGCCGCCGCCACCCCGACGGTCGTCCCCGGCGGGTGGCGGCGACCGACCCGGCCGGACCTCGCCCGTCGAGACCGCGCCGCCGGGTCCTTGACGCCACGCCACGGAGCGGGGAACCTCGCGACGGTGCCCCTCCCGCCGGCTTTCGAGATCCCCCGCATCCCGGCCTCAGCGGGAGCGCTCATCTTCGACGACCACCGCCGGCTCCTCATCCTCAAGCCGACCTACAAGGGCGGATGGACCGTGCCCGGCGGCCAGATGGAGGCCGACGGGGAGACGCCCTGGGAGGCGTGCCGGCGCGAGGTGCGCGAAGAGACCGGTCTCGCCGTGGCCCACGGTCGCCTGGCGGGCGTCGACTTCCTTCGCCCCCGGCCCGATCGCCCCGGAGGGATGCGGTTCCTGTTCGACTGCGGGACCTTCGGTGACGACGTCCTCGGCTCGGTGGTGGTCCAGCCCGAGGAGATCTCCGAGCACCGGATGGTGGCGGTGTCCGACGCCCTGGAGCTGTTGAGCGGGCCGGTGCGCCGCCGGGTCGCCGCCGTGGTGGCGACCGACGGCTTCGTCTACCTCGAGGACGGGCGTCCCCCGGCCTGATCCCGGCTGCGACGCCCCGCCCGGCGCGGCGGTGGGACCCGGCGTCGGCTGGTGGTCCCCGTGTCTTATCGTCGCCTCCGTGGCCCGAGGCACGATCGCCGTCGACGACCCCCGCACCGCCGACGTGCGGAAGCTGCTCGAGCGGCACCTGGCGTTCGCCCGGGCCAACACGCCACCCGAGGACGTCCACGCCCTCGACGTCGACGGCCTCGTGGACCCGGCGGTGACGTTCTTCAGCTACCGCCTCGACGGCGAGGTGCTGGCCGTGGGGGCGCTCAAGCAGCTCGGCCCCGACCACGCCGAGCTCAAGTCGATGCACACGGCCGAAGCGGCCCGGGGCCGTGGCATCGGGCGGGCGATGCTCGACCACCTCGTCGACGTGGCCCGGGGGCAGGGCTGCCACCGGGTCAGCCTCGAAACGGGCGCCACGCCCCCCTTCGGACCGGCGCGGTCGCTGTACGGCGCCGCCGGCTTCGCCCCGTGCGGACCGTTCGCCGATTACTACGCCAGTCCCAACAGCGCCTTCATGACCATGGAGCTGACCGGTGACGAGCGTCCGCTCCGGGCGTGACGAGCAGGTCGGTACCTAGCTTCTGAGCACCGTGCCCGGGTGGGCGTCGAGGCCCTCCGGCAGCGGCTCACCGTCGACGCGGATGGGCACGCCGTTCACGAGGACATGGGTCATGCCCACCGGCCGGTCGGCGGTGAGACGCTCGCCGTCGGCGGGGAAGTCGACCACCCGGCGCAACGGCCCGGGTGCCACCGTGGCGGGGTCGAACACGCACAGATCGGCGGCCTTGCCGGGCGCCACGGTGCCGCGGTCCGACAGGCCGTACACGCCGGCGGGCTCAGCCGTGAGCTTGTGCACGGCCCGCTCGAGCGACATCACGGCGCGATCACGCACCCAGTTGCCGAGCAGATCGGTGGCGAAGCAGGCGTCGCACAGCTGCGACACGTGCGCCCCGGAGTCGGCCAGGCCCAGCAGCACGTTGTCGCGCGGCAAGAGCCAGGCGATCCCCTCGGGATCGTTGTTGGCGAGCACGGACCAGAACCGCGACTTGAGACCGTCGTCGAGCGAGATGTCGAGGACGACGTCGAGGGGCGTGCCGCCGCGCTCCTCGGCCAGCTCGACCACGGCCCGACCCTCGAGCTCGGGGTGCGACGGCGACTCGGCCACCGACACCGAGGGCCAGTTGAACGGGAGCCCGCCCCCCGCCCCCGACAGCTCCTCCCACGTGGCGGCCCGCCACGCCGGGTCGCGATAGGCGGCCATGCGGGCGTCGAGGTCGAGGCCCATGAGCTTGGCGAAGCTGGGTCGGGAATTGAGGGTGAAGGGCTCGGCCAGGTTCATCTGGAAGACGAGCGGCCGGCACGACACCTGGGGCCACACCTCGACGCCCTCGTGGCGCGCGGCGTCGTTCTCCGCCACCACCTTCTCGTGGTAGGGGTAGCCCTGCACCGTGAGGAGCGCCGTCCAGGTGATGGGACGGCCGACCTCGCGCTGGAGGGTGAAGAGCTCGCGGTTGGGGATGACGCCCCCCGGGAGCAGGGCCACCACACCCTTGCCGGCGAGGCGCACCGGCTCGAGCAGTGCCCGCAGCTCGTCGAGGTCGGCCACCCGGGACGGCACCGGCCGCCCGCGGTCACCGTTGTGGGTGGGCGAGGCGCTCGAGGCGAACCCCATGGCGCCGGCGGCCATGGCGTCGGCCACCACCTCCTGCATCCGCGCCATCTCCTGCGCCGTGGCGAGGCGCTCGTAGGAAGCCTCACCCATGACGTACATGCGCACCGCCGTGTGGCCCACGTAGCACCCGTAGTTGAGCGCCACGCCCCGGCGCTCGACGGCGTCGAGGTACTGGGCGAAGGTCTCGAACTCGTCCCACGGCACACCCACCGACAGGGTGTCGAAGCTCATGTCCTCGACGTGCTGCAGCGTCCGGGCCAGCAGCGGGGCGAGGTCGGGGCGGATGGGGGCGATGGAGAAGCCGCAGTTGCCGGCGACCACGCTCGTCACGCCGTGGAACGACGACGGCGTCAGCCAGCGGTCCCAGAACACCTGGGCGTCGTAGTGGGTGTGGATGTCGATGAAGCCGGGCGCCACGACCTGGCCCGAGGCGTCGAGCTCGCGCCGGCCCCGCAGGCCCTCCCCCACCCCCACGATCCGACCGTCCTGCACGGCCACGTCGGCGTTGCGGGCCGGAGCGCCGGTCCCGTCGATGAGCGAACCCCCGCGGATCACGATGTCGCCGTCCACGTCGCCTCCTTCCCTCGCCGGTCCCGGGCCCGCACAGCCCCGGGGCCTGCCTGCATCGTCGCAGACCGGGACGCCGGCCGCCCAGGTCGCAGCGGCGGGCCGCGCCGGGACCGAGGAACCGGGGCCCGGAGAGGTCCCGCTCGGGACCCGGGCCTGGCCGTGGGGCACCCGATGCGGGCATACTGCGGGGCGTGACCGGACCTGCATGGATCGTGTGGTGGCTGGCCGTCGTGGCCACGATCGCCTGGGCGGGGTGGCTGGGAAAGCGCTGGTCGAGGCGGCCGTCCTAAGGCCGCCCGCCCTCCCCCCCGCCCCGTGCCCGTCCTCGGGCTCGGGGAAGTCGGGGGACAGCGCGGACGGCTGGGTGACGCCGTGGTCGCAGCCGGACGTGCATCGCCAGGTCCCTAGGTTGGGCACGCTCCCCGGCGGCTGACGTCCGCCTGCCCCTTCGAGCGGGCCGGCACGCAACGAGCGGTCTTTCGACCCTGTGGCCCGGCCGGGCGAGATGCCGACACCACTGCAGGGCATGGCGATGCCGTGCGCGCCCGCTGGAAGGGAAGGTCACCGATTTGGTTGCCCGCAGGTACCTGTCGCGCCGGAGTGTCGCCAGCCCCAGTGCGCGCTCTCACAACCGGGGCACGGTGCGGCTGGGAGTGGCCCTGGCCCTCTCCGTGGGCACGCTCGGGTCGCTGGCCATCGGTGCCTCCTCGGCCTCGGCCCAGACCGGCGACACCATCACCTCGGCGGCCTCCGCCACCCTCGAGGTGGGCCAGGCGGTCGCCTTCAACTTCACCTCCACCGGCTCACCCATCCCGAACTTCACGTTCGCCGGGGTGCTGCCGACCGGGGTGGCCTTCTCCCCCTCGGGCCCGGGTTCGGCCACCCTCCACGGCACTCCGGCGGCGGGCACCGGCGGCACGTACCACGACGCCGCGTACCTGTACTACGACGGGGATCAGGTAGCCGCCCAGACGTTCATCCTCACCGTGGACGAGCACCCGGAGGTCTCGAGCGCGCACGCGCTCCCCTCCTTCACCGAGGGCCAGGCCGGCACCACCACCATCACCTTCGTCGGGTTCCCCTACCCCGTGACGGGGGCCGGGAGTGCCGATGACTCCTCGTCTCCGTATGGCATGAGCGGCACGCCCAACCTGCCGGCGGGCGTGACCTACACCGACGACGGGAACGACACCGCCACCGTGGCCGGCACCCCGGCGGTGGGCAGCTACGGCACCTACGACTTCTTTGTGGGCTACCAGAACAGCCTGGGGGGTGGGGTCGACCTGTTCGGGTTGCAGGTCCTCGGCGTCGCGCCGGTCATCACCGTGCCCTCCACGGGGTTCGCCACCGTCGGGCAGCCGATGTGGCTCCAGTTCGACACCGAATCCACCCCCACGGCCACCCTGTCGGTCGGGGGCGCCGCCCTGCCGAGCGACGTGTCGGTCTACAACCCCGGCGACGGCATCGTCGCCGTCGAGGGCACCCCGGGTGCCGATGACGTGGGGATCTACCCCCTCACCATCACCGCCGTCAGCGATGGCGCATCCACCACCCGAGACTTCACCCTCACCATCCTGCCACCCCCGGCCATCACCAGTGCCGACGCCACCGCCTTCGTGGCCGGCCAGCCGGGGACCTTCACATTCTCCACCGTCGGGCTCTCCGCTCCGGAGCTGGCCATGCACTGGTACAACGCACCGGCCGGCGTGACCTTCACCGACAACGGCAACGGCACGGCCACCTTGGCGGGAACGGTCACGACGCCCCACGCCTACCAGGGCTACTTCTCGGCGGCCAACGCCGGTGATGGGTCGTTCAGCCTCGGCACCGACTTCACCTTGAACGTCGACACCGCGCCGGTCTTCACCTCGGCCGCCTCGACCAGCTTCACTGCCGGGGACTGGGGCCAGGTGGAGATCACCGCTCCCGGCACGGCGCCCGAGACGCTGTCGGTGTCCTCGAACCTGCCGGGCGACCTGGCCTTCACCGACAACGGCGATGGCACGGAGTGGCTGTACGGCACCCCGGGCGGCGGCGACGTCGGGACCTACGACCTCACCATCACCGCCACCAACCAGACGGGCACCGCCACCCAGGACTTCACCCTCACCGTCGTCGGCGTCGCACCACAGTTCGTGACCCCGCCCGGGACCGAGACGGTGGCCACCGGCCAGGTCTCGGGTGACGCAGGGGGTGAAGCCGGTGGCACGCCCACGCCCACGCTGTCGGTCACCTCGGGCACCGTGCCTGGCGGCATGACCTTCACCGACACCGGAACGGGCCTGTGGTACTTCTCGGGCACCCCCCTACCCGGCACGGGCGGCGTCTACCCCGTCACCGTCACCGCCAGCAACGGCGTCGGGAACGACGCCACCCAGGTGTTCACCATCACCGTGGACGAGGGCGCGCAGATCACGACCGCCGTCAGCACCACCTTCGCCGAGGGCGCGGCCGACGACTTCACGGTCACCGCCACCGGTTACCCCACCCCGACGTACTCGGTCGTGGCCCCCACGCTTGCGGCGGACCTGTCCTTCGTCGACGACCTCGACGGGCACGCCGACCTGATGGGATCCCCGACCGCGGCCGATGCCGGCACCTACGACCTGGCCATCACCGCTTCGAACGCAGCCGGGGGCTCCGACACCCAGTACTTCACCCTCACCATCGCTTCCGCCATCTCCGGCCCGGCCGTCGCCACCTTCAGCGCGGGCCACAACGGCGCTGCGTCGAGCTACGACACGACCGACCCCTACGCCACGCTGTCGCTCGCCGGCACGGACTACCCGCTCCCGTCGGGCATGGGCTTCGCTGCCGCTACCACCGGCTCGGCGCAACTGTACGGGACGCCGGCCTCCGGGTCCCAGGGCAGCTACCTCCTCACCCTCGTCGCCACCCGCAACGGCACCGTCGTCGGCACCATGGGCATCACCCTCGCCATCAGCGACGCACCGCAGTTCGTGGCCGAGGGCAACGCCACGTCCGAGACGGTCACCAATGGCCAGGCCTCGAGCGAGGCATGGCTGTCCACGAGCGGCACGCCCTGGGCCACGCTGTCGGTCACCTCAGGGACCCTCCCGGCCGGCATGACCTTCACCGACGCCGGACCGGGCGCAGGGTACTTCTCGGGCACCCCCGGCGACGTCGCCGGGACCTACTCGGTCACCGTGACCGCCACCAACGGCACCGCCCCTGACGCCACCCAGGTCTTCACGATCACCGTGCACGAGTACCCGACCATCACGAGCGCGTCGGCGGCGAGCTTCGTCGTGGGCCAGGCGGGATCGTTCACCATCACCACCTCCGGCTACCCGGTTCCGGACCTGTCGCTCTCCGGCGTGCCCCCCGGCTTGACCTTCGTCGACAACGGGGACGGCACCGGCACCCTGAGCGGGACGCCGGCCGTCGGCACCGCCGGCACCTACTACCCCACGCTCCAGGCGAGCAGTGCGGCCGGGTCCCTCCAGGAGACCCTGGGCATCGCCATCACCGATGCCCCGCCACTGTTCACCGGGATCAGCTCTGCCACCTTCGGCACCGGCGCACCCTTCACCGGGGTGGTCAGCACCACATCGACGGCACCGGAGACCTTGACGGTCACCGGCACGATGCCCGAGGGCATGACCTTCACCGACAACGGTGATGGCACCGGGACCTTCGCAGGGACCTTGGCGCCGGACACCGGCGGCAGCTACCCCATCGTCGTGACCGCCACCAACGATGGAGGCAGCACCACAAACGCCTACACCCTGCACATCATCACGCTCCCGAGCATCACCAGCGCGGACAACACCGCCTTCACCGAAGGCGAGGCGGGGACGTTCAGCGTCACCGACACCGCCTACCCGCCGGGCTTCCTGTTCGCCGGCTCGGCCCTGACATCCACACCCCGGACCAGCACGGCCGACAGCCGGATCGTCGACCCGGCCACGGGCACGGCGGTGCTGCCCGCCGGAGTGACCTTTGTCGGCGACACGTACGCCGGTGACCCTGCCAACCTGGCCGGCACCCCGGCGCTCGGGAGCGCCGGGGTCTACACCTTCTACATCGGGGCCGCCAACGGCGATGAGGGCATGACCACCACCCAGGCCTTCATCCTGACGGTGCTGGCTGCACCGGTCACCCCGCCCGCGCCGGCACCTGTCCACGCCACCCTGGGGTACGCCCTGGCGGGCAGCGACGCCGCTGCGTATGCCTTCGGTGGTGCGGTCTTCACGGGACCGCTGAGCGCCCAGCACCTGGCCGCACCGGTGGTGGGCATGGCCGAGACCCCCGACGGTCACGGCTCCTGGCTGGTGGCTGCCGACGGCGGGGTGTTCGCCTACGGCGATGGTGCCTTCTACGGGTCGATGGCGGGCAAGGCCCTGAACGCCCCCATCGTGGGCATGACCGTCACCCCCGACGGTCACGGCTACTGGCTGGTGGCCGCCGACGGTGGGGTGTTCACCTTCGGTGACGCCCAGTTCCGCGGATCGCTCGGGACCACGACCCTCAACGCCCCGGTGGTGGGCATGGCAGCAACCGCCACCGGCTACGTGCTCGTGGCCGGCGACGGCGGGGTGTTCGCCTTCGGGACCCGCTATGGGGGGTCGATGGCCGAGCACGTCCTGACGGCCCCCATGGTGGGCATCGCCACCACGCCGACCGGCGGGTACCTGGTCGCCGCGGCCGACGGCGGCGTGTTCGCCTTCGGGGGCGCCGTGTACCACGGGACGATGGCCACCACGTCCCTGGGGGCGCCGATGGTGGGCATCGCCACCACCGCTGACGGCAATGGCTACGTGCTCACCGGGTCGGACGGGGGGGTGTTCGCCTTCGGCGATGCCGCTTTCTACGGGTCGCTCGCCCACACGCCGCTGACGGCCCCCGTGGTCGCCGTCGCCGTCCCCCACCCCCAGGCGGGCTGAGGAGGTCGGAGAACCCGTTCGCACGTGCAAACATGCCCTGTCGGGGGTGGGATCTGCCGGGCGCGGTCCCGCACGAATACACTCATCGACGTGTTCGCAAGGGTCATCACCTTCTACTCCGACAGCACGAAAATGAGTGGCGTCGTGGAGTCATTGCGCGTCGACCTTCCGCACACCTATGCATCGATCCCCGGCTTCCGGGGTGCACTCGTCCTGGAGAAGCCAGGTGGCAACCACGTCATTGCCCTGACCGTGTGGGACGACGAGGAAGGTGTGCGAGCCAGTGAGCGTCATGCCGATGAGTTCGCCGAACGAATCGGTGATGCCATCGGCACCTCCGTCTCGCGCAATGTCTACAGGGTGATTGGGACGACCGGCATCGCAACCATGTCGGAGGAATAGCCACCTCGACGGTCGGGCCCGTTGCCGGACGAACCTGGCCTCCTTGGGCCGTCAGATCCTGACGTCCGATGTCTCTCCTGCTCGGACTTCTCATCTTCCTATTAGGGATTCAACTTTCGGTGCCGATAATCCTCGGGTGAGCTCGATTCGACCTGCCTCTTTGCGACCCGTCGAGGAGACCGGAGTCGACCGCGCCCTGGGGATCGATGGCATCGCCCTGGACCTGGACCGGAGCCTGTGGCGTCGCCACCTGTACATGGGCATCGCCTCGTTTGTCCTGGGCGGAGGAATGTTCCTGGTCTACATCGCCCTGACATTCCACCGTCCCCAGCGCGGGCTCATCATGACGCTCGATATTGCCGCCATCGTGGCCTCGCTCGGCATCGTCGGACCAGTCGGAACGCGGTTGATCGCCACCCGTTGGCGCGACCTCTTCTTCTTCTCCTGGTCAGTCGGGACTCTTGCTGTCATTGCCATCCCACTCGCACTCGATGGCGGTGCCGGAAGTCCTCTGGCGAGCTTCCTCGTGCTCCCCGTCCTCTTTGGGGGCCTCCTCTATCGACTGCACGCCGTTATCGGACTGGCGTGCTTGGCGCTGGGGTGTCTTGGGCTCCTCTTCTTGACAGGTGTGCCAGTCAGCGGCACACGGGCCATCCCCACAGCGATCATGATCGGCGTTGCGGGAGCGATTTCGGTTACGGCCTCGATGAATCGCAACATTTGGGAACAAGAGCGAAAGGCTCTCACTGCATCCCTGCACCGCCTGGCCACCCATGATGGCCTCACCGGCTGTCTCAACTACCAGGCGTTCCAAGACGCTGTGATACACGAGGGGACACGCGCCGAGCGGTACGACCGTCCCCTCAGTGTGGTCATCGCCGACTTGGACGGGTTCAAGGCGGTCAACGACTTCTACGGGCACGGGGTGGGGGACGAGACCTTGCGGGGCGTTGCCCACGCCATGCACATGGGAGTCCGTTCGACGGATCTCGTCGGAAGAATTGGTGGCGACGAGTTTGCTGTTCTGCTCCCGGAGGCACCGACGACGGAGGCCAAGCTGATCGTCGAACGGATCCAGGAACAGATGCGTTCGATGATCACGCCCGCGTCGGTCACTCTCAGCTTCGGGGTATCGACGTGGCAGGCGGAAGCCGACTCTGCTACCGAACTGCTGCAACGGGCGGATACGGCCTTGTACGAGGCTAAGCGCAGTGGGCGGAACAGGGTGGTCACGTGGGGTGCCCCGACGGCGCTGAATGCAACCGAGCAAGGACTGTGAGCCAGTTCTTGGCACCTCGGTTCTGCCAGCCGTGAGACACGCTCCCTGGCGGACAGCCTAGTGACGTATGCCCGACGCCAAGAGGAAGAGATCAAGAACGGCAAACCCTGTCGTGGTGATCATGATGCCACGGACGATCCATGCGGTCACTCTCTTGGCGCTGGGACTGACAACGGGTCGTGCAGGACCGAGCAATCGCACAGCGGAGCCGCCTGATACAAGGCGTGGCCAGTCTTCACTCACTACAGCTCACCGCCCAGGGTCGCGGTTGTTGCCGCTCGATCACGAGACGTTGTTGGCCCGCGTTCCCAAAGACGCAATGCCTCTCGACATAGGACAAGCACGGCGAGCGCAAACGCCATGATCCAGGAGACGGGCTCGATGTTACGACCACGCAACAGTTGGACGGCTGTCACCCCAAGCACGATGAGCACGGGGACGTACGGAGCCACCAACGAGATCGTGGATGACTCGACTGGCTCCGTATCATGCGGCGGTGACGTGATCGCCCACAGCGCCCCCAGACCGATCAAGAGATAGCCCGCCACCCAACCGGTATCGAGGAAGGTTCCGCTGCCGTAGTTGTTGAGATCCGTCAGATAGGTGAACGAGCTGTCAGCGACGGCGAAGGCCACGACACCCGCCATCACCAGGCTCAAGCTCACCCGACCCCGGTTCCCGGTACGTGACAGCAAGATGATGACCAAAGACACCATGATGACGTCGCTCATGGGATACGCCAGGGAGATGACCTGCTTGAGCGCACCACCCTGGTGAGATCGGTACAGGGGGCCGAGAATGGTCACCCAGCTCGCGAACAGGAGTGACGTCGCGATGATGCAACCGTCGAGCAATCCTCGCACATGATCGGTGGTGCGTCGGGGGCCACTGGGAAAGAGCAAGAGTCCCGCAAAAGCCAAAGGAACAGCGGTGAGGAATCCCACATCGGCCAACGACGGGAACGGGATCTGGGTCCCATCGACGAGATCGTAATAGCTCCACAAAGCTTCTCCGACGGCCCACGCAAAGCTTGATGCAGCAAGGAGCACCCAGGTCGCCCGGCCCACCGGTGCTCGTCGCGCTGCCAACCCACACACGGTGGCGGCACAGAGAGCAGCAAGCAGTTCCCCAAGGTCATCGACGCCGTCGGTCACCCGTGCGCCATCGATACCGAGGACGATCCACAGGAGGAAGACGACCACCATCATTCCCGCCAGGAGGGATCCGACGAGAAACGGTCGGTGCTGGTCATGCCTCACGAAGGGACTGTCGACTGCCACACCCGGTCGGATCAGGGCCGAATGACCCATAACCGACGGGCGAACGCCTGCGTGGGTGATGACTTCTTCCTGCAGGGCGGCTTCCCCCGGGTGGGGCCGAAGGTCACGAGATCGACACCACGCCATCAGGACAGGCTCACGTTACGAACTTATTGATCACCGAAACGGTCGGCGCCGTGACACTGGACGACCCAGGTATCTCGCCCGAGGCGGAAGGATCGAACGTCAGTGCGAACGAGCTGGAACCGGTGATGCCCCCACAGGCGGTTATCTGCCCGGTCATCGACGGCGAGTTCGCATAGCTCACTTGACCCGGCGAGTACACGAAGACGGTGAGGCTCGATGCGAAGTTGGCCTGATTCGACACCGTCACGGCGACATTGGCCGCGCTACAGGCCGTGCCAGGGCTGGCCAGCAGCGAGAAGTCATGGTGCGTCGCTGTGGTCGATGCAAAGGCGTCCGACCCGGCGGTCGTGAGCGTCTGCACCTCGAGGACCGTGTCGGCGGCGAACTGGAAGGTCTGGCTCCTCGTGTAGGAAGGATTGCAGGTCTCCGCGTCGAACACCGTCTTGCTCCCGAGGGTCGAAATGGCGGTCTGGAAGGGGTCGGGGGCACCGTTGGTGTTGCTCACGAAGTATTGGGCACAGGTATAGCTGGAGTTGGGTACGTCGATCACGGTCCAGCCCTGCAACATCCACGTGACGTCACTCGGATTGAGGACCGGAAAGCTCACGGCAGCCGGCATGGTCTGGCTTGTCAGCGCAGCGTCGTTTGGCGTCTTTGTGCCACCGATGGTGGCACCGCCGGCAATGGTGATGGTCCCCGAGGCAGCCGTGTTGCCCACGATGTCGGCCGAACCGGACAGGCCGATGTTTCCGCTGGTCTCCGTGGCAGTGCCCGTGACCTCGGTGGTACCACTCATGGTCAATGGCCCGCCGTAGGAGATCAGGTTGCCGTTGACGGTGGCGCTGTTGGCCAGGGTGACCTGCCCCGAGGCTGTGAGCCCGCCGATCGAGCACGACCCGGTGAAACTCACGACGACGTAGCTCGTGACCGAGCCGGGGATGGTGTCGCCGGTGCCGCAGGTCATCGTCCCTCCGGAATACGCATTGGCCGTGTTGCCACTGGAGTTGGACACCGTCGCCGCCCCCGAGAGGTTGAGAGCATTCGATGTGTAGAGGGCATAACCGAGCGCGGCGGCAGGAGTGCTGGTGGTGGCCACGGCGATCTGCACTTCCATCGTCGTTGGCGTGCCGTGCGGGGCGGTCCCAGTGGACAGGACGGTGGCAGTGGCGGGTGGCGTGCTTCCCCCCAACGTCGATCCGCTGCACGTCAGGGCGGTCGGATTCGAGCCGCTCGGGTAATAGGTCGCCGTGCCGGCATACGACGACCTGGCACCGGGCGCAGCGAGCGTCCCGCTGAACGCGCCACAAGGGAAGCTGGTAAAGGCGCTGACGTTGCGCATGGCACTCAGTTCGACGGCCAGCCCGCTCTGGGCTGCGAGTCCGGCCTGGGACGTGTTGTCGTACTGCGTCGACGCTGTACCTGCGAAATCACTGGTGATCAGTGCGGAGCCCAGAATGCCCATGAGGAACACCGATATCACGAGGACGAGGACGAGGACACTTCCGCCCTCGTCCCGAGGCGATCGCTGTGGACCGGAGATCACGTCCAACCCTCTTGCGTGGCCGCGGTGGCGCAGGAGACGGGCGGACTCGACGAGTAGGGGGTGTCGAAGGCGATGATCGATGCCTTGAGCTCGACGGTCTGGGTCTTGTGCCCGTAGCTCTCTTGCACCTGGACATCGATCGCCAGCGCCTGTGGAGACCCCGTCGTGACGCTCGGAAGTGTGAACGGGAGTGTCGCCGAGTTGACGATCATCTGGGCGATCGGGACCCACGACGGGACGGCGTTCCCGGAGGCCCACGTTGTCGGCCACTCTTGCTCCTGCAGCACGTGGGTCGTGGTGTTCAGCATCCACTGGTCCCACAGTGGCTTGCCGAAGGCGCTCGTCAACACCCGAACGGCAAAACCCGACGTGACTGCCGGACCGACCGTTGTCATCTGTGTCGGTAGGCAAATCTGGCTGGCGGACTCAACGCGAAACTCGAGCTCTTGCACCGCCGTCCTCGCTTGGGCGGAACCCGCCGTCGTTCCCTGTGAGTACGCTGCCGAGTCCGACACTGCCTCGATGGCGCTGGGCACGAGGGCCAACAGGATCATGGTGATCCCCAACGAGATAGCCAGTTCGATGAGGGTGAAGCCACCGGAGACGGATCGGCCGGAGGCGTCGAGGCGTGCTGAGGGCCGATCATGACTCTGCCGGATCCGTGAGGTGCGTTTCACGGCGCGGCGACCTGCGTCTCGCCCACGAGCTGAGCGGAACCACCAAGGGCTGAGGTCCACGTCACGACAACGACCAGCGTGACAAGACCGCTGGAGCTCACCGATGGATAGGTAGCCACCTTGTAGGGGATGCGGACGGTGACCGTCGCCACGTGGGGAACGAGGGGACTCTCCGATGACTTCGTGTTCAACGTGGCCAACGTCGCCCCTGTCGACTTCAGCACGTAGGTGGAGCCAACCGTCTGGACGTTGGGGTCCGTGGCAAGCGGGTCGACACTGGGATTCAGGCCCGCCGTCAGGTCGGCGAACGGAAGGGACTCTGTCGTCGCCACGTCGCGTGAGACGAGCGTGGCAGCTACGGATCGCTGCTGGGCGATCGAGGCCGACGCGGTCGAGAACATCGTCCCAGAGCCGGTGGCCAGAATCACCACGGCAAACAGGGAAGAGCCGATGAGCACCTCGATCAACGTAGAGCCCTCGGCCGAAGAGGCGTTTGGCAGCCTGCGACGCGTCGAAGCCATCATGACGTTCGTCAGCCTGAGGAGTCTGCCGGCGCCTTGCATCACTCGACCCGACGGCGCGACCACTTGGGGCCTACGTTGGAGAGGCCCGTCCATACATGAGATCTCCCCTTGGAACGGCGCAGATAGCTCACTTAAGATAGGTCGACAGCGATGCGCCGTACTAATAGGGGCGAAAGTCCTCCAAGGCGCCCAAGACTCGTCAGCCCGTGGCGAGAGCCTCTGCCATGATCGTCTCCAGCGTCGCCGGACCCGGGACCAGACGCAGGACGTCGTAGCACTTGCTGCTGACACCGAGGTCGGTTGTCGCCGCGATCCGCTCGCGCCCGAGGTCAGACACCTCTTGTGTCTCTTCCAAACCGCCACCATCCCACAGGGTGACGATCATGATCTCGCTTCGGGCGCTGTCGTGCTGCAAGCAGACGAGCCCACGGAAACCCGGATAGCGAGCGAACTGCTCGGTGACACTGTCGAGAGCCTCGGCCAGTCCCGACAGCTCGTCGCGGTCGACGTGGAACGTGAGAACCCTAGCCCGAGTCATAGTGGACCTATCGACCTCGGGGAACGCTCGGCCCAGGGTCTTTCGGCTCTACCTGCTCCCGGGGAGTCTTCCGGACCTCCCTGTCACGCATGGGCACCGGCTGCGACCCGGACCGAGAGCCGAGCGAACGTGGGGTCTGTGTGGCCGATGAGGCTGGCGTGAGTCGAGTTACGACTGGTGCGCCGACAGCCCGAACAACTCGGTCACGCCGTGGTCGCGCCCGGCGGTGTACCCCCCGTCCACCACCAGCGCATGCCCCGTCACGAACGAGGCGTCGGACGACAGCAAGAAGGCGGCAGCCGAGGCGATCTCGGATGGCTGGCCGATCCTGCCGAGCTTGTGCTCGGCGATGATGTCCCGCTTGGGGCCTTCCATGCCTGGCAGGCCGAAGATGACCTGTTGGGTCATCGGCGTGTCGATGAAGCCCGGGCAGATGGTGTTCACCCTGATGCCGCGCCCGGCGTAGTCGATGGCCATGTTCTTCGTCAGGATGACGACCCCGCCCTTCGACGCGCTGTAGGCACTGCCGCCGGCGGTGCCCTCGATGCCCTCGATGCTGGCGATGGTCACCACCGAGCCCCGCTCCCCTCCCACCGGGTCCTGCTCGAGCATGCGGGCGATGACGTGCTTGGCCGTCAGGAAGGTGCCGGTCAAGTTGATCCGCACCACACGGTCCCACTCGGACGCCTCGAGCACGTGCACGGGCCCGCCTCCCGCCACCCCCGCCGCGTTCACGAGGCCGTCCACCCGGCCGAACAGACGGACCGCCTCCTGCACCAGCTGGGCCACGGAAGCCTCGTCGGCCACGTCGACGGACGAAAAGGCCCAGGTGCCCCCTTGCGGGACGGCCGGGGCGTCGCCGCCGCCGGACACGTCCGCACCCATGACACTGGCGCCCTCCTCGAGCAGGCGGCCGGCACACGCCCGGCCGATGCCGGAGGCGGCACCGGTGACGATCATGTTCTTGCCCGCCAGACCGCGCATGGGACCTCCAGCTCTGTGGCACTCGCCCGCCCCCGGCGGCTTGTCGCCGGGTGGGCTGGATGATAGGACCCCCACCGTGCAATTCGCCCTCTTCTACGAGATCCCCGTCCCCGAGCCCTGGGGTCCCGAGAGCGAGCACCAGGCGTACAAGAACGTGCTGGCCCAGGCCCTGGCGGGCGAGCGCTACGGCTGGGACGCCTTCTGGACCGTCGAGCACCACTTCCTGTCGCAGTACTCGCACTGCTCGAACCCCGAGGTCCTCTACGGGGCGGTGGCGGCCCTCACCGAGCGCATCCGCATCGGCTACGGGGTCCGCCTGATGCCCCAGCCCTACAACCACCCGGTGCGCACGGCGGAGTCGGTGGCCGTGCTCGATCTCCTGTCCGACGGGCGGGTCGACCTCGGCACCGGCCGATCGTCGACCCGGGCCGAGCTCGAGGGGTTCGGGGTCGACCCGGCCCAGACCCGGGCCATGTGGCAGGAGGCCATCTCGCACGTGGTGGGGTGCTGGACCAACGACGAATACGAGTTCACGGGCCAGTTCTGGTCCATGCCCAAACGGCGCGTGCACCCCAAGCCCCTGCAGCGACCGCACCCCCCCATCTGGGGCGCCACCAGCAGCGAGGACGGGCACCGCCAGGTGGGCGCGCTCGGGCTGGGCTTGTGCTCCTTCGCCGTGGGGCTGTCACCCGACGAGGTGAAGGCCAAGGTCGACATCTACCGGGCGGCGGTGGCAGGGTGCACCGACCCCATCGGCGCCTTCGTCAACAACCGGGCCGCCACCTTCACCATGGCCCTGTGCGCCCCCGACCGCCAGGTCGCCCTGGACACAGCGCGGGAGTCCTTCGAGTGGTACCCGAAGGCCGGCGCCCGCCACATCGCCTCGATGACCGACTGGATGACCGAGCGGAAGCAGGATCTCGGCTCCTATGCGTACGCGGCGGAGATGAAGAGGATCGACGACGAGGGCGGCCTCGACCTGCTGTCGCTCGAGTACCTGGTCGAGGCGAACGCGTGCGTGGTCGGGACGCCCGAGGACTGCATCAGGACGTGCCGCCTCTACGAGCAGGCGGGCATCGACCTGTTGCTGTGTCTGGTGAACCCGTACAAGATCCCCCACGAGGCCGTCATGCAGACCATCGAGCTCATGGGGACAGAGGTGATCCCGGAGTTCAGCCGGTGAACGACCGCCTCGACCCCGAGCTGGCCGCCGCCCTGGCCCTGATCCCCGCCGGCGTGGACCCCGGCCGTCAGCTGCGCGACATGAACGTGGTGCGCCTGCTGCGCTCGACCCGCGACCTGCTGGCGGCCACGGGCGGCACGTTACCCTCCGACGATGCGGTGGCGGTCGAGGACCGGGAGGTTCCCGGGCCCGCCGGTGCCGACCCCGTGCCGGTGCGCGTGTACACCCCGATCGAGGGTCGGGGGACACCCGCACCGGGGGTGGTGTTCTTCCACGGCGGGGCATTCGTCATCGGGGACGTCTACACCGAGGAGCTGCGCTGCCTACGCTACGCCGCCGGGGCCGGCTGCGTGGTCGTGTCGGTCGGCTACCGGCTGGCGCCGGAGCATCCATTTCCCGCCGGCGTCGACGACTGCTACGCCGCCGTGCAGTGGACCGTGGCCCACGCGGCCGAGCTCGGCGTCGACACCGGCCGGGTCGGCGTGGCGGGGAGCAGCGCGGGCGGGGCGCTGGCGGCGGCCATGGCACTCATGGCGAGGGACAGAGGCGGGCCTGCCCTGGCGTTCCAGCTCCTCAACTACCCCGTCCTCGACGACAGGATGACGACCCCCTCGATGCGCACCTTCGATGCCACCCCACTGTGGACCAGCGGGTCCACCGCCGACATGTGGGAGCACTACCTGGGCGCTACCGGGCAGCGCGGCGAGGTGTCGCCCTACGCGGCCCCGGCACGGGCCGGCGCGCTGGCCGGCCTCCCCCCGGCGTACGTGTCGACGGCCGAGCTCGACCCCCTGCGCGACGAGGGCATCGACTACGCCCGGCGCCTCCTGGAGTCGGGCGTCCGCACCGAGCTGCACTGCTTCCCGGGTGCCTGCCACGGGTTCGACATCATCGCCACCGCCAGTGCGCTCGGCCGCCGGTCGCTGGCCGAGCAGGTCGGGGCCCTCGCGCTGGGGCTGGCAACCGCGCCGACCTGAGGAACGACCCACCGTCGCTTCCGGTGGCCTGCCGGGGGTTCAGGCCGATGCCTTCGACACCAGGCCGTCGAGGAGGGCGCGGGTGGAGCGGGCGATCTCGTCCACCGCCTCCTCGAACACCGCTTCGTTGGCCCGGGACGGCGAGCGGTAACCGCTCACCTTCCTGACGAATTGCCGGGCCGCGGCCCGGACCTCCTCGTCGGACGCCGGTTCGGGGGCCCGCAGGGTGACGATGCTTCTGCACATGGCCTCAACCGTGGCACACGCAGGGAGAACGCGTCCACGCCCCGGCCCGGGCGGCGCCCAGGCCCTGCTCGACGAGGCGAGGCGCCCCGGCGGGTCGAGCCCGGTCGCCCCGTGTGGTCGTGAGGGGCCGCTCGCCGCCCCTGATCAATCCTCGGCGATCGTCCCTCCGGCGAGCAGCGCCAATTCGGCGTTCTGCAGATGGGGCCCGTGGTCGGCGTCCGCTCTGGCCGCCGTCGCCTTCGGGATGAACACGGCGGCGATGACGGCCACGACGGTGATGGCCCCGAGGAAGGCGAACCCCGTCGTATACCCCGACGCCGACGGGAAATGGTCGGCGAGCAGCCGCGACGTCACGATGCTCGACATCACCGCCGCGCCGACAGCGCCGCCGATGGTACGGATGTTGGCGTTCATCCCACTGGCCACACCGGTCTGCGACGGGGACACCGCCTGGACGATGAGATTGGACATGGCCGAGAAGGCGAGGCCCAGTCCCACGCCGAGCAGGGTGCTCGCCAGGTAGATCTCCCACGCCTCGGCATGGGCGAAGGCCAGGATGAAGTACACGCCGGCCGAGATGACGGACCCGATGATGACCGCCGCCCGGGAGCCGATCCTGGCCGCGATCCTCCCCGACCACAGGCCGAAGAAGAACATCGTGACGGTGAGGGGCACGAGGAACAGGCCTGACTGGATGATGCTGGCCCCGTATCCGTAGCCGGTCGACTTCGGCGTCTGCAGGAACTCGGGCAGGAACGCCATGACCGAGTACATGCCCATGCCGAAGAGGAAGGCCACGAGGTTGTTGGTCCACACCGCCGGTACCCGCAACATCGTCATGTCGATCAGGGGATCCTTCGATCGCGATTCGACGAGCACCCAGGCCGCGCCGACGGCGACGGCCAGGCCGATCAGTGCGATGACCCGTGTCGATCCCCATCCCCAGGTGGGGGCTTCACTCACGCCCACGAGGAGCGCCACCAGCCACCCCGAGAGCAGCAACGCCCCCGACCAGCTGATGCGCCCCGGGGTCCGCACCGGTGATTCGGGCACCAGGACCCGGGCGCACACCAGCGCGACCACTGTGATCGTCATCGGGATCCAGAACAGCCAGTGGTAGTCGAGATGCTGCACGATGGGCCCGGCGAGGACGATCCCCGCACCACCCCCGACTGCGGCGATGGCCGCCACCACGCCCACACCCCCGGCCACCTTCAGGGCCGGGAACTCGTCGCGGATGATGCCGAAGGACAACGGCAACAGGGCCCCGCCGATCCCCTGGACGACTCGGGCCCCGATGAGCAGGCCGATCGACTGCGACAGCCCGGCCATGGCCGAGCCGATGGCCAGGGCGGCGAGGGTGACGACGAGCATGCGCTCCTTGCCCACCATGTCCCCGACGCGCCCGAGGATGGGCGTGAAGATCGACGCGGAGAGCAGGTACGCGGTCAGCACCCAGGTCACCGTGCTCTGGGACGTGTGGAGGTCGCGCTGGATGGTCGGCAGGACGGGCACGACCAGGGACTGCAGCAGCGCGTAGGCCGACACGCCGAGCAGCAGGACGGCGAAGGTGGTCCGGTAGCTCGCCCGGTCCGGCGACCGCGTCATCGGTCCTGCCTCTGTCATGGTCTGCTCGGGCCGGTGGACGGGCACCCGAAGGATGTGCGCGAACCTCAACATAGGTCACACCACCGGCGTGCCGGGCCAGCCGGGGTGTGCGCGACGCTCCGGAGAGCGCGATGCTCGCCGGATGACGAGCCGCCACCCCCTCGACCGGTTGTCGGCGGCCGTGGAGGGGGCCGTCACCACGGTGACGACCCTCGCCGGTGCCGGGCTGGCCCGGCCCCTCACCCCGGCCGCCACGGTCCGTGCCGCGCTGGCGCTGGCGCGGGGGGGCATCACCCCGGTGGCGGCGTGCGGTATCGGCTCGGCTCGCTTCGCCACCGAGCCGGCCCTCGTCGACGACGTCGGCACACTTTCCTTCGCACAGCTCGACCGCCGGGTACGCGACCTGGCCGACACCTTCGCCGGTATCGGCGTCGGCCGGGGCGACCGCATCGGCGTGCTGTGCCGCAACCACCGCGGCTTCGTCGAGGCCACCGTGGCCCTGTCGAGCCTCGGTGCCGACGTGGTCTTCCTCAACACGTCCTTCGCCCCTCCCCAGGCCGGCGCCGTGGTGGTCCAACAGCGCCTCACCGGGCTGGTCCACGACGACGAGTTCGCGCCCCATGCCCGGGACGCCCGGGACGCCACCGGCGGTCTGCGGACGTGGCGGGCCCGGACCGACGCCGACGGGCCGAGCGTCGACGTGCCCGGCTCGGTCCGGCACAGGTTCCGGATCCCCCCGCTCTCGCCCGGCCGCTTCGTCCTGCTGACGTCGGGGTCGACGGGCGAGCCCAAGGGGGCGGCCCGCTCCGTCCCGAGAAGCCTGGATCCCCTGGTGGCCCTGCTCGACCGCATGCCCCTCCACGTCCGGGACGTCACGCTCGTGTCCTCACCGCTCTTCCACGCCTGGGGCTTCGGACAGCTCGGGTTGGGGCTCGTGCTGTCGTCCACCATCGTCGTGCAGGAGCGCTTCGACCCCGAGGCGGTGCTGGCCGCCGTCGAGCGGCACCGGGTACGGGTGCTCACGTTGGTCCCTGTCATGGTGAAGCGCCTGGTCGAGCTGCCCGAGCCCACGCGCCGCCGGTACGACACCTCGTCGCTGGCAGTGGTGGCGTCGAGCGGCGCCCACCTGCCGGGGTCGCTGGCGGCCCGGTTCATGGACCTCTACGGGGACGTCCTCTACAACGTCTACGGGTCCACCGAGGAGGGCTGGGCCGCCATCGCCACGCCCCACGACCTGCGCTCCGCTCCCGGCACGGTCGGAACGCCGCCGTGGCGGACCGAGGTGCGCATCGTGGACGGCCACGGCGCGGTGGTGCCGACGGCGATGTCAGGTGGCATCGTGGTGCGGTCACGCCTGCTCGTCGAAGGTGTGGACGGCGGCCGGCGCGGGCCCGCCACGGACGGCTACCAGCCCACCGGCGACGTGGGCCGCATCGACGAGCACGGCCGGCTGTTCGTGGAGGGCCGGCAGGACGACATGATCGTGTCGGGGGGCGAGAACGTCTACCCGCAGGAGGTCGAGGAGCTCATCGCCCGGCACCCGGCCGTGGCCGACGTGGCCGTCGTGGCCGTCGACGACGCCGAATTCGGCCAGCGGCTGCGGGCCCTCGTGGTCCGGCGTGGCGACGCCGCGCTGTCGGAGGACGTCGTCCGGGCTTACGTGCGGGACCACCTGGCCCGCTACAAGGTCCCCCGCGAGGTCCGCTTCCTCGACAAGCTGCCCCACAACGACGTGGGCAAGCTCGTCCGCACCGACCCGCACCGCAACTGAGCACCTCGTCGGGCGCGCCTCGACGGTCCGCGGTACCGTCGGGGCGTGGGGGCAGGGGTGAATACGGCGCAGGAGACGACCTGGGGGCTCGTCGATCCCGGGACGCTCGCCCGGATGGTGGTGGTGTCGCCCCATTTCGACGACGCCGTCCTGGGCGCCTCGCACCTCATCGCCTCGCATCCCGGCACGACCGTGATCACCGTCCTGGGCGGGCGTCCCCCCGCCTACCCCGCCGAGCCCACCGACTGGGACGCCTGCGGTGGCTTCAAGGCCGGTGACGACGTGGTGGCCCAGCGGCGCCAGGAGGACCGGGCCGCCATGGAGCTTTTGGGGGCGACGCCGGTGTGGCTCGACTACCCCGACCACCAGTACCTCGAGCGCTCGCAGCGGCCCCGCCCGGCGGAGGTGGCCCCGGCGCTCGAGAAGGCGGTCACCGCCGCGTCGGCCACGGCCGTCTTCCTGCCCATGGGGCTCGCCAACCCCGACCACGTCCTCACCCACGACGCCGGCCTGGCCGTGCGGACGGCGATGGCCGGAGCCGGCGGCCCGGTGGCGTGGTTCTGCTACGAGGACCACGGTTACAAGCACATCCCCGGGATCATGGCCTGGCGGGTGACCAAGCTGTTCAGAAGCGGACTGTGGCCCACGCCGTCGGTCGTCCCCGTCGATCCCGACATGGCCACCAAGCGCGCCGCCATCGCCTGCTACAAGAGCCAGGTCCCCCCACTGCAGCGTGACCACGCGCTCGACGAGCGCCTCGATGCCAACGTGCCGGAGCAGTACTGGCGATTGGCGCCTCCCCCGGCGGGGTGGGAGCGCCTCATGGAAGGGGAGTGAGACGGTGACCATGAAGGGACTGGTCTACGGGGTTCGACCCGACCCGTGGGCGCCGCCCGACGAATCCAACCCGCTCCTCGTGGGGCTGGCCCGGTCGCCCATGAAGCTCGTCGATCTCGACGAGCCGCGGCCGACGCGGCCTGGATGGGTGATGGCCCGGACCCGCCTCACCGGCATCTGCGGTTCGGAGGCCAAGCAGGTGTTCATGGACTTCGGCGAGGGCAACAGCGACAGCCCCCTGTCGAACCTCTTCACCTTCCCCACCATCCTCGGGCACGAGGTGGTGGCCGAGGTGGCCGAGCTCGACTCCGGCGCCCGGGGCCTCGAGGTCGGCCAACGCGTCGTCCTCAACCCGTGGCTGTCGTGCGGCCCCCGCGGCATCGACCCGCCGTGCCCCTCGTGCGAGGCCGGTGACTACAGCCTGTGCTGGCATTTCACCGAGGGCCAGCTGGCCGCCGGCATCCACACCGGCACGTGCAAGGACGCACCCGGGGGCTTCGCCGACTACTTCCCCGCCCATCACTCCATGCTGATCCCCGTCCCCGACTCGGTACCCGACGAGGTCGCCGTGTTCGCCGACCCGTTCGCGGTGTCGCTCCACTCGGTGACGCGCCACCCACCGCCCCCCGGCGGCCGGGCGCTCGTGTACGGCGCCGGTGCCCTCGGCACCACCGCCACCGCCATCCTGCGGGCGCTGTACCCCGACGTGGAGGTGATGGTGGTGGCGCGCTTTCCCGCCCAGGCCGCGCTGGCGCGTCGTCTCGGAGCAACGGTGGTGGAGCCCGAGCCCCGATTGCGCCTCATCGAGGAGGCCACCGCCTGGTCCGGCGGCGTCCTGCGCCCGGTACGCGAGGGGTTGCCGATGGCGCATCCCGGCGGCATCGACGTCGTGTACGACACCATCGGCAAGCCCGAGACGTTCGAGGTGGGGGTGCGCGTGCTGAAGGCACGCGGGACGCTCGTGAAGAGCGGCGTCCACGCGCCGGCGCGTTGGGAGTACTCGCCGCTCTACTTCAAGGAGATCACCTGGGTGGGCTCGAACGCCTTCGGGGTGGAGGAGATCGAGGGTGTGCGCAAGCACGGCATCGCCCACTACCTGGCGCTGGCCGAGCAGGGCAGGGTCGACCTGTCCGGCATGCTCACCCACGTCTTCCGGCTCGAGCAGTGGCACGAGGCCTTCGGCGTCCTCGCCGACCAGGAGCACAGCGGCGCCATCAAGGTCGCCTTCGACTTCCGCTGAGAGCCCGGCGCTGCGCCGGTCTGTGCCGGTCTGCGGGCGTGCGTCGCAGACGTCCACGGGCGCGGGCCGACGCCGGCGGGCCCAGCCGGCCCGACAACAACCCTCGCCGCGTCCCGGGGACGGTTATCCGCATGCGGTCCACAGCTCTGTGGATTGTTCGCACCCGGCACGCCCCGGAACCCGCGCCGGTGGAAAGCCCCTCGGACGTGCCGGTATGGGCCCGGGCCGCCGCCCCCGCGATGCGTTGAGCTGAACGGGGCGTGACGACAACGCAACGGAAACCTGAACGCGCCCCGTCGACTCGGTGACGGCGTCAGGCCGCCACCGAGCTGTCACCCGCCACCGCCGGGGCCCCCGTTCCGGCGCTGGCGCCGGGGTCGAGGGCGGCGGCCAGCACGTCGGCCACCGAGTCGGCGAGATGGAAGCTCACGGCGCCACGCACGCTGTCGGGGACGTCCTCGAGATCGGGGCCGTTGCGCACCGGGAGGACCACGTGGGTCAACCCGGCACGGTGGGCGGCGAGCACCTTCTGCTTCACCCCGCCGATGGGCAGCACGCGCCCCTGCAGCGTGACCTCGCCGGTCATCCCGACCGACGAACGCACGGGGACGCCGCGCAACAGGCTCACCAGGGCCGTGGTCATGGTGACACCGGCGGAGGGCCCGTCCTTGGGCACGGCGCCGGCCGGCACGTGCAGGTGGAAGCGCTTCCCGGCGAACGCGCCGGCATCGATACCGAGCTCCGCCGCGTGCGACCGGACGTAGGACAGCGCGATCTCCGCCGACTCCTTCATGACGTCGCCGAGCTGACCGGTGAGCGTGAGCCCCTCGGAGCCGTCCATGACCGTGGCCTCCACGAACAGGACGTCTCCCCCGGTCCCGGTGACGGCCAACCCCGTGGCCACGCCGGGAACGCTGGTGCGGTCGGCCACCTCGAAGAAAAAGCGCGGGCGCCCGAGCCATCCACGGAGGTCGTCCTCCCCCACGACGACCGGCGCGCTCGATGCCCCCGACGCCAGCCTGGTGGCGATCTTCCGCAGCAGCCGGCCGATCTCGCGCTCGAGGTTCCTCACTCCCGCCTCGCGGGTGTAGTCAGCGGAGATGGCGCGCAGCGCGCCGTCTGAGATGTCGACCTCGTCGGGTCGCAGCGCCGAACGCTCGAGCTGGCGGCGCAACAGGTGATGACGGGCGATGGCGACCTTTTCGTCCTCGGTGTAGCCGTCGAGCCGGATCACCTCCATGCGGTCCAACAGGGGTCCGGGGATGGTCTCGACCACATTGGCGGTGGCGAGGAACAGGACCTTGGACAGGTCGAGCTCCACTTCCAGGTAGTGGTCGCGGAAGGTGTGGTTCTGGGCCGGGTCGAGCACCTCCAGCAGGGCCGACGACGGGTCTCCCCGGTAGTCGGCACCCAGCTTGTCCACCTCGTCCAGCACGATGACGGGGTTCATCGTCCCCGCCTCGCGCAGCGCCCGGGCGATGCGCCCCGGCTGCGCGCCCACGTAGGTGCGGCGGTGCCCGCGGATCTCGGCTTCGTCGCGCACTCCACCCAGGGAGACGCGCACGAACGTGCGCCCGAGGGCGCGCGCCACCGACTCACCGAGCGACGTCTTGCCGACGCCCGGGGGTCCGACCAGGGCCAGGATGGCGCCCGATCCACGTCGACCCACCGACGCCAGACCGCGCTCGGACTGGAGCTTGCGCACCGCCAGGTGCTCCAGGATGCGTTCCTTCACGTCGTCGAGCCCGTCGTGGTCCTCGTCCAGGACGGCAGCGGCTGCCTCGACGTCGAGGCTGTCGTCGGACTGCACGCCCCAAGGCAGCTCGAGCACGGTGTCGAGCCAGGTGCGGATCCAGCCGTGCTCCGGGCTCTGCTCGCTGGTGCGCTCGAGCTTGTCGACCTCGCGCAGCACCGCCGTGCGGACCGCGTCGGGGAGGTCGCGGCCCGCAACCGTGGCCCGGTAGTCGTCGACCGTGCCCTCCTCGGTGCTCCCGTCGAGGCCGTTGAGCTCCTTGCGGATGGCCTCGAGCTGGCGGCGGAGCAGGAACTCGCGCTGGGTCTTCTCCATGCCTTCTTCGACGTCGGTCTTGATCTGCTCGCGCAGCGCCAGGTCGGCCAGGGTCTCGCGCGCCCACCCGAGCACGAGGCGCAGGCGGGCCACGAGGTCGGTCTCCTCGAGCACCTCGACCTTCTGCGACAGGCTCAGGTCGGGCGAGAATCCCGACAGGTCGGCGATCTGGGAGGGCTCGGTCACGTCGCGCAGGCGCTCGGCCATGCGGCGCGCCCCCCGGGTGAGGAGGATGTTCTCGAGCACGGCGCGGTACTCGCGCGCCAGCTCCAGCGCGGCCGGTGTGTCCGTGTCGTCGGCCACGGGCTCCACCTGGACCCACAGGGCCCGGCCCGTGCCGGGGACGGCCGTGCCGATGACGGCGCGGCGCACGCCGCTCACCACCATGGCCCTGGGCCCGCCCGGGAGCTCTCCCTCTTCGAGGATCTTGGAGATGACGCCCACGGCCGCGTACCGCCCGTCGATGTGGGGCACGAGCACGAGCTCGCCCCCCACCGACCCGGCGGCGTCGGCGGCCGCCCTGGCCTCGTCGGTCTCGAGGGCCAGGGTGAACACCATCCCCGGGAGCACGACGCCCGAGGTCAGGGGCAACAGCGGCAATGTCTGGTTCAGCTCCGTCATGGCTGCTCGGTCCTCCTCCTGCCCGCACCGGGGTGCGGCGATCGTTGCTGATGCAACAATCGGGAGGGTACCGGGATTCCCGGCCGGACCGGCTGCGCCCTGGGCCCGACCGGCTGGATCCCGGGCAGACCGGCTGCGCCCTGGGCAAACCGGCTGGGCCCTGGGCCCGGCGTCGGGCAACCGGCGGCCGCGAGCCCGGGACGGGGTCGGCTATTCCTCGGGGCGGGGAGCCTCGTCGCGGGTCAGATGGGCGGCCACGAAGAGCCGACCGTCGACGTGCACGGGCTGGAGGCGACCCACGATGGGGACGATCTCGCCCTCGGCCGTTTCGGCCTCGGGGTACAGGCCCGGGTCCATCTCACGGTCCCGGGGCTCGACCAGGTACCCGCGCCGGTAGGCCTGGTGGCCCCAGCGTTTCTTGCTCGGGACCAGCATCTCCACGAACTCGCCGGCGATGTCCTCGCTCTGCATCTGGAACAGCTCCTCGGCCGGTTTGTTCATGCCCAGGACCACGCCCTGGAAGTCCACGACGACCACGGCCACGTCGTCACCACCGAACTCGGGGACCGCCGCCAGGACCTCGGCCGGGATCTCCAGCGAGGGCATTTCGGATGAGGTCAAGACACCGGCTCCTTGTCGTCGTGGCGTGTCGGGCCGACGGTACCCGGACGCGACCCTCGGCCGAGCAGCGACCGGTCAGGCCGGCGGGTGACAGGTGCCCGGCGCCCAATTCCACAGCGCCACCACGGTGGCCGGGAGGTCGGCGGGGCAGGAGGTGTTGCCCGGTACCCCCGCCAGCCCGATGGGTCGGGCCTGCCAGGTGCCCCCGGTCGGCCGGTCGAACAGCACGTAGGCGCCGTCGTCCTGGACCGACACCTGGGCCTGCTGCGAGGAGGGGCTCGGGACGAGGCCGGCGGCCGCCCAGTAGGTGGCGGTGACGGCGTCGTAGGCGTAATAGGTCCGCGCCGGCTGGAGGCCCGTGTAGGCCGAGGCCGGAAGGCTGTTCATGGCCGCCCCGGCCGCCACCAGCTGGGCGCGGACCTCCGTGGTCACGGTCAGGTTCTGGGAGGTCGCCGTCGTCGAGGTCGCCGTCGTCGAGGTCGGCATGGTCGAGGTCGTGGTTCCCGGGGCGCTGGAGGTGGTGACGCCGGTGGAGGCGGACGACCCCGAGCCGCCCTCCGCCTTCGGGGTCGAGCCCGAGCACCCCGCCAGGGCCACGGCCGCCACCGCACCGACCACCACGGGCCAGCACCTGCCGGGCGGGCCGGCCGTGCGCATGACCACCCGCCCTGCCCTGCGTGGCGTCCCGGGGGGGCGGTGACCTGGTATCGCTGCGGCGTCGGGCACAGCGCAGCGTACGCCGCAGGTCAGCCGGGATCGCGGTTCGGTCCGAGGGCCACGGCGATCTCCTCGAGGACACGGAGGTGCCCGTCGACGGCGCCGAGCCCCGCCCCCATGGTGTTCACCGACAGGTGCGACGCGCCGGCGTCTCGCCAGCGGCCCACCTGCTCGAGCAGCTTGTCCGACCCACCCTCGCCCCAGCTGACGCGCCCTTCCATCCCCAGGCCGGCCGGGTCGCGCCCCGCCTGGCGGGCCGACTCCTCGACCACCGCCCTGGCCTCCTCGAGCCCGTGCCCGGGAGGAACCTGCGGGAACCACCCGTCGCCCAGGCGCCCGGCCCGGCGGTAGGCGGGCGGGGAGGCGGCCCCGAACCACACCGGGATGGGTCGCTGCACGGGCAGGGGCGCCAGGCCCGCCCCGGTGACGTGCTCGTAGCTGCCGTGGAACGTCACCGACCGCTCCGTCCACAGTCGGCGCAACAGCTCGACCTGTTCCCCCACCCGGCGGCCCCGGTCGCCGAAGTCCTTCCCCAGGGCCTCGTACTCCACCGCGTTCCAGCCCAGGCCCACGCCCAGGCGGAACCGCCCCCCGGTGAGCAGGTCGACCTCCGCCGCCTGCTTGGCCACGAGCGCCGTTTGGCGTTGCGGCAGGATCACGATCCCGGTCACGAGCTCCAGCGTGGTGAACCCGGCCAGGAACCCGAACAGGGTGAAGGGCTCGTGGAAGGTGGAGCGCACGTCGTAGGGGCCGCTCCACCCGCTGTGGACCTCGGGGTCGGCGCCGACCACGTGGTCGTAGGTGAGCAGGTGGGTGAAGCCGAGGCCTTCGGCACCATGGGCGTAGGCGCGCACCGCCCCCGGGTCCGGCCCGATCTCGGTCTGGGGGAACACGACGCCGATCCGCATCCCGCCTGTCTAGCCCTCCTGGCGGCACCCTTCCCGCCGGTACGCTCCGGTGCGTGTCACAAGCCCGTGATGAAGTGGAGGCCATGCCGGACCCGGACGCCACGCCGAGCGGCCCCGGCGTCCTGGCCGGATTCCACCCGGCCGTGGCCACGTGGTTCGCCCGCCGATTCCCCGACGGCCCCACTGCCCCCCAGGAGCGGGGCTGGCCGCTCATCGCCGGCGGTGCCGACACGCTCATCGCCGCCCCCACCGGTTCGGGCAAGACGCTGTCGGGATTCCTGGTGGCCATCGACGCCGCCTACCGCGCCCACGACGCGGGCGAGGACATCGCCGGCACCCGGCTCGTGTACGTGTCGCCTCTCAAGGCTCTGGCCGTCGACATCCACCAGAACCTGCAGCGCCCCCTGGACGAGATCGCCGAGGTGGCCCGCGAGCTGGGTCGGGCGGTGCCGCCCATCACCGTGGCGGTGCGCACCGGGGACACCACCAGCGGGGACCGCACCGCCATGGTCAAGCGGCCCCCCACGTTCCTCGTCACCACCCCCGAAAGCCTCTACCTCCTGGTCACCGCCGAGCGCAGCCGGGCCGTGCTGGGTAACGTGCGCACGCTCATCGTCGACGAGATCCACGCCCTGGCGCGCGACAAGCGTGGCTCGCACCTGGCCCTGACCCTCGAGCGCCTCGAGCACCTCCGGCTGGACGGCCGACCGCAGCGCATCGGCCTGTCGGCCACCCAGCGGCCCATCGAGCAGACGGCCCGCCTGCTCTCCGGGGTGGGCGAGGGGCGCCGGGCCGCCATCGTCGACTGCGGGCACGCCCGCGACCTGCGCGTCCACATCGAGCTGCCCGACACCGAGCTGGCGGCGGTGTCGTCGACCGAGCAATTGGGCGAGGTCATCGACCGCATCGCCGACCATGTCCGGGCCCACCGCACCACCCTCGTCTTCGTGAACACGAGGCGCCTGTCGGAACGCCTGGCCCACCTCCTGGGCGAGCGCCTCGGACCGGAGCAGGTCGCCGCCCACCACGGCAGCCTGTCGAAGGACCGCCGCCAGCGCGTCGAGGACCGCCTCCGGGCCGGGGACCTGCGCGCCCTGGTGGCCACGGCCTCGCTCGAGCTCGGCATCGACATCGGACCCGTCGAGCTCGTGTGCCAGGTGGGATCGCCGCGCGCCATCGCCACCTTCCTGCAGCGGGTGGGCCGCTCCAACCACTCGCGCAGCGGGACCCCCGAGGGGATCCTCTTCCCCATGACGCGCGATGAGCTGGTGGAGTGCGCGGCGCTGCTGGCGGCGGTGCGAGCCGGACGGCTCGACACCACCTCTCCCCCCGTCGCTCCCCTCGACATCCTGGCCCAGCAGATCGTGGCCGAGGTGGCCGGGGCCGAGGAGTGGAGCGAGGACGGCCTCTACGACCTGGTGCGCAGGTCGGCACCGTACGCCGATCTCGAGCGCGCCGACTTCGACGCCGTCGTGGAACTCGTGTCCGAGGGCATCACCACCGGCCGGGGCAAGCGCATGGCCTACGTGCACCGCGACGGCGTCAACGCCGTACTGCGGCCGCGGCGTGGGGCGCGCCTCGCCGCCCTGACCAGTGGCGGTGCCATCGCCGAGGTGGGCGACTACAGAGTGGTGGCCGAGCCCGACGACACCCCGGTGGGCACGGTCAACGAGGACTTCGCCATCGAGTCGATGGCGGGCGACGTCTTCCTGCTGGGGACGCACTCGTGGCGGATCCGGCGCGTGACGCAGGGCGAGGTGCGGGTCACCGACGCCGAGGGTGCGCACCCCACCATCCCGTTCTGGGTGGGCGAGGCACCGAGCCGGACCGAGGAGCTGTCGGAGGAGGTGTCGGCGCTGCGCCGGGGGGTGCAGGCGCTCCTCGCAGAGCCGGCCGGCGACGACGGGGACGCTCCTCGTGACCGGCCACCCGGGGGCGGGGAACCGGTCGCCACCACCGGCCTCGACGCCGTCCGGCGCCACCTGGAGCAGACGTGCGGGATCGACGCCGAAACAGCCGATCAGCTGGCCGCGTACCTGGCGGCCGCCCGGGGCGAGCTCGGGGTGCTCCCCACCGGCGACCACATCGTGTTCGAGCGGTTCTTCGACGAGGCGGGCGGCATGCAGATGGTGGTGCACGCCCCCTTGGGCGGCCGGGTCAACCGGGCCCTGGGCCTGGCGCTGCGCAAGCGGTTCTGCGCCACCTTCGACTTCGAGCTGCAGGCGGCCGCCAACGACGACGCCGTGGTCCTGTCGCTCGGACCGCAGCACAGCTTCCCCCTCGACAGCGCCCCCCGGCTGCTTCGCTCGGAGACGGCCGAGGCGGTCCTGCGCCAGGCGGTGCTGGCGTCGCCCATGTTCGCGTCGCGCTGGCGCTGGAACCTCAACCGCTCGCTGGCGGTGCTGCGCTTCCGGGGTGGGAAGAAGAACCCCCTGCCCATCCAGCGCATGGAGGCCGACGACCTCATGGCCGCCGTCTTCCCCGCCCTGGCGGCGTGCCAGGAGAACGCGCCGGGGGGTCCCATCGACATCCCCGACCACGTCATCGTGCGCCAGACCCTCCTCGACTGCCTGCACGAGGCCATGGACGTCGACGGCCTCGTGCGGCTGCTGGCCGGCATGGAAGCCGGCGACGTGGCCGTGCACTTCGTCGACTCGGCCACGCCGTCGGTGCTCTCGCACGAAATCCTCAACGGCAAGCCCTACACGTTCCTCGACGACGCCCCCCTCGAGGAGCGCCGCACGCGTGCCGTGCAGCTGCGACGGGGCCTGCCCCTGCACGCCGAAGCCCTGGGTCGTCTGGACGCCGACGCCCTCGAGCGGGTGCGGTCGGAGGCCGCCCCCGACGTGCGCGGCCCCGAGGAGCTCCACGACCTCCTGCTGTCGACGGTGGTGTGGCGACCGCAGCCCGAACATGCCACCTGCTTCGCCGAGCTGGTGGCGGCGGGGCGCGCCGCGGTGGCGACACTTCCGCCGTCGGCGGGCGTGGCGGGCGCCGACGGCGGGGCCGCGGGGGCCGCGACCGAGCTTTGGTACGCGGTGGAGCGCCGGCCGTGGGTCGAGGCCCTGTTCCCGGTGGCGTCGCACCGTGGCCCGGACGGGCCGGGGGCGGGCGTGACAGAGGCCCCTGACGCCGACGTGGCGGCGGCGGAGACGGTGCGCGGCCACCTCGACGTGTCCGGTCCCGTCACCGTGGCCGACCTGTCCGCCCGCACCGCCCTCGCCCCCACCCGGGTGCGGGTGGGGCTGGCCCGGCTCGAAGCCGAGGGGTTCGCCATGCAGGGACGCTTCGACGCCGCCGTCGACGGAGCCGACGCCCAGCAGTGGTGCGCCCGCAGGCTCCTGGCCCGCATCCACAGCTACACCCAGCACCGCCTGCGGCGCGAGATCGAGCCCGTCACGACCCAGGACTTCATGCGGTTCCTGTTGCGTTGGCAGCACGTCGAGCCGGCCTGCCGTCGCCAGGGGCGGGCGGGCGTGCTGGCCGTCGTCGACCAGCTCCAGGGCTTCGAGATCCCGGCCGGCGCGTGGGAGGAGTCCGTCCTGCCCGCACGCGTCGAGGGATACCAGCACCGCTGGCTCGAGGACCTGTGCCTGGCGGGGGACCTGGTGTGGGGCAGGCTGGCGCCCCGCACCGCCGACGCCGACGACACGGCGCGCCGCGGCTCGGCCACCCCGTCGCGGGCCACGCCCGTGACCTTCGCCCTGCGCCAGGACCTCCCGTGGTTGCTGGTGGCGGCCCGGGGCGACACCGTTCCGGCCGAGCCCGCCCACGGACCGGGGCGCGAGGTGCTCGACGCCCTGCGGTCCCACGGCGCCATGTTCCACGCCGAGCTGCGCAGTGCCACCGGCCGGCTGCCGGTCGAGGTGGAGGAGGGACTCTGGGACCTGGTGGCCCGAGGGCTGGTCACCGCCGACGGTTTCCAGGCCGTGCGCTCGCTGCTGTCGGCGCGCGACGCCTGGAAGCGCCGCCACCGCCACGAGCAACGGCTCCGCACCGGCGCCCGCCGGGCACCCACCCGGCGCGAGGGAGGCGAGGGGCGATGGGCGCTGCTGCCGGCGGCGGGGGCGCGGCCCTGGGGCGACGAGGAACTCGACCGCGACACGCTGGCCGAGCAGGTTGCAGGTCAGCTGCTCGCCCGGTGGGGCGTCGTCTTCTGGGACATCACGGCCCGCGAGAGCCTGTCCCTGCCGTGGCGCGAGATCATCTGGGCCCTGCGCCGGCTCGAGGCCCGTGGAGTGGTGCGCGGCGGGCGCTTCGTGAACGGACTGGCCGGGGAGCAGTACGCCCTGCCCGAAGCGGTGGACGAGCTGCGCCGGGTGCGGCGGTCCGAGCGCACCGGCGACACCGTCCGGCTGAGCGCGGCCGATCCGCTCAACCTGGTGGGCATCGTCCTCCCCGGCGGGCGCGTCACAGCGGTGCGCACCAACTGGGTCACCTACCGCGACGGGGCGCCTCTCCCCGACGAGACGACCGCTCCCCGGCGCCTGGCGGCCCACGCGGCGCCTTCCACCCCGGCCTGACCGACCGTGGGCCGGGCCGGATCCCCCACCGTGGTCGCCGCCATGCGGCTCGAGGCTCTCGCCCTGGGTGGACGCGTGGTGCGGACCGGCATGGGACACCGGCGGGCCTCCGCCGCGGCAGGCGAACTGGCGGCGCGCCTCGCGCCCGGCGCGCCGGTGGTCCTGGCCGGCATCTCCGGTGGGCTCGACAACGGCCTGGCGCCGGGCGAGGTCGTGGTGGCCACCGCCGTACGCGACCCCGACGGTGCGGAGATCACCCTCGGCACCACCGACGCCGAACAGGTTGCCGCCGAGCTGCGCCGCGCCGGGCGCCTCGTCCACGTGGGCCCGGTGGTGTCGTCGACCACGCTGGTGCACGGCGAGCGTCGGGCCGAGCTCGGCCGCAGCGGCGCGCTGGCGGTCGACATGGAGTCGGCCTGGGTGGCGGGCACCCTGCACGCTCAGCGCCTGGTGGTCGTGCGGGTCGTGGCCGACACGACCGGCAACGTGGTGGCGGGCCTGTGCAAGGGGCTCGTGGCGCTGCGGGGACTGCGGTCCGGCTTCGAGCGCTGGTCCGAGGCCCTCGACACCACCACCTGACCGCCCGGAGAGGGGATGGGCATGGGGATCGACTACGTCTTCGCCGGGCTGGTGGTGTCGGACCGCGACGACGCCGTGGCCTTCTACGGGCGGCTGCTCGGCAAGCCCCCCGACTTCCTCCCCAACGATCACGAAGCGGTGTGGCAGCTGGCCGCGACGGCGTCGCTCTACGTCCTGGCCGATCCCGAGCGCGCCGGCCGGGGCGTGATGACCATCGCCGTCGACGACCTCGACGCCTACCGCGCCGATGTCGCCGACCGCGGCATCGACCCGGGGCCGATCCAGATCCTGGCCGGCATCGGACGGGAGTCGTTCGTCACCGACCCCGACGGCAACGTGGTGACGCTGGCGGAGATCACCGCCGGCGGCTGACCCGTCAGCCGCCGAAGGCGAAGTCCTCGATGATGGCGGCCAGCTCGAGCGGGGTGTCGCCCTGCAGGCTGTGCCCGGCTTCCTCGACGTGGACCACCCGGGCCGACGGAAGGCGCCGCACCAGCTCGGCCTCGTCGTCGTCGCCCAGCACCGAGTCCGGGCGCATGCCCCGGGCCAGGAGCACCGGGACGGTGATCGAGGACACCGTGTCCCACAACCCCTCGTGGAGGACCTCGTGCTGCTCGCCGGCGGTGTGGGTGGCCGCCACCGCACCTTCGGGCCGGTGGCGGGCCCAGCGCCACACCCACGTGCCGTCGGCCTGCTGCTCGGCGTTGTGCAGGATCCCCCGCCGCAGCGACGACAGGGACCGGGTGGGGTTGAAGCGGGCCGTCAGCTCCAGCAGCTCATCGAGGTTGGCGAACGATGGCGGACGGTCGAGGAAATCGATGATGTGCTTGGCCCGTTCGCCCTTGATGCCCGGCAGCACGTCGACCAGCACCACCGAGCGCACGAGCTCGGGCGCCTGGCCGGCCAGGGCGATGGTGGTCAGGCCCCCGAGCGACATGCCCACCACGGCCGCGGCCGACGGTGCCAGCTCCCCGACGACGGCGGCCACGTCGAGGGCGTCGCGTTCGAGGACGGACCGGGTGCCGGCGCCCTCGCCGTGCCCGTCGGAGTGCCCGTGCCCGGGAAGGTCCACGGCCACGAGCGGGCGGTCGAGCGCCATGGCCACGGTGTCCCAGGTGTGGGCGTTCTGGGCGCCGCCGTGCAGCAGGACCAGCTCGGGCGGGGCGTCCTGCCACACCAGAGCGCTCATCCGCCGACCCCCGTCGACCTCGGTCGACACGCGCCGCACGACCGGAGGGTGGTCGTAGGGGAGGCCGAACTCCGCCGCGTTCTCGTGGAACAACCCGAACTCGTCGTAGTCGACGCCCGTCACCGGCCCTGATCCCTCCGCTGCGCCACAACCCCTCCCCACGGTAACGCGCCGGCGCCGGGACCCGGCGACCACCACCGACACACCTTGTGCTAACCAGGAGCGATGCACCGGGTGCGAGCAGGCGGTTGATGCTCGAGCTCGACGGCCTCGTGCGTCACTACGGCGACGTGGTGGCGCTCGACGACCTGTCGTTCACCGTCCCCCCCGGGCAGGTCTTCGGCTTCCTCGGCCCCAACGGTGCCGGCAAGACCACGGCCATGCGGGCCGTCTTCGGCCTCGTGGCCCTGCAGGGCGGGCACGTCCGGTGGAAGGGCGAGCGCGTCGGCGCATCGCAGCGCCGGCACTTCGGCTACATGCCCGAGGAGCGCGGCCTGTATCCCGGCATGGTGGTGGCCGACCAGATCGAGTACCTGGCCCGCCTGCACGGTGTGGCACCGGTCCGGGCACGGGGAGCGGCCCTGGAGTGGCTCGAGCGCCTCGGTGTCGGCGACCGGGCCACCAGCAAGGTCGAGGCGCTGTCGCTCGGCAACCAGCAGCGGGTGCAGCTGGCCGCCGCCCTGGTGCACGAGCCCGAGCTCGTCGTCCTCGACGAGCCGCTGTCGGGCCTCGATCCCGTGGGGGTGGACGCCGTGAGCGGCGTGCTCGAGGAACAGGCTGCCGCCGGGCGCGGCGTGCTGTTCTCGAGCCACCAGCTCGACCTGGTCGAGGACCTGTGCCAGTCGGTGGCCATCATCGACCGCGGGCGGCTGGTGGCGTCGGGAACGGTCGAGGAGCTCACCACCGGCGGCCGGCGCCGCCTGGTGGTGAAGGTGGGTGGGGACTGGGCCGGGGCGTGGGCACGACAGGTCCCGGGGGTGACCGTGTCGCGCGTCGACGGCGGGGCCGTCCGGCTCGTGCTGGACGAGTCCACCGATCCCCAGGCCGTCCTGGCGGCGGCCATGGCGGCCGGGAGCGTCGAGCAATTCGGGTTCGAGCGGCGCCGGCTGTCCGAGGTGTTCCGGGAGGCGGTGGCGTGACCTACGCCGCGCTGGCGTTGATCGCCGTGCTGGTGGGTGTGCGCGTCTGGCGCCGGCGACGCCGGGGCGGCGGCGGGCCTGATGCAGCGGGGCGTCCGGATGCAGCCGGGCGTCGGGATGCAACGGGCGGGCGGCACGGGCCGGTGCTCGGTCGGGTCCTGGGGGCGGTCGACACCCTGGGCGGGGACGTCGGCCTGGTGGCGCGCCGCGAGGTGCGCGAGCGGGTGCGGGGACGCACGTTTCGCGTCGGGACGTTGGTCATCCTGGCGGCCGTGGCGGCGGCGGTGGCCATCCCCGTCCTGCGGCGCGGCGGCCACAGCGTGGAGCGGGTGGGTGTCGTCGGCACGTTGTCTGCTCCCCTGCGCGCCAGCGTGGAAGCCATCGGTCCGGCCCTGGGAACCAAGGTGGCGCTGGTGGACGAGCCGTCGCCGGCTGCGGCGCGCCGCGCCCTCGGGGCCGGACACCTGGCCGTCGTCGTCGTCGACGCCCGGAGTCTGCTCGTCGACCAGGCCCTGTCGCCCGACGACTCCTCGACCACGGGGTTGCTGGTGCGGGCCATCTCCGCCACCGTGAGTCTGCAGGGGGGACTCGAGGCCGTCGGCATCCCGCCCCAGGACGCGGCCCGGCTGGCACACCCCCCTCCCCTGGCCGTCAGGAGCCTGCATCCCGCCAACCACAACCAGACGGCGCGGACCACCGCCCTCTACGGCCTGATCCTCACCTACGTGCTGCTCACCCAGTACGGCACCTGGCTCGTGATGGGGGTGGTGGAGGAGAAGTCGTCACGGGTGGCGGAGGTCCTGCTGTCGACGCTTCGCCCCGGGCAGCTCCTGGCCGGCAAGGTCATCGGCATCGGCACGGTGGCCATGCTCCAGGCCGCCCTCATCGTCGGCGTGGCGCTCGGGCTGGGCGGAGCGATCGGATCCGACCTCGTGCACGGCACCGCCCCGCTGGCTGTCGTGGCGTCGCTGGTGTGGGTGGTGCTCGGCTACGCCTTCTACTGCTGGGTCTACGCCGCGGGCGGCTCGTTGGCCGACCGCCAGGAGCAGGTCCAGAGCCTGGCCTTCCCGCTGCAGCTGCCCATTCTCTTCGGCTACATCGTGTCGTTGACCGCCCTCGGTACCGGTACCCCGTCGGCGCTCGTCAAGGTCCTCGCCTACGTCCCCCTCACCGCCCCCTTCGCCATGCCCGTGCTGTACGGCCTGGGCGACGCCACCTGGTGGCAATTCGGGTTGTCGTGCGTGATCACCGTGGCCGCCATCGCCGGGGTGGCGCGACTGGCGGCCGCCGTCTACAAGCGGGCCATCCTGCACACCGGCGGGCGCCTGCACCTGCGCGACGTGGTGGGAGCCGAGGCGCTGTCCGGCACGGCCTGACCGGCGGCGTCGTATGGTGGATCCGTGACCGCCGGGCGGCAGCGGGACCGACGATGAGCGCCACCGGTCCGGAGCCGGCGGCCACGATCGACCTGCCCCGGCGCCGGGTGCTCGTCATCATCGGTGCGTTGCTGCTCGGCATGTTCCTGGCCGCGCTGGACCAGACGATCGTGTCGACCGCCCTGCCCACCATCGTGGGCGATCTGCACGGGGCGTCCCATCTGACCTGGGTGGTCACCGCCTACCTGCTCGCCTCGACCGTGTCGACACCGCTGTGGGGCAAGCTCGGGGACCAGTACGGACGCAAGACGTTCTTCCAGGCGGCCATCGTCATCTTCCTGGTGGGATCGGCGCTTTCGGGCGCCAGCCGGACGATGCTCGAGCTCATCGCCTGCCGGGCCCTGCAGGGCCTCGGCGGCGGCGGGCTCATGATCGGGGCCCAGGCCATCGTGGGCGACATCGTCTCGCCCCGTGAGCGCGGCCGCTACATGGGCCTGTTCGGGGCCGTGTTCGGGGTGGCCACCGTGCTCGGCCCGCTGCTCGGCGGTTTCCTGGTGGAGTACCTGTCGTGGCGCTGGGTGTTCTACATCAACCTGCCCATCGGGATCGTGGCCCTGTTCGTCACCGCCGCGCAGCTCCCGGGACAGCTCAAGCGGCTGCACCACGTCATCGACTACTGGGGCACCTGCCTCATGGCCCTCGCCACCACCTCGCTCGTCCTGTTCACCAGCCTGGGGGGATCCACCTACCCGTGGGCGTCCGCCCCCATCATCGGCATGGCCGTCGCCGGCGTCGTGCTCACCGTGCTGTTCCTGGTGGCCGAGCGCCGGGCGGCGGAACCGGTGATCCCCTTGCCGTTGTTCGCCAACCGGGTGTTCTCCGCCGCCAGCGCGGTGGGGTTCGTCATGGGCTTCGTCATGTTCGGCGCCCTCACCTTCCTCCCCATCTTCTTCCAGGACGTCAAAGGACTGAGCCCGACCGTGGCGGGACTGCGGCTGCTGCCGCTCATGGGCGGTCTCCTGCTGGCGTCGATCGGGGCGGGGCAGCTCGTGACCCGGTGGGGCCGCTACAAGGTGTTCCCGGTCACCGGCACCTTCCTCATGATCGTGGGGCTGGCACTCATGTCGAGGATCGGTGCGCTCACATCGGCATGGACCATCGCCGGCTATTTGTTCGTCTTCGGGGTCGGCCTGGGTCTCGTCATGCAGATCCTGGTGGTTGCGGTGCAGAACGCCGTGCCCTACGAACAGCTGGGCACGGCGACGTCGGGCGTGACGTTCTTCCGGATGATCGGCGGGTCCTTCGGCACGGCGGTGTTCGGGGCGGTGTTCGCCAACCTCCTCGCCACCAACGTGATCCACGCCCTGCACCTGCATACCGTGCCGGCCACGCTGCGCAGCTCCCTGAACGCGGCCGACCCGGCTTCGCTGCACCGCCTACCCCCGGTGATCCATGCCGGCGTGGTGGCGGGGATGGTCCACACCATTCAGACGGTGTTCCTGATCGGGGTGCCGCTGGCGGCACTGGCCTTCGGCCTGTCGTGGCTGCTCCCCGAGGTGGAACTGCGCAAGTCGGTGCGCACCGCCGACCCGGGCAAGGAGCTCGGCATGCACGAGGCGCGCTCGTCGCTCGAGGAGATCGAGCTCGCCCTGGAGCGCCTGGCCCTGCGGGAGAACCGGCGCGAGCTCTACACCGCTCTCGGGGAACGGGCCGGGCTGCACCTCGACCCCCGGTCGTGCTGGCTGCTGTACCGATTCGCCGACCGTCCCGACTGCACGCTGGCCAGCGTGGCGGCGCGGCTGAAGGTCGCGCCCAGCCGCATCGAAGAGGGGGTGGACGGCCTGGTACGGGCAGGGCTGGTGGAGATGATCGGGCAACCGGGCGACGGGTGCGAGTTCGCCCTGACCGGGCCCGGCCACGACGCCATCGACCGGCTCCGGACGGCTCGACGGGCCGGGTTGACCGAGCTGCTCGAGGGGTGGGACCTCGACGCCCATCCCGAGATCGGCGACCTCGTCCGGCACCTGGCCCACCAGCTCCTGGCCGACGACGACAAGTTGCTGGCCGACGCCGCCGCCGGTGCCCGCAGCCACCGAGGGGCGGCATGACCATGGGCTCGGGGCGGAG
>Ga0209415_10001754_pt1 | contig 41123 bp, 35 predicted proteins | sample PeaSoiSIISIP2007_FD_187696 | JGI IMG/M metagenome (GOLD analysis project Ga0209415, IMG submission 187696) | Peat soil microbial communities from Weissenstadt, Germany - SII-SIP-2007 (SPAdes) (version 2) | ecosystem: Environmental > Terrestrial > Soil > Wetlands > Peat | place: Germany...
CCAGCGGCACGTGCACGTAGAAGATCTTCTGCAGGAAGCCCTGTTCGGCTTCCAGCGGCGCGTAGAAGAAGACGAGCGCGAGCCCGGCGGTCATCACGGCCAACGTGGCGAGGCTCAGCGCGCGCAGGCCGCCGCCGTACCTGACCACACGGCTGGGAGCGCGAGGCTTGCTGTCGGAGAAGCCGGCCGGCTGCCGGCTTGAGGATTCCATCAGTCCTCCAGGAGGAAATCGAACACGGCGTAGGCGATCAGCCCGAACACCAAATCATAGAGCCCCAGCGTCAGCAGCCAGCGCGGCGCGGGCGCCCCCGGGTGCGCGAGCGCCAGCAGCGGCGAGGTCGCGCGCGCCCCGCCGATCACGATCGGGACGAGCAGCGGCAGCGCGAGCAGCGGCCCGAGCAGGTCCCGCGCGCGCGTTCTCACCGCCAGCGCCGCGACGAGCGTGCCGATCGCCGCCACGCCCACGTCGGCGAGCGCGAGCACGCCGAGCAGGTCGGGCAGCGCCTGCCCGAGCGGCGGTCCCAGCAGCAGCAACGCGAACGCCGGCACCGCCACGAGCTCGAGCACCACGATGTAGGCCAGCAGCGTGATCGCCTTGGCCACCAGCAGCGCGCTGCGGTCCACCGGCGCGAGCAGGAAGCCGTCGAAGCCCCCCTGGTCGGCGTCGGCGACGAACAGGCGGTTGACGCCGAGGATCGCCGCGAACAGCAGCGTTACCCACAGGATGCCCGCGGCGAGGTCGCCGTCGACGCTGCTGCGGTTGAGCGCGAAGTGGAACACCACGAACGTGGTCACCGCGAACAGCGACATGCCCGGAACGGACTCCAGCGTGCGCAGCTCCACGAGCAGCTCCTTGCGCAGCAGCGCCGCGACGGTGCGCCTCACCGGTACAGCTCCGCGATGTCCGGCGCACGAACCTCCCCGGCGGCGCGCAGCAGCACGGGACGCCCGGCGCGCAGCCCGAGCACGAGATCGGCCTCGGCGAGCCCGCCCCCGGGGTCGTGGCTGCAGATCACGCGCGTGCACGGCGAGCGCGCACCGATCAACGGCGCGACGAGCTCAACCGCGGCCGGGTCGAGGTTCGAGTGGGGCTCGTCCAGCAGCAGCAACGGCGGCTCGTGCAGCACGGCGCGCGCGACCGCTACACGCTGGACCATCCCGCGCGAGAGCGTGCGCAGCGGCTCGTCGCAGCGGTCTGCGATCGCCAGCGCGCGTAGCAGCTCGCCGATGCGCTCCTCGCCCACGCCGTGCAGCCGCGCGTGGTAGCGGAGGTTCTCGCGCGCGGTGAGCTCCCTGTAGAGCAGCGGCTCGTGACCGAGCAGGCCGACCCGGCCCCGCACCTTCCAGGCCTCCTGCGGCAGCTCGCATCCGAGCACGCGCACGCGCCCGGCGTGCGGGCGCAGCAGGCTCGCCAACACGCGCAGCAGGGTCGTCTTGCCGGCGCCGTTGGGCCCGAACACGACCAGCGTCTGGCCCTCCTCCAAGGTCAGGGAGACCCCGCCGAGTGCCTCCCTTTCGCCGTAGTGTCGGGCCAGGCCATCGACCTCGAGCGCGGGCACGCTCAGGCTCTCGACACCTGCAACGCGTGCTCCCTCTGTGCTCGCGCGATCAGCTCGCGCACCGCGTCCTCGCGGCCGTCGCGCAGCAGCGCGACCGGATCGGGGTCGCCGCCGACGATGCCCTCGAAGAACGCCTTGCGGTCCTGATATGTGGGCAGCGTGCCCTTGGCCCAGCCGCGTGCCTCGTTGAGCAGCACGGCCAGCCGCGCGTAGGGCTCACCGAACTGGCCTTCGATCTCGCGCTTGATGCGCTTGGCCAGCGCCGGCGAGGCGCCGGCCGTGGAGATCGCGATGGCGAGCGGGCCGGTGCGCACGATCGCGGGCAGGATGAAGTTGCACAGCGGCGGCACGTCGACGATGTTCACGAGCATCGCCCGCCGCTCGGCGTCCTCGAACACCGCGATGTTGACCTCGCTGTCGTTCGTCGCCGCGATTGCCAGGAAGGCCCCCTCCAGGTCGGCCGCGCCCGCGTAGGGACGCTCCTGCCAGCCGATCGAGCCCTCGCGCGCGTAGTCCGCCAGCGCGGGCTCGGCCTCGGGTGCGATCAGCGTCACGCTCGCGTCGCAGGCGAGCAGCCCCTCGACCTTCTCCAGGCCCACCTCGCCGCCCCCGATCACCAGGCAGCGCCGACCGGTGAGCCGTAGGCAGGCGATGTAGAACGGCGTCTGCAGCATCCCCTGCACGCAGCTCTGGTCGCAGATCCCCCTGCGCAGCTGGCAGACGCACTCCTTGCCTGCATAGGCCTGGGCGGGCATGGCTCAAGCGTAGCCGCAAAGCGCCGGCGCTAGCGCTTGGGCAGGCCGCGTCCGAAGGCCCGCGCGCCGAGGCGCGAGAGGGCCACCGCGCCCTCGCGCCAGGCGTGGTCGCGGTCGGCCTCGCGTCCCGAGCGCATCTTCGCGACCGCGCGTGCGGCCCGCGTGGTCGTCTCGTCGTATGGGCCCCACCAGAGCCCTCGTGCGGACGGCGGGTCCCAGGTGATGAGCTTCTCCTGGGCGCACGCGCGCAGGCCCGCCTGGCCGAGCGTGCGACCGAGCCCAGCGCCTGCTGCCGCGCCCCAGGGGCCGCGCGAGACCATCGGGCCGGGGAGGTGGTCGTTGAGCCAGACCATCCCCGCGTGCAGCTCGCGGGCGATGCGGATGCCCTGGTAGCGGTCGTCGGTCCATACCGACGCGCCGAGGCCGTGGTCGCCGTCGTTGGCGAGCGCGATCGCCTCCTCCACCGTGTCCACCGGCGTGACCACGAGCACCGGGCCGTCCACCGGCTCGGCCAGCACGCGCATCTCGGGCCTCGCGCCGGTGAGCACCGCGGGCGCGTAGAAGGCGCCGGCGAGGCATCCCGGCGGGTCGACCGGGCCGCCGCAGTGCAGGTGCGCGCCTGCGGCGATCGCCTCGTCGACCACCTCGGCCACGCGTTCTGCGCGGCGCACCGACGAAAGCGGGCCGACCTGCGTACGCGGCTCGGCCGGGTTGCCCACCGCGAGCGCCTGCGCGCCGTCCACCAGCGCCGACAGGAAGCGCTCGTGGACGGCGCGGGCCACGTACACGCGCTCCACCGACCCGCGCGCCTGTCCGGCGCCGGCGCAGCCCGCCCACAGCGCTCCTGCGACCGCGCGCGGCAGGTGCGCGTCGGCGAGTACGAGCATCGCGTCCTTGCCGCCCAGCTCCACCGCGACCTCCTTCTCACGCGACACGCAGGCGCGGGCGACCATCCTTCCGACCGCCGGAGAGCCGGTGAAGAGGACCTTCGCCACCGGCGACTGCGCCAGCGCTACGCCCACCTCGGGACCGCCGTGGACGACCCGCACGAGGCCCTCGGGCAGCCCCGCACGGGCCATCAGGCGGGCGATCCGCTCGCCCGCCAGGCAGGATCGCGCGGCGGGCTTGAAGATCACGCCGTTGCCAGCGAGCAGCGCGCCCGCGATCTGGCCGAGCGGCTGTGCGAACGGGGCGCTGCCGGCCCCGATCACGCCGACCACGCCGTAGGGCTCGTAGGCGATGCGGGCACGCTTGGCGATCGCCATCGAGCGGCTCACGCCCACCCTGCGCCCGCCGAGCGCCTCGGCGCCGTCGTCGGCGATCCAGATCAGCGCATCGATCGCCGCGAGCAGCTCCAGCGCGGCCACCTCCGCGCGCGGGCGGCCCTGCTCGCGTGCGAGCAGCTCGCGCAGCTCGTCGAAGTCGTCGATCACCGCCTGGGCCATGCGGCGCATGTAGCGCGCGCGGTCCTGCACGCGCAGCAGCGCCCACAGCGGCTGCACCTTGGCGACCGCGCCGACGACCTCCTCGACCCGCTCGGGCGGGGTCGTGGGGACCGTGCCAAGGATCTCGCCGGTCGCGGGGTCGCGCGCGGCGAGCTCCTCCTGCGCCCAGGTCGTCTCGCTCGGGGGCGTGCTCATCCGCCGGCGATTATCGCGCGTCGCCTCCGCGCGCCCGCCTGATGCGGGCCAGGCGCCGGCCGAGCTCCCCCTCGGCCTCGTCGGGCTCGTAGAAGCGCGCGCCCTCGACCTCCTCGGGCGCCAGCCGCTGGGAGCCGACGTGGCCGGGGTGGCGGTGTGGGTTCTCATAGCCGCCGCGGTCCTGTCCCGGCCGCGGCCCCGAGCGCAGCCAGGCCGGCACGGGCGCGGCGCCCTGCTCGCGCACGTGGCGCTCGGCGCCGGCCAGCGCGCGCCCGGCCGCGTCGGACTTCGGCGCCAGCGACAGGTAGATCGCCGTCTGTGCGAGCGCGTAGCGCGCCTCCGGCAGGCCGACGTACTCGACCGCCTGGGCCGCCGCGGTGGCCAGCGAGAGCGCCGCCGGGTCGGCGTTGCCGATGTCCTCGGAGGCGAGGATCACCATCCGCCTGGCGATGAAGCGTGGGTCCTCGCCGCCCTCGAGCATCACCGCGAGGTAGTACAGCGAGGCGTCCGGGTCAGAGCCGCGGGTGGCCTTGATCCAGGCGGAGATGTAGTCGTAGTGGCGGTCGCCCTTCTTGTCGTAGAGGACCGCGCGGCGCTGCAGCGCGTCCTCCACGCGAGCCACCTCCACGCGCTCCTCGCCGAGCTCGGCGGCGGTCTCGGCTGCCAGCTCGAGAGCGTTCAGCGCGGTGCGCGCGTCGCCTTCGCTGCGCGCCGCCAGGAACTCCAGCGCGCCCTGCTCCACCGCGATGTCGGTGCCCGCCGCGCGGCGCAGCACGACGGCGATCTCCACGGCCGTGAGCGCCTGCAGGGCGTACACGCGCAGGCGCGAAAGCAGGGCCCCGTTGACCTCGAACGCGGGGTTCTCGGTGGTCGCGCCGATCAAAGTCAGCAGGCCCTCCTCCACGGCGGGCAGCAGCGCGTCCTGCTGGGCCTTGTTGAAGCGGTGGATCTCGTCGAGGAACAGCACCGTGCGCGTGGAGCCGTTGTCACGGCGGTGAGCCGCGCGCTCGATCACCGCGCGCACCTCCGCGCGCCCGGCCTCGACCGCGCTCAGCTCCTCGAAGGCCGCCTGCGAGCGCTCGGCGACGATGCGCGCGAGCGTCGTCTTGCCCGAGCCCGGCGGCCCGTAGAGGAGCATCGAGTGGGGCCTGCCCTGTTCGATCGCGGTGCGCAGCGCGGAGCCCTCGGCGAGCAGGTGCGTCTGGCCCACGAAGTCCGCGAGCGTCCCCGGTCGCACGCGCGCGGCCAGCGGACGCGCGCTCGTGAAGCTGCCCTCAGACGGCCGATCGCCCGCGCTGGCGCCGTCCCGCAGCAGCTGCTCCGGATTGGAACCCGCATCGAACAGGGTATCCATGGGTTATGAGTATCGCTGGTCCCCCCAACGAGTCTTTCGACCGTCCGTAGAGGTCGCCCGCCGGGGGTTGTCGAACTTGTACATTCCGTGCGTAACGTCCGTAGCATCCCGCATTCCCCACAGGCAGCACCGCCGAGATGAGCATCCCGGCTGCTGAGCTGCTGCCGGGCTCCGGGGGAGAGGGCCTTGAATACCTCGATCTGGGCGGGGCGATCGCCGCCCGCTCCCCAACGCAGCTGTTCTGGCGCCGGTTCCGTCAGGACCGGGTGGCGCTGGCCTCCCTGGGGTTCATCGTGTTCCTGGTGTTCGTAGCGTTCGGGGCCCCGCTGATCGTCAAGGCGCTCGGCCTGCCGGGGCCCGCGGTCGAGAACCCCAACCTGACCGACTCCTTCGGCAGCCCTCTCGGCCCGAGCGCCGCGCACCCGTTCGGCGTGGACCAGCTCGGCGAGGACGTCATGTCGCGCGTGATCTACGGCACGCGCGTGTCGCTGGAGGTGGGCATCGTCGGCACCGGCATCGCCACCTTCATCGGCGTCGTCACCGGCGTGCTGGCGGGCTTCTACCGCGGCTGGACCGACACGCTGCTCTCGCGCCTGGTCGACGTCGTGCTCTCGATCCCGATCCTGCTGCTCGGCCTCGGCATCGGCGCGGCCTGTGCGGTGCGCGGCTGCGTCGGCGGGGCGGTCCAACCCGGCGTCGGCGAGATCCTGTTCCTGATCGCGTTCGCCAACTGGACCTACATCTACCGGATCGTCAGGGGCCTTGTGCTGTCGCTGCGCGAGCGCGAGTTCGTCGCCGCCTCGCGCGCGCTCGGAGCGTCGGACACGCGCATCATGTTCAGGGAGATCCTGCCCAACCTGGTCGCGCCGATCATCGTCTACTCGACGCTGCTGATCCCGCTGAACATCCTGCTCGAGGCCTCGCTGTCGTTCCTCGGCGTGGGCGTGCGACCGCCCACCGCGAGCTGGGGGCAGATGATCGCCGCGGCGACGCCGATCTTCAACACGGCGTGGTGGTACATGGTCTTCCCGGGCGCTGCGCTGCTGCTCACCGTGCTCGCCTTCAACCTGCTCGGCGACGGTCTGCAGGACGCGCTGAACCCAAGGATTGCCCGGTGATTCGGGCTGACGAAACACATCAAGAGGAGGCCCAATCATGAGGTCGATCAAGCTGGTCGCACCGGCGCTCGCCGGCGTGCTCGCTTTGACGTTGGCCGCGTGCGGGTCGAGCAGCAGCTCGAGCTCGACCCCGAGCGGCATCAAGGTGGCGGGCGGCATCCAGACACCCGCCACGGAGTCGCTCACCGGAGGGAAAAAAGGAGGGACGCTGACGGTCCTCAACCACGAGGACTTCGAACACATCGATCCAGGGCAGACGTACTTCTCGATCGACTACGAGGCGATGTACGCGACCCAGCGACCCCTCTACTCCTACAAGCCGAACACCTTCTCGGCCGTCACCCCCGACATGGCCGAAAGCGCGCCGGAAATCTCCGCGGACGGCAAGACGGTGACCGTCCACATCCGCCACGGCGTGCACTTCAGCCCGCCGGTGAACCGCGAAGTGACCTCCGCAGACGTCGCCTACGCGATGGATCGCGGCACCAACCCGAACGTCGCCAACCCGTACTACCAGGGCTACTTCAGCTCGATCGAAGGCGCGCCGAAGGCGACCGGCGGACCGATCCCGGGCATCCAGACGCCGAACAAGTACACGATCGTCTTCCATCTCACAGAACCGCAGGGCCAGATCGTGGCCGACGCGCTGGTGCTGCCCGTGAGCGCGCCCGTGCCCGAGGAATACGCCAAGAAGTACGACGCCAAGTCGCCGAGCGAATACGGCAACTACCAGGTCGCAACCGGCCCTTACATGTTCAAGGCCGAAAGCTCGGGCAAAGTGCTCGGCGTGGGCTACCAGCCGGGCAAGTCCGCGACGCTGGTTCGCAACCCCAACTGGAATGCGAGCACGGACTTCCGGCCCGCCTACGTCGACCAGATCAACATCCAGATCGGCGGTGACACGAACGTCATCGGCCGGCAGGTGCTCGAAGGCTCGGGCATGGTCCAGAACGACACCCCGGCGCAGCCGATCGTCAGGCTGGCGTATGAAAAGTACCGCAGCCAGCTGCAGATCTCGCCCGGCGCCGGCGACCACTACGTCGCGATCAACAACAGCCACGGCCCGTTCACGAACGTGAACCTGCGCAAGGCCTACTGGGCCGCGCTCGACCGCGAAGCGATGGACAAGGTGCGTGGAGGCGAACTCGTCACCAACGTGATGACCCACTTCATCTATCCGGAAATCCCGGGCTTCGAACAGGCGGGAGGCCTGGCGGGACCGAAAGTGGATTACAACGAACACCCGCAGGGCAACATGGCGGTCGCGGAAAAGTACATGAAGCTCGCCGGCTACCCGAGCGGCAAGTACACGGGCTCGGCAACGGTGCAGGTCGTCGGCTCGACCGGCGCCCCGGCCCCCGAAGACGCGCAGATCGCCAACCAGGCGCTGCAGAACCTGGGCTTCAAAACGAAGCTCAACCTGGTCGACCAGTCGGTCATGTACTCGAAGTACTGCGGCGTGGTCAAGGAACAGATCGACGTCTGCCCGAACGTCGGCTGGGTCGCCGACTTCGGCGATCCGCAGGCGGTGCTCGACGTGCCGTTCAACGGCAAGCTGATCATCACCAACGGCACCAACTCCAACTGGGGTCTGGTCAACCACGCGCAGATCAACACGGCGATGGAAGCGGGCGAAAAAGTCGTCGGCACCGGAGCCAGGGCGACCGCGTGGGCGAAGATCGACAACGAACTCGTCAACGAAGCGGTGGCGGTTCCCTACGACTGGGACAAGCAGCCGAACATCGAGTCGAGCAACGTCGTCGGGGTCGGAGACCTGTGGAACATCGGCTCGTGGGATTACAACTACACCTCGCTGAAGTAGCGGCGTGAGTGTCCGGGAGGGCGGGCCCGCGCCAGGCGCGGTCCCGCCCCACCGGCTCCCGCTCGCTACCCCAGGACCATGGTCGGCTCGACCTCCCGCACATGACCCGCTACATCGTCCGCAGGATCCTGTGGGGCGTGGCGCTGCTGATCCTTGTGTCGGGAGTGCTGTTCGTGATGTTCCGCGTGCTGCCCACCGCGGACCCCGCGAAGCTCAGGGCGGGGAGGCTTCAGAATCCGAAAATCATCTCCGAGATCCGCGCCGACCTGGGGCTGAACAAGCCGCTGTTCACGCAGTTCTGGCTCTACCTGAAGGGCATCTTCCTGCACTTCAACCTCGGCTACAGCTACTACAGCAACGCCTCGGTCAAGAGCCTGATCTTCAGCCGCATCCCGGCGACGCTGTCGCTCGTGCTCGGGGGAGCGGTGATCTGGCTGGTCACCGGCCTCACGGTCGGGATCATCTCCGCGCGCCGTCCGCGCTCGCGTCTGGACCGCTTCAGCATGGGCGGCGCGCTGGTGCTGGTGTCCGCGCCGGAATACTGGCTGGGCCTGATCTCGCTGTACCTGTTCGCGGCCGACATCGGCAAGTGGAAGGTGTTTCCCGGCGCCGGGAGCTACGTGGGGCTGACGACCGACCCGTGGGGGTGGTTCACCTCGCTGATCCTGCCCTGGTTCGTGGTCGCGGCGGGCAACGCGGCGATCTACGCGCGACTGATGCGCGGCAGCCTGATCGAGACGATGGACGAGGACTACATCCGCACGGCGCGGGCCAAGGGGCTCTCCGAGCGGCGCGTGGTCCTACACCACGGGGTGCGCTCCGCGATCAACCCGATCCTCACGATCTTCGGACTCGACATCGGCGTGCTGCTGGGTAGCTCGGTGCTCGTGGAAACGGTCTTCGACATCCCCGGCATCGGCCGGCTGAACTACGACGCGATCACCCACTCGGACTTCCCAATCGTGCAGGGCACGGTGCTGCTGGCGGCGCTGTTCATCATCGTCGCGAACATCCTCGTGGACATCGCCTACGCATACCTGGACCCGAGGGTGCGCTACTCATGAGCGAGGCGCCCGCAGACGCGCTGCTGCGCGTGGAGGACCTGCACGTGAGCTTCGCCACCGAAGACGGCGTGGTGCGCGCGGTGGACGGGATCACCTACCAGGTGCAGCGCGGACGTACGCTGGGGATCGTGGGGGAGTCGGGCTCGGGCAAGACGGTCGCCTCGCTGACGACGCTCGGCCTCACCCGCAGCAAGCGCTCGAGCATCTCGGGGCGGGTCCTGTTCGAGGGCCGCGACCTGCTGGCGCTGCCCGAAGCCGAGCTGCGCGCCATCAGGGGCAACGAGATCGCGATGATCTTCCAGGACCCGCTGTCCTCGCTGCACCCCTTCTACCGGGTCGGAGCGCAGCTGATCGAGGCGATCCGGGTGCACCGCGACGTCTCCGCCAAGCAGGCCCGCACGCGCGCGATCGAGCTCTTGGGGCTCGTCGGCATCCCCGATCCGCAGCGGCGCGTGGACGAGTACCCACACGAGTTCTCCGGCGGCATGCGTCAGCGCGCGATGATCGCGATGGGCCTCGCCAACGAGCCGAAGCTGCTGATCGCCGATGAGCCCACGACCGCGCTCGACGTGACCGTGCAGGCCCAGATCCTCGCGCTGCTGGAACGGCTGCAGCGGGAGCTCGGAATGGCGATCGTGATCATCACGCACGACCTCGGCGTGGTCGCCGAGATGGCCGACGACGTGGCCGTGATGTACGCCGGGCGGATCGTCGAGACGGCCTCCGCGGCGAGCCTGTTCGCCGACCCCGAGCACCCCTACACGTGGGGGCTGCTGAAGTCGATCCCCACGCTCGCCGGCAGCCGCGAGGAGGATCTGCTGCCGATCCCCGGCACCCCCCCGAGCCTGATCCGGCCTCCCTCGGGCTGCCACTTCCACCCGCGCTGCCCCTACGCCCAGCCCGACCACTCGCGCATCGATCCCAAGCTCGAGCCGCTGACGGGCGACCCCGCCCACCACGTGGCGTGCCTGCTCGCGCCGGATCTGCGCAGGCGCCTGTGGGCCGAGCTGCAGGCCGGGCGCATGCCCGAGCAGGCGCTCGCCGCGGTCGGACTGCAGGGAGAGCCCTCTTGAGCACCGAGGGGGGCGCGCAGCCGCCGCCTGCGCTCGTGCGGGAGGACCACGACGGTCCGCAGCAGCGAGCGCCCACGGGCGAGCCGCTGGTCGAGGTCCGCGACCTCGTCAAGCACTTCCCGATCACCCGTGGGATCGTCGTGCAACGCAGCATCGGCGCCGTCAGGGCGGTCGACGGCGTCAGCTTCGACGTCGCGCGCGGCGAGACGCTCGGCATCGTGGGGGAGACCGGCTGCGGCAAGAGCACGACCGCGCGGCTGATGATGCGGCTGCTCGACGCCACCTCCGGCGAGGTGCGCTTCGAAGGGCAGGACATAACCCGGCTGCGCGGCGCGCGCTTGAAGGCGCTACGGCGCGACATGCAGATGATCTTCCAGGACCCCTACTCCTCGCTGAACCCGCGCAAGACGGTCGGCTCGATCATCGGCGAGCCGTTCGCCATCCACGGCTTGGAGCAGGGCGCCGGCGGGCGCAAACGCGCCGTGCAGGAGCTGATGGAGACGGTTGGCCTGAACCCCGAGCACTACAACCGCTACCCGCACGAGTTCTCCGGCGGCCAGCGCCAGCGGATCGGCGTCGCGCGCGCGCTCGCGCTCAAGCCGAAGCTGCTGATCGCCGACGAGCCCGTGTCGGCGCTCGACGTCTCGATCCAGGCGCAGGTGCTCAACCTGCTTCGCGACCTGCAGCGGAGCTTCGGGCTGACGGTCGTGTTCATCGCGCACGACCTCTCCGTGGTGCGCCACATGTGCGACCGCGTGGCCGTCATGTACCTCGGCAAGATCGTCGAGATCGGCGGCGGCGACGCCCTCTACGGCTTCCCCCGCCACCCGTACACCGGGGCGCTGCTGGCGGCGGTGCCGGTCGCCGACCCCGGCGTGCCCAGGCGCGAGCGCGCGCTGCTTAGCGGCGACGTGCCGAGCCCGGCCAACCCGCCCAGCGCCTGCCGCTTCCACACCCGCTGCCCCAAGGCGCAGGATCTGTGCAAGACCGAGGAGCCGCAGCTGCGCGAGCAGGACACCGGCACGCGCGCGGCCTGCCACTTCCCGCTCAGCCACGAGGAGGTCGTGCAGATCGGCGTACGATCCGCCGGATGAGCACCACCACGCGAGCTGCCGAGGCCGAGGAGCTGCTGGCGAGGCTGATCCGCTTCAACACGGTCAACCCTCCGGGGAGCGAGCGCCAGGCCCAGGAATACCTCGCCGATCACCTGGCCGCCGCGGGCTTCCAATGCGAGCTGCTCGGCGCCGAGCCCGACCGGCCGAACCTCGTCGCACGCCTGCGCGCCGCCGACGGCGGCTCCGCCCCGGCGGGGCCGGGCGGCGGACCGACCCTCTGCTACCTCGGCCACGTGGACACCGTCCTGGCCGACGCGTCGGAGTGGACGCACGACCCCTGGTCGGGCGAGGTCCTCGACGGCTTCCTGTGGGGCCGCGGCGCGCTGGACATGAAGTCGCAGGTCGCCGCCGAGATCGCCGGCGCGGCGTCGCTGGCCCGCTCGGGCTGGCGACCGGACCGCGGCGAGCTGCTGATCGTGACGGTCGTCGACGAGGAGACCGGTGGGGCGCTCGGCGCGCAGTGGCTGACGCGCACCCACCCCGAGAAGGTCCGCTGTGATCTGCTGATCAACGAGGGCGGAGGCGCGGTGTTCGAGTACGGCGGGCGGCGCTGCTACGGCGTGTGCTGCGCGGAGAAGGGCGTGTTCCGCTTTGCGCTCAGCACCGACGGCGTGGCCGGTCACGCCTCGATGCCGGGGATGGGCGAGAACGCCCTGTTGAAGATGGCGCCCGTGCTGGAGCGCCTTGGCGCGCGCCAGCCCTCCTACCGGCTGACGACCGAGCCGCGCGCGTTCCTGCGCGGGATCGGCGAGGATCCCGAGGACGCGCAGGGCGCGGTGCGCCGGCTGCGCGCGGCCGACCCGCGCCTGGCCACGATGTTCGAGCCGATGTTCGGGGTGACGTTCACGCCGACGCGGATCAGCGCCTCGGAGAAGATCAACGTGATCCCCAGCCGCGCGGAGCTGCGGGTCGACTGCCGCGTGCCCCCCGGCCTCGGCGAGCAGGAGGTGCGCGAAGGCATCGCCGAGGTGCTCGGCGAGGAGGGCTCCGACGGTCGCCCGCCCTTCCGCATCGAGTTCACCGAGCAGGTGGTTGGCAACCGCTCGCCGGTGCAGTCGCCGCTGATGGACACGCTCGCGGCGTGGATCTCCGAGCACGATCCCGGCGCTGAGACGGTCCCGGTGGTACTGCCCGGGTTCACCGACTCGCGCCACTTCCGGCTCGCCTTCCCGGAGTGCGTCGCCTACGGGTTCTTCCCCCACCGCCACCAGTCGCTGCTGGAGGCGGCGCCGCTCGTGCACGGCGCAGACGAGCGCATCGACGTGCGCGACCTCGCCTTCGCCACCGAGCTCTTCGCCGACCTCGCGCTGCGCCTGCTGGGCTGATCCCCTCGCCGCCGGGGGCTGCGAGGTTGGGCGGCCGGAATCAGCGTTGGACAGCGGGCAGCCGATTCCGCATAATGGCAAGCACACGATGCCAAGGATGGTGGCGATGCTGGAAGGGATGAGGGCGTGAGCACGCAGGCACAGACGCCTGCCACGCAGGCACAGACGCCTGTCACGCAGTCGAGCGCCGCCTCGGCCCCGCGAAGGGCCGCCGGGACGGTGCACCTGGCCACGGGCGCCCAGGCGCGCGCAGCCGACGCCCAGGCGCGCGCAGCGGTCGTGCATCGGTCGGAAGCGCTGGTCGCGTCCACCGCGCCGCGGCCGTCGATCTCGCAGGAAATACAGAACTTCGCGGCCAACTGGCAGCCGGTTGTGGCGATCCTGTTCTTCGTCGCGCTGATCCTGCTGATGTGGCGGATGCTGAAGGTGATGCCGCGCATCAAGCCGCAGCGCATCAAGCCGTCCTCCAATCAGGCGGTCACGTTCAAGGACATCGCGGGCGTGGACGAGGCCAAGGCGGAGCTGCAGGAGATCGTCGAGTTCCTGCGCGACCCGACCCCGTTCCGAGCGCTGGGGGCCACGGTGCCGAAGGGGATCCTGCTGCACGGGCCGCCCGGTACCGGCAAGACGCTGCTCGCGAAGGCAGTCGCCAGCGAGTCCGGGGCGCAGTTCTTCGCCCAGTCCGCGGCCTCCTTCGTGGAGATGTTCGCGGGGCTCGGCGCGGCGCGCATTCGCCGCCTGTTCGCGATCGCCCGCAAGCACGAGCCGGCGATCATCTTCATCGACGAGCTCGACGCCGTCGGCGGGCGCCGCGGCATGGACATCTCGGGGGAGAAGGACCAGACGCTCAACCAGCTGCTGGTCGAGATGGACGGGTTTGACTCGAGCGGGCGCGTGGTCGTTATCGCGGCGTCGAACCTGCTCGAGAAGCTCGACCCGGCGCTACTGCGCCCCGGTCGCTTCGACCGCCAGGTGTTCGTCGTCCCACCCGACGTCAAAGGGCGTCTCGGGGTGCTGCAGGTCCACACTCGCGAGAAGCCTCTCGGCGACGTGGACCTCGGGCTCGTGGCCCAGCAGACAAGCGGGCTCACGGGCGCCGACCTCGCGAACATCTGCAACGAGGCGGCGATCTTCGCCGCGCGCCGTTGCGGCCAGACGGTCTCGGCCGAGGACTTCGACTCGGCGATCGAGCGCGTGATCGCGGGCGTGCAGTCCAAGCGCGTGCTAAACGCCCACGAGAAGCGCGTGGTCGCTTTCCACGAGGCCGGTCACGCGCTCTGCGGCGAGCTGCTCCCCTCGGTGGACCGCGTGCACCGAATCTCGATCGTGCCCCGCGGGCGCGCGCTCGGCTACACGTTGAACCTTCCCGCCGAGGACCGCTATCTGAAGACGCGCGAGGAGCTGCTGGACTACATGACCGTGCTGCTCGGCGGCCGGGTGGCCGAGCAGATCGTCTTTGGTGCGATCACCACGGGCGCCTCGGACGACCTCAAACGGGTGGCCGACATCGCCCACTCGATGGTCCACGACTACGCGATGGGGACCGCGGGCGTGGGGCGCTCGCCGGAGGGTGACGTGCGCCTGTCGGAGACGACGCTGCGCATCCGCGACGAGGAGCGCCAGGACCTGATCGAAGAAGCGCGCCGGGCCGCGCAGAAGATGATCGTGGGCCATCGTCGCGAGCTCGACGCGCTCGCCGGCGAGCTGCTCGAGCGCGAGGTGCTCGAGCGCGAGGCGATCGAGCGGATCATGGCCGGCGTGCCACGCCTGGAGCGGGCGCCCGGCATCGGCCTGCGCGTGGTGGCGGCCACCGGCGAGGCGGCGCCCGTGCCGCGGCCGGCGCCGTTCCCGCGACGCGAGCCGCCGCCGGAGTAGCCGACCGCGCGACGTCGCCGAGCCCGCGCGCGCACGCCTATAGACTGGGCGCGGTGTTCAGTCGCATCGACCACATCGGCGTCGCCGTGGAGGAGATCGAGCCAGCGATGGCGCTCTACCGCGACAGCCTGCAGCTCGAGGTGGCCCATCGCGAGGTCGTCGAGGAGCAGGGCGTGGAGGCGGTCCTGCTGGACGTCGGCGAGAACCACGTGGAGCTGCTCGCCCCGCTCGGCGCCGAGACGCCGGTGGGCAGGTTCCTGGCCAGGCAGGGCCCCGGGCTGCACCACGTGGCCTATCAGGTGCAGGACATCGAGAGCGCCCTGCAGACCTGCCGCGCGGCGGGCCTGCGGTTGATCGACGAGCAGCCGCGCGCGGGCATCCGCGGCTCGCGCGTGGCGTTCCTGCATCCGCGCGCCACCGGCGGCGTGCTGACCGAGATCGTGCAGCCGGCGGCGGGGACGGCAGCTCACTGATGGCGGGTGGCGCGCGGCGCATCAGCGTGGGCTTCAAGGGGGGTCAGGTGCTGGCCCTGAGGATCGGCGACGCACAGCTCGCGACCCTCTATGACGCGCTCGCCAGGGGTGGTTGGCACGAGCTCGACACCGAGGACGGTCCGGTGCGCCTGAACGTCGAGCAGGTCGTCTACGTCAGCGCCGAGAGCGACGAGCTGCACGTCGGCTTCGGTTAGGGCGAGGCGCTGGGCGCAGCCGACGGCGTGTTCGGTCGAGAGCGCTCGACCCTCGACGAGCGACTGCTGCTGCTCGCGCGCACCCGCGCGCACAGCCCCGGCGCCGAGCGGGCCGTGGCACGCTTCTCGCGGGTGGGGGAGCACGCGATCGTGTGGCTTGCGATCGGCGCCGTGGGACACGCGGTGGACGTCGCGCACGCGCCCGCGTGGCGCCGCGCGGCGGGCGCGGTCGCCGGCTCCTACGTGCTGAACACCGCGATCAAGCTCGCCGTGCGCAGGCGCAGGCCACGCCTGGCGGGACTGCCGCCGCTGACGGGCACCCCCACCGGCCTGAGCTTTCCGAGCGCGCACTCCTCCACGTCGTTCGCCGGCGCGCTCGCCTATTCGCGTCTCGGCCTGCCGGCGGGCGCGATGTACGCGCTCGCGGGCTCGCTCGCGCTCTCGCGCGTGTACCTCGGCGTGCACTACCCCTCGGACGTGCTCGCGGGCGCGCTGCTGGGCACCGCGGTGGCCGGTGCGATCACCGCCCAGGACGCCCGTGCGCAGAGAGCGCCGGCGTGAGCACTCCGATCGGCATCGTCGGGATGCCCAACGCGGGCAAGTCCTCGCTGTTCAACGCTCTCACCAGCGCGGGAGCGGAGGCCGCCAACTACCCGTTCACGACGATCGAGCCCAACGTCGCCGTGGTGCCCGTCCGCGACGAGCGCCTGGAGCAGGTGGCGAGCACGGTGGGCGCGTCGGAGATCGTGTGGGACACGGTCGACTTCCACGACATCGCCGGGCTCGTCGCGGGCGCACACCAGGGCGAAGGGCTCGGCAACCGCTTCCTGGCCAACATCCGCGAGACGCACGCGATCGTGCACGTGGTGCGCGTCCACGGCGATCAGAGCGTGGTGCACCCCGAGGGCAGCGTCGATCCCGTGCGCGACATCGAGACGATCGAGACCGAGCTCGTGCTCGCCGACCTCGAGCAGGCCGAACGCCGCATCGAGCGCGTGGCCAAACAGGCCAAAGGCGGCGATCGCGCGGCGATCGCCGAGGAGGCATGGCTGCGGCGGGTGATCGAGGAGCTGCAGGCGGGCCGCCCGGCGCGTGGCGTGCCGGTGCCCGAGGAGGCCCCGAACGCCGCCCGCGATCTCGGCTCGCTGACCGCCAAGCCGGTGCTGTTCGTGGCCAACGTGGACGAGGGCTCCGAGGAGGTGCCCACCGCCGTCGCCGAGCACGCCGCGGCGATGGGCGCGCGCGCGGTGGCGATCTCCTCGCGCATCGAGTCCGAGCTGGCGGAGCTCGAGGAGGACGAAGCGGCGGCGATGCGCGCCGAGCTCGGCGTTCGCGGATCGGACTCCCACCCGCCGGTGCAGCGCGTGATCCGCGAGGCCTTCGAGCTGCTGGCGCTGATCGCGTTCTTCACCGCCGGCGAGGGCAAGCCGGCGCAGTCCTGGCATCTGCGTCGCGGCCTCTCCGCCTGGCACGCGGCCGGCGAGATCCACTCCGACATCCAGCGCGGCTTCGTGCGCGCGGAGGTGATCGGCTGGCGCGAGCTCGTCGACGCGGGCGGCTACGCGGGCGCGCGCGAACGCGGCACGCTGCGCCTGGAGGGCCGCGACTACGTGATGGCCGACGGCGACGTGATCACGGTCAAGTTCACGCCCTGACGCTCACACGGCGGCGAGCTTGGACAGTCGCTCGCCGAGCCGTCGCATCCCCATCTGCTCGGCCGCGCGGGCGCCGCCCGCGTAGTCGGTGGGTCGGTCGGCGGGGAGCTCCACCGCGATGCGCTGCAGCGTGGCGATCGCCTTGAAGGCGCGCAGCTGCTCGGCGTGCTCGCTGAGCGCAGCCGCGATCCGCGGGCGGATGCCAGCGTCCTTGCAGGCGCGGTCGGGAAGCGGGGCGCCGAGTGCTGTGTCGGCTGTCAGCAGCAGCGCCTCCAGCGAGCCGTGCGCGCGCAGCAGCGCGGCGGCCGTCTTTGCGCCCACACCCGGCGCGCCCGGCAGGCCGTCGGAGGGATCGCCGCGGAGCGCGATGAAGTCGGGCACGAGCTCGGGTGCCACGCCGTAGCGCTCGCGCACCTGCGCCGGCCCGATCTCGTCCACGTCGGCGTCCTTGCGCAGGTCGACCACCGCCACGCGCTCGCCGACCGCGCCGTAGAGATCGCGATCGCCGGTCAGCAGCAGCGCGCTCCCGCCGCGCTCCTGCTCGGCGCGGGCGAAGGAGAACATCACGTCGTCGGCCTCGAGCTCGGCGCTGTGAGCGACCGTCCAGCCGAGGGCTGCCAGGAGCGCCGGGGCCTTCTCCCACTGCTCTGCGAGCTCTGCGGGCATCGGGTCGCGGTGGGCGTGGTAGGCGGCGTACAGCCGCACGCGATAGTCCGCCTGCTCGGCGCCCGTGCAGGCGACCACGCAGCGGGGACGGCGGGCGCGGGGGCGCGCGTCGATCACCGCGAGGATCGCGTTGACGGTGCCGAGCAGCGCGTTCACCGGCCGTCCCTGTCCGTCGGTGATCGATCGCGGCAGCGCGAAGAAGGAGCGGTAGAGCAGCCAGGGGACGTCGGCGGCGAGCAGTGGCGCGGGCATCGGCGCAGCGTACGCGTCGGGACCGCCGGGCGTGCGGGCCGGGAACTACAGCGAGCGCCCGCCGGCGAGCCGCGCGAGCGCGCTCAACCCTCGAGCATCCAGCAGTTTTCGGTCCACAGGAAGCGGTTCGGCCCGGACATCAGCGGGCTCGGCAGCTCGATCGAGGCGACGTTGCCGTGGACGACCACGCGCGCGGAGGAGATCGCGCGCTGCTCGGCCCGCAGATGCGCTCGCGCGCCGCGTTCGCGCAGCAGCGTTGCCAGGCGGGCGTTCCAGCGCTGCTCGCAGGTGCGGTGGTGGACGGTCGCGCGCAACGGCGCGTTCAGCACCGTGCAGGCGCCCGCGCCGTTTCCGCTGAGCTCGGCGGCGACGAAGTTGCCCGCGGCGCGGCGCACCCAGGCGATCTGTTCGGGCGTGCCTACCGAGTGCTCGCTGTAGGCGGCTGCCGCGGCCGCCGGGACGGCGAGGGCGCTCGCGGCGACGAGCGTGGCGATCGCGGTGCGCGAGCTCATGTGTGGTGTATCGGCGCCGGCAGCGTCATCCAGGAGATTCTTCCGTGGGGCGCGGACGTGGCGGACAGATGTCCTAGGTGCAGCGGCGGCGCTATCCGGCGGACGCGCCGCCGGTCTTCGCCACGGCGCCGGCCTGCGAGCCCGGCGCCTGGGAGCCGCCCTGCGGACCCGTCGGGGGCGCCGGCGGCGTGCCGGCCACCGGCGCGGGGGCGGACGCCGGCGGCCGGCCGCTGCGGTCTGGCTCGGCGCGCGTGACCGCGCCGTTGCGCACGCTGAAGTACGCCCACGTGCTGCTCAACCCGAGGCGGGCGGCGAGTTCGGGACCGTTGACCGGGGTGGAGCCCGCGGAGCCGAGCACCAGCGCCGAGACGATCCGCGGAGACACGCCCCGCCGCAGCACCTCGATCCCGCGGAAGGCGCCCTTGACGAGACCGCGCAGCTCCCCCGCCACGGCGCTGAAGCCGACGGCGAGCTTCCAGCGGGAGGACGGCCCGTTGTCGTAGGGGTCGGCCACGCCGAGCAGCCAGGGCTCGGGCTGGGCGTCGATGAACGAGTTCTCGATGTTCTCGGTCATGCCCCCCGAGCTCGCGAAGAAGTAGGTGGTCGCCGGCTTGCCGTGGTAGAGCACGATCTGTCCCGCGGTGTCCACCACCGCCGCGTTGGTCGGCGAGGTTTCGGCGGCCACGCCCAGGTAGACCTGCGAGCGCGTGTCCGAGTACACGTCGAAGCGCGACCCTCCCGCGTGGGAGGTCAGCGCGTAGGTGCGGCTCGCCACCGCCTGGGCCTGCAGCGCAGCCGGCGGCCAGCCCGAGGGCATCTCCGCTGCGACGACCCCGCGCACGTAGCGTTCGAGCGGCACGCGGAGCACCCTCGAGCCGACGAGCACGCGGATGATCGCCTTGGCCGGCGCCTGGCCGAGCGTGGTGCCCGTGTAGTAGTGGGCGAGGATCGCCTGGTAGGTGAAGCCGTGGCGGGCGAAGCCGAAGGCGCCGTCCTGGCTCATGCCGACCCCGTGGCCGTCGCCCGCGCCTTCGATCATGAGCGTCGAGGCCCGCGCGCCGGCGGTCCCGGCGCCCATCAGCGCGAGCAACACGGCGCCCAGCGCGAGCGCCGTGCGGCCCCTCGGGCGGGCGCGAGCGCGGTGATAGGTTGGGGCCGTGATCAGCATCCTTGACTGCGACAACACGCGCAGGGGCCGGCGGTCGCGCTCGAGCGGGGAGGTGCCCATGGGTTCTCGGTCGGGTGCGCGCCCGCCGCGCGTGAGCGCTGCACGATGACTGGCGCCGAGCGCGAGCGCGCGGTCCTCGCGCAGGTTCCCAGAGAGCTGTTCATCGGCGGTGCCTGGCGGCCGGCGAGCGCCGGCGGCACGCTCGCGGTCGAAGACCCCGCCACCGGAGCGTCGCTCACAGAGGTCGCCGACGGCCAGCCGCAGGACGCGCTCGACGCGCTCGCCGCGGCCGCGGCCGCACAGGACGCGTGGGCGGCCCACCCGCCGCGCGAGCGGGGCGAGATCCTGCGCAGGGCCTACGAGGCGATCGTCGCGCAGACCGAGGACCTGGCTCTGCTGATGACGCTCGAGATGGGCAAGGCGCTGGCCGAGTCGCGCGCCGAGATCTCCTACGCGGCCGAGTTCTTCCGCTGGTTCTCCGAGGAGGCCGTGCGCATCCATGGCCGCTACATGATCAACACCACCGGCAAAGGACGCCTGCTGACGATGCGCCAGCCGGTGGGGCCGTGCGTGTTCGTGACCCCCTGGAACTTCCCCACCGCGATGGGCACGCGCAAGCTCGCCCCGGCGATCGCGGCCGGCTGCACGATGGTCGTCAAGCCCGCCCAGCAGACGCCGCTGTCGATGCTCGCCCTGGCCCGCATCCTGGACGAGGCGGGGCTGCCCGCGGGCGTGCTCAACGTGATCACGGCCAAGCGCTCGGGAGCGGTGATCGAGCCGCTGCTGAAGGATCCCCGCACGCGCAAGCTGTCGTTCACAGGCTCCACCGAGGTGGGCCGCAGGCTGATCGAGCAGTCGGCCGAGCAGATCCTGCGCGTGTCGATGGAGCTCGGCGGCAACGCCCCCTTCCTGGTGTTCGAGGACGCCGACCTCGACGCGGCCGTGGAGGGCGCGCTGGTGGCCAAGATGCGCAACGTCGGCGAGGCCTGCACGGCGGCCAACCGCTTCCACGTGCACGCGTCGGTGGCCGAGGAGTTCGCGCGGCGCATGGCCGAGCGGATGGGCGCGCTGAAGGTCGGCCGCGGCACCGAGGACGGCGTCGACGTCGGCCCGCTGATCGACGAGGCCCAGCTGCAGAAGGTCTCCGAGCTCGTCTCCGACGCCGTCGGGCGCGGCGCGCGCGTGCTCACCGGCGGCGGCCGCGTGGAAGGGCCCGGCCACTTCTTCCAGCCGACGGTGATGCTCGACGTGGCCCACGACGCGCGGCTGCTCGGCGAGGAGATCTTTGGCCCCGTCGCGCCGATCGCCACGTTCTCCACCGAGGAGCAGGCGCTGGCCGCGGCCAACCGCACCGAGTACGGCCTCGTGGCCTACGTATACACCCGCGATCTGAGCCGCGCCTTCCGCGTCTGCGAGGGCATCGAGACGGGGATGGTCGGGCTCAACCAGGGCGTCGTCTCAAACCCCGCCGCCCCATTCGGCGGCGTCAAGCAGTCCGGCTTCGGCCGCGAGGGGGGCTTCGAGGGGATCGAGGAGTACCTCGAGACGAAGTACGTGGCGATGGCGCTCTGACGGGGAGAGGCGGCAGGGAGCCCAAACCGATGGCGTCGGTCACGCCTCAGATCAGACCCGTGCCGAAGCCGTCCGCGCGGATCGAGGACCCAGCGTCGGCCCTGAGCGCCGCCCTGAACTCTTCGATCCGATAGCGGGGGCCCGTGACCGTGAAGGCGACCTGGGTCGTGAGCAGGTGCGGATGCTCGACGGTCTCGCACTCGAGACCGTGCGTGTCGGCCCAGTCACTCATGGCCTGCTCGAGCGATGCCCGCAATGTGCTTCCGACGTTGCAGACCACCGTCTGCGTTTCATCAGCCTCTGCCTCGAGATCCTTCGCATGGGTGGCCTGCGCCTCGGCGGGACTTTCCGGCGGGTCGACCTGGCGCCAGCGGTCGAGCTCGCCGTCCCAGTGGCTCACCTTGAAGGCCGCCGTCAAGCCGTGTCGCTCGCTCGCCGCCTCGATCGCCCGTCTCGCATCGCTCAGCGGCGGCTCCGCGTTGGCGTAGCCGAACAGGCGGTGCCCGTCGTGGGTGATCGCCACGCTTTCTCCCATAGCCGTCTGCGCCTCGGCGGCGGTGCCCCCGTACTCATCGCGAACGCTGCCGAGCACGCGCTCCAACACGCCGTGGTGGTCCGTGGACCCTTCGAGCTCCGCCTCCACACGCCAATCTTGATCATCAGACACGTTCTGCTCCCAATGCAGTGGAACTGCCGCTGCACCCTAGCGGTCGCCGGGCGCTCTGGCGCCCGTGCTCGACGCCAGGATCGGAGTACGATGCAGCCGTCCAGGGGCGGCCGTGGCCGCCGGTGGCATGCGCCCGCGTCGGGCGGCAGGAGCGGGGATCTCCACGCAGCCGGCCGGTCGCAGGCCGCACCACCTCGCCGCGGATGCCCGACCGAATCCAGGGAGAGGGGACGAGGACCATGCGTCAGCATCGACTTCGCTCGCCGGGCAGGTTGCGCAGCACGGCGTACATGGCTGCTGTGGCACTCGCAGTGGTGGCGCTCGGCGCCGCCGCAGGCGCGGCCTACGCGGGCAACGTGAACATCGTTCGAAAGGGCGAACCGCCCGCGAAATACCCGCCGAACACCCACTACTACAAGACGATCCAGGCCGCCGTGAACGCGTCCACGGCCGGCGACTACGTGCTGATCGAACCGGGCGTGTATTACGAAGCGGTTAAGGTGACGAGCGCTCAATCCGGGATCTGGATCAGAGGCATGAGCCGCAACACCGTGATCGTCGACGGGCAGAACAAAGCAGGTAACGGGATCGAAATCCTCAAGGCGAACGACGTGTGGGTGGAAAACCTCACCGTGCGCAACTTCGACACCGGCCCGACCTGCCCGGTCGAAGAATGCGGCAACGAGATCTGGTGGAACGGAGGCGCCCACTCGGGCAAAGTTGGAGCGCACGGCTGGTACGGCTCCTACCTGACCGCGTATGACACGGGCCTCAACGGCGGCTACGGGATCTTCACGAACAACGAGACGGAAGGCTCCTGGGACAGCATCTACGCGTCCGGGTTCAACGACTCGGGCATGTACCTCGGCGCCTGCCAGGAATGCAAGGCGCGTATCACGCGGGCCACGATGGAAAACAACTCGCTCGGCTACTCGGGCTCGAACTCGGGCGGCAGCCTCGCGATCGAATGGTCGCTGTTCCGGCACAACTCGAGCGGCGTGCTGCCGAACTCCGAGACGTTCGACGAACCGCCGCCGCAGGATGGGGAATGCGGTCGCAAGAACATCGAAAACCCGAACCCGACACCCACGATCACCTCGACCCGGATACCGCGCTGCACGGTCATCCGTTACAACCTGATCACCGAAAACAACAACTCGACGGTGCCGGTCAACGAAAGCACGCAAGGCGCCGCGTTTGGGAACGGGGTGATCCTCCCCGGCGATTACGCTGACCTGATCGAAAAGAACATCATCAGCAACAACGAAAAGACCGGGGTGTTCGGGGTCGAGTACCCCTTCCCCTTCCCACCCGTTGCAGGTACGGTCTTCTTCCAGCTGGCCGGCAACAAGATCAGCAGGAACGTGTTCCTGAACAACGGCTACAAGGGAGGGGTGTACACGGGTGACATAACGCTCGTGAGCGGTGCCAACGAAATCTTCCTGGGCACCGAATCGGAATCGAAGAACAACTGTGTCAGCGGCAACGTGCTCACGGCCGCAACGTTCCCGGCGAAAATCCAGGGGACATGGGGCTGTCAGAACGAAACAACCCCGAACCCCGGCGGTGGCCTGCCGGCGTACGAATACATCGGGGCCGCAGCCGAAGAAGCCGCTGTCCTCAGGAAACCGACGCCGCAACCGGCTCCGGCGCCGCAGCAGAGCATGCCGAACCCGTGCCAGGGCGTACCGAAGAACCCGCTGTGCCCGTGAGCTCCAGGGCATGAGCGAGATGTGAAGGGTGCCGCCGCTTCGTGTGAACGGGGCGGCGGCGCTTCACTCCCGCTACTTGCGGCGCAGCGTGAGGGCGAACGAGTGCGTGCTCGTGGCCCCGGTGGGCGCGACGCCTGTGAGCTGCACGACGGCCTTGACCGTCTTGCCGCGCTTGAGCAGGGCTCGCCCAGCGGCGGTCAGCTTGGCGCGTATCACCGCGCTGTGGTGTCCGGCAATCTTGAAGAACGGGTCGGCGGCGATCACGAGCGGCTTGCGCTTGGGTTTTGCCTTTGCGCTCGCGCCCGCGATCAGCGACCGCGCCGAGACGATCGACATCGAGCCGGCGCACGGCGCGACGATTGCGCAGCGGATCGTCGAAGCCACGCTCGTCCCCGAGAACACGGTTCGCGACGCCACCAGGAGTTTGGCCAATTTGGCGACACGGGACGCCCTCGGACAGTGTTCGCGACCTTCGAAGAAGTCGTGGCCTTCGCCGGAATACTGGGTGTCGCGCGAGGAGAAGTGCAGGAACTGAGTGAACGTCGCGGTCGCTCCGGCCAGGTCGGTGACTTCGAGGGTGAGCCTGATCGGATCCCGGACGAAGCTCATCGATTTTTCTGCTTCCGCGCCAAAGTCGTATTCGTGAGTCCATTTCCGGTTCCACGTGAATTCCACGGTGGGTCTGGGGTTGGGGCCGTCCACGAGGACGTGAACCGGAAGCGCGTTCAGCGCTTCTTCTAGGTCTTCCCCTTCGTGCCGGCCGAGGGCAGACTCCATGAGGAGGGGATACTCGACGTAGGTGAAGCGGTAGCGCGTGATCGGCAGGTTCGGTGTCTGCGAGGCGGACGCGTCGAGCTCGGTCGGGATAGCGGTGCAGGTGGGAGACGGGATCACCGCGAAGCGGGCGCGGACGCGAAGCGGCTGTACGATCGCGCTCGGGGCAGACTGTTCCGCGGTCGGCCCCACGGCGTTCCAGGCGGTGACCAGCAGGCGCATCGTCGAGCCGGCGTCGGCGTGGACGAGCGCGTAGCGGTTGGAAGTGGCGCCGGCGACGGGAGCGCAGCCAGTGCCCGTCGCGGACGCGCAGCGGAGCCACTGATATTCAAACCGGGTCGGCGACCCGGCCCAGTTGCCGTTGGTGCCGCTGAGCGTTTCGGTCTCTCGCGGTTCGCCCGAGAGCAGGGGTGGCCCTGTGCTCGTCGGGGCCGCTGCCGGCGCGGGCTTGACGCCGGCGGTGAGTTCGGAGGACACCGTGGTCTTCCCGCCTTCGCCGGTCGCCGTGACGTCCACGCGGAGCTGTTGGCCTTCATCCGGGGTCGTGGGCGTGTAGGTCTGGCTGGTCGCGCCGGGGATCGCGACGCACATCGCTTCCGCACAGCGAACCCACTGGAACGCGAACGAGACCGCGTTTTCCCAGCTCCCTTCGCTCGCGGTCAGCATCGTGCCGGCGCGCGCTTCGCCGGAGATCGTCGGCGGCGCGGTGTTCACGGGCGCGGGCTTGAAGTCCGCCTGCAGCAGTAGCTCCTGTTCGGCGTTGAGCGGGGGGATCAATTCCGGCGCCCTGGTCGTGCCTTCCCCGAACGGGTCGCCGAACAGGTTGAGTTCGCCCGCCGCCGGACCGAGGTGAATCGGGGCTCCCAGGCCCTTGAGCACGTCCAGCGCGATCCGATCTCCTTTCTTCACCGGCAGGCCGACCGCGAAGGGACCCCTGGCCGTGTCGGTGCTATCGGGCACCGGCTGGGGTGCGCTCGTGCCGACCGCGGTGAACTTCCCGCCGGCACTCGGGCGGACTATGCGCAGCTCGTATTCTGCGCCCATATCGCCCGAGCGCACGCTCCAGGAGGTGATCGTGCCGTCGGCGGGCGCGGTCAGTTCCTCACCGCTGGCGGCAACCTGGTAGACGGTCACTTTTTCGCCTCCGAACACGTTCCCTCCCTGTGGATCCAGGAGCGAGCTTCCCAGGATCGTGTCGGCAGTCGCAGACGGCGCGAGCGCGGCGCCGGCGATCGTCGCGGCCGCAAGCACGAGGAAGAGCAGCGCGCTTGCGCGTCTCAGCAACGAAGGTTCCCCCTGGCCTCGCACCCTGCGGCGCAGCTTACACCTCCAAACCGCCCCTCAGAAACGCAGCGCTCAATCGGTCCGCGCGGCCGGCAGCAGGACCGGGCCGCGCGAGCGGTGCTCGTGGGCCGCTCCACCCTCCATCGCAGGCGGGCGCTCGTCAGCGCTCGCCGCATACCAGCCGGCGTAGCGCCGCACGAGCGGGGCCGCCGAGAGCCCGTGCAGGAGGACCGACAGGCCGACCGTCAGGTAGCACGCCGTGAGGATCGTCCCGATGTGAACCTGGTAGGTGTCCTCGACGATCACCGCGAACACGATCGAGGCGAGCCCGCGCGGGCCGAACCAGCCTATGAAGGCCACCGTCGGGCCTCGCGCGTGGGTACCCCACAGCGAGATCGCCACGGGCAGCATCCGCACGACGGTCAGGCTCAGCGCGGCGTACAGCGCGATCTGCCAGCTCACGTGCTCGAGCGCCGGGCCGAGCAGCACGGCGCCGAAGACGAGGAAGGTGACAGTGTCCAGCAGGGCGCCTGTCTCCTCGGTGAAGCGCATTGTCGAGACCGCACTCTCGCGGGCGATCAGGCCGAACAGGATGCCGGCGACGAACGCGGCGATGAAGCCCGAGCCGCCGAGGCCGGCCGCGATCCCGTACGCGAGCACGGCGGCGGCCACCGGGATGATCTGGCGCCAGGCATCCTCGATCAGGCCCCCGCGTCCCGCGAAGATCACGATCGATCCGGCGAGCACGCCGGCGGCCAGGCCGCCGAGCAGTCCGTAGCCGATCTCCTCGCCGAGCACGTGCAGCGGGTGCGCGGCGCCACCCGCGCCTGAGGCCGTCGCGAGCACGATCAACAGCAGCGGGACGCAGATCCCGTCGTTGAGGCCGCTCTCGACGTTGAGCGACTGACGCACGCGTTGCGGAAGCGTCCGATCGGTCACGACGGCGCTGCCGAGTCCCGCGTCGGTCGGCGCGAGGATCACGCCCAGGATCAGGGCCTCGCTCAGCGAGAACGAGCCGAACAGGGCGAGCGCCGTCAGCGCCCCCAGCCCGATCGTCAGCGGCAGGCCGACGCCGAGAAGCCGGATCGGCAGCGCGGCCTCGCGCCGCAGGGCTCGCAGGTCGATGCGCGACGCGTCCGAGAACAGCACCACGGCGAGCGTCGCTTCGGCCAGCCGTCGCACCGTCGAGCTGGTCGGCGCCACCGCGAGCTCGTCGAGCAGCAGCGGCCCCGCGAGCACGCCGACCGCCACCACCACCATCGCCGGTGTGATCGAAGTGTTCGACAGCCGATGCGACACCGCCGCGACGAGCAACAGGGTGAGCCCGACCGTCGCGAGGCCCCAGTGCACGGCGTCGAGATATAGCGCATACGCCACGAGGGCGCCAACCGCGTACTCTTGCGCACCATGCGATACAGGACCGTGTGCATCTCCAGCGAGGATGGCACCGGCGCGCTGGGCGCGGCGATGCTGGCAGCGAAGTCGTTGGGCCTGCGCGTGATCGACGAGGACATCGTCACGCGCGCGGCCGTCGAGGCCGATGTGGATCGGGACGTGGTCGCCGACGTCGAGCAGCGCAAGTCGAAACTCGTGAGGCTGATCGAAGGGCTCGGCCCCGTGGGGATGGGAACGGGATACGTGGTGGCGGAACCGGCGGTATCCGACCTGCCGCCGACCGACGCGCTGAAGGGCCTGATCAAGTCGGTCATCGAGGAGGCCGCCGTAGCGGGCGAGGTGATGATCGTCTCGCACGCCGCGTCGCTCGCGCTCGCCGGCCGCGATGACGTGCTGAGGGTCCTCGTGACCGCATCGCCGCAGACCCGCCGCGAACGTATGGCGGCGTCGCTCGACCTCGACGAGGACGAGGCCGCGCGTACGCTCAAGCGATCCGATGCCGGCCGTGCCGACTACATCAAGCGCTTCTACGGGATCGGCACGGAGCTGCCGACCCACTATGACCTGGTGATAAACACCGACAGGCTCTCCCCCGAGAACGCTGCCCAACTGATCGTGACGGCGGCGGAGAGCACTGGCGAGAGCCCCGCGTAGAGGTCCTGGAGGCGAGTCGCGCTGAAGACGCCACGTAGCGCGTTAGGCTTCCAGGCATGAGGATCATCGCTGCAGCTGCAGCGTGCGCGGCGCTTACGTCGACCGCCGCGTCCTTCGCCGGCGCCACGCCGGCCACGCCAAACGCCCGCACGGCCGTCCACTATGCCTGCAGTGCCGCCAACAGCGCGGACGTGCCCTGCCGCTTCTCGACCCCCACAGGCAACATCCGCTGCCTGTGGACGCCGAGCCCCAACCAGGTGACCTGCGAGCTGCTCTCAAACCACCGCGCCTACCGCCTGCGCCCGACGGGCAAAGCCAAAACGGTGCATGTGACGATCTCCGCCCGCGGTGAAACGCTGCCGACGAACCAGCTGCTCACCTTCCCGGAAAGCCTCGGGTGCAACGCCACGCGCACGACGATGTTCTGCGGCCAGGCTTACGGCCTGGGCGAATTCAAGCTCTCGCCCAAAGGCTCCCACGCGGCCGGCAGGCGGGCGCGCTAGGCGGGGGGCTCGCTGCCCGGATCGGGGGTCGGGCCCGGGTCCGGTGTCGTGCCGGGAGCCGGCACGCTGGGAGGGGGAGGTGGAACCGGACCGGCGTCGGGCAGCTTCGGCTCGCTCGCGGCGGTCGCAGCGGCCGCTTCGGGCTGGACGAAGGCGCGGCCGAACAGGCGGTCCACATCCTCCGAGGGCACCGGCGGGCCCATGAGGGGGCCCTGGGCCATCGGGCAGCCCATCGCCTGCAGGGCGGTCAGCTGCTCGGCGCTCTCGATGCCGGTGGCGATCACCGGCAGCGACAGGTCGCGCCCGACGATCAGCACGGCCTGTAGCAGCCAGCCGCGGTACTCCTCGTCGTCTGAGGCGGCAAGCGAGCCGAGGTCCACCTTCAGGAAGTCGAGCGGCATCTGCTGCAGATCGGAGTGGTGGGCGTAGCCGCTGCCGAAGTCGTCGATCGCGACGCACACGCCGAGGCGCTTGATCAGGGTCAGCTGCTCGGTGGCAGCGGCCACGTTGCGCATCACGTTGCTCTCGGCGATCTCCAAGGTGAGCAGCGACGGGTCGATCCCGGACTGCTGCAGCGACCGCAGCACGTCGGTGACGAACCCTTCGCGGTTCAGCTGGTGCGGCGAGACCTTCACCGAGACGCCCCCGCTGTGGCCCGCCACGTTCCAAGCGGCCGCGCGCACGCAGGCCTGCTCGAGCGTCCAGCGGCCAATCGGCACGACCAGCCCGCTCTCCTCCGCCAGCGGCATGAAGTCCTCCGGCGGCAGCACGCCCTTGGTTGGGTGGCGCCAGCGGATCTGCGCCTCGAGCCCGACCACCCTGCGTGTGGCGAGGTCGTAGACGGGCTCGTAGAGCAGGAAGAACTGTTTGTCCTGAAGGGCCGTGTTGAGCTCCACCTCGAGCACGCCGCGGCCCTCGATGACCGAGCGCATGTTGGCGTTGAAGAGCGTGTAGCGGTCCCTGCCGGCGGCCTTGGCGGCGGTCAGCGCGAGCTGGGCGTCGCGCAGCAGGTCGTCCGGGGTGGCGTAGCGGCCGAATGCCACGCCGATGCTCGCGGTCAGCGAGAAGCTCGGTCCGAAGCCCTCGACGTCCACCGGCTTGTGCAGGGCCTCGATCACGCGGCGGGCGAGCGAGTCCAGCCGCACGCCGCGCGCCGCCGATTCCACCAGCACGACGAACTCGTCGCCGCCGAGGCGCCCGACGGTGTCGTGCGTGCGCACCACGTTCGCGAGCCGTTCGGCGACGATCTTCAGGAGCTGGTCGCCGGCGCCCTCGCCGAGCTTCTGGTTGACGTCCTTGAACCAGTCGATGTCGATGAACAGCGCGCCCACCAGCAGACCGGACTGGCGCGTGGCGCGCGCGAGCATGCGCTCGCAGCGGTCGAGCATGAGCGCGCGGTTGGGGAGCCCGGTGAGCGGGTCATACAGCTGCTCGCGCGGGGAGGGCTGCGCGGGCTTGGGCCGCGCGGCGGGCTTCGCCGGCGCCGCCTCGGCGGGGCTCCCCGCGGTGCCGAGCAGGAACAGGAGCGCCCCGGCGAGCACGCTCAGCAGCACTCCTCCGGTCAGCAGCCGCTCCGCGTCGCTGTCGGAGAACACGTCGGCGCTCACGGGAGCGGGGCCGAAGATGCGCGCGGTCCAGCCGCCGCGCAGATTGGCCGTGGAGCTCTGGCCGCCCGCCTCGGCGATGCCGCTTGCGAAGCTCATGTTCGAGGTGCGCGTCTTGTAGCGCAGGCGCACGGCGTAGCCTTCGTGACCGCTCAGCGCCTGGGCGAACATCGCTGTGGGTGAGAGCACCTCGCGCAGCCATCCGACGAATGCCGCGCGACGACCGGCGACCGACGCGGGCGGCTGGTTGCCGCTGTAGACAGGCATCACTACCGCCACCTGCCCGTTCCTGCCGGCGCCCGCGGGCGCGTAGATCGCGAGCGTGGAGTCGCGCGAGCGGAGCAGGGCCGGCGTCGCCGCGCAGAAGTTCGAGCTCGAGGGGTGCGGGCGGGGATGCCGCGAGAGTTCCACCGAGGCCAGGCAGGAGATCGGGCCGGAAGCTGCCGCGGCGGTTCGCGCGGTCGCCGCGGCTGCCGCTGCGACGGCCGCGGACGAGGTGCTCGCGACGGTGCCGGTGCCGGTGCCGGTGGCGCTCGCGGTCGGGAGCAGCGCGGTTGCCGCGGTCACGGTCTTCAGCGGGTGGCCGGCGACGCGCGCACGGAACGCCGCCAGTTCGTCGCCGCGCACGAGCATCACGAAGCCGAGCCGTTGCAGCTCGGGGTAGCGGCGCAGGACGCGCGCCCATTTCACCCATTTGCTGAATTCCGCGGCGGACGCGTTGGGGTTGGCGGCGAAGAACGTGGCCGCGCTGATCGCGAGGTCTTCACCGTGCAGGATGCTCAGTTTCAGCGTCGATGTGATCGCGGTGGCCGCGTGCGGGTAGCCCGCCTGGGCCTGCACGGCGTCGTTGTGCGCGACCGAGCGCGCGCCGAGCACCGAGGCGACCGTGCCGGCGGCGATGCACGCGAGCGCGACCACGGCCCACACGACCGTCTTGGACACCGCCACATGCGGCAGACGTGCGCGCCGTCCCCCTCCCGCACCGGCCTCGCCGTGCGCCTCGCCGTCCTGGGGGCCGGGCGTGGCGGCCGGCGCCGTCGTCGGGTTCGTCTCGGGCTGCGCCGGTGAGCCGTTGCCCGTGGACGCGGCGGCGCCGTCGCCCGCGGGCTCGTGCTGGGGGTTCTCGCTGTCGGACATGGCGGCCTGATCTGCTCCCAACGGTGCGCGCGTCGCTGTGTTGCTTGATCGAGCCCCTTTGCAGGCACGATCTCGAATCGTGCGCTCATCTCGACAAATAGGCCAGGAACCTTTACCCCTGCAGAGGGCCGTGCCTCTCCCACTCGCCGAGGCGTGCAGGCGCCCTCGGTGCAGGGGAGCAGCGTCGGCCCTCGCGCCGGGGGCCGGCGGCGCCGCGCGGCCGTGGCCTCAGGCTGCGATCAGCGCTGGGGGCTCGATCGCTGGGCGCGCCCTGGAGAACTCGATCGCCCCGTCGTCGATCGGGCCGTACTTCAGCAGCAGCACGTCGCGGGGGTAGTTCTGGTGCAGGCGCCAGGGCGTCGTCGGGCCCTGCTTGGGCAGCTCGTCGATCGAGCGCAGCACATAGCCCGACGCGAGATCCAGGAAGGGCGCGAGCGCCAACGAGGGATCGGGCGCGCGCGGCGTGCACTGACGGTAGCCGTGCTCGTCCATGTGGTTCAGCAGGCGGCACACGTAGCCGGCGACGAGGTCGCCCTTGAGCGTCCACGAGGCGTTCGTGTACCCGAGCGTGAGCGCCAGGTTGGGGATGCCGCTGAGCATCATGCCCTTGTAGCCCACGGTCTGGGACAGGTCGATCTGACTGCCGTCGACGGTCACGGTCATGCCGCCCAGCACGAGCAGGTTCAGGCCGGTCGCGGTGACGACCACGTCGGCCTGCAGCTCGGCCCCGGACTCCAGGCGCAGGCCGTGCTCGGTGAAGGTGTCGATGCGGTCGGTCACCACGGAGGCGCGTCCCTGCGCGATCGCGTCGAAGAGGTCGCCGTCGGGCACGAGGCACAGCCGCTGGTCCCACGGTTGGTAGCGCGGTTTGAAGTGCGTGTCGACGTCGTAGCCGGCCGGCAGCCGCTTCTCCACGCCGCGCCGCAGCAGCGTCTTCACCAGCCGCGGTGCGCGCCTGCTCAGCTTGTAGACGAGCGTGGCGAGCAGCACGTTCTTCCAGCGCACGATCGGGTAGGCGACCCTGGCGGGCAGCGCGCGCCGCAGCGCGTCGGCGATCGGGTCGCTCGCGGGCAGCGAGAGCACGTAGCTCGGCGAGCGCTGCAGCATCGTCACATGCGCCGCCCGCTCGGCCATCGCGGGAACGAGCGTCACGGCGGTCGCGCCGCTGCCGATCACCACCACCCGCTTGCCCGCGTAGTCGAGGTCCTCGGGCCAGTGCTGCGGGTGCACGATCTCCCCCGCATAGCGCTCCACGCCGGGCAGCGACGGCGTGTATCCCTCGTCGTAGCGGTAGTAGCCGGTGTTCGCGAACAGGAAGTCGCAGGTCAGCTGTTCGGTCTCGCCGCCGTCGGTCCGCTGCACGTCCACCGTCCACCGCGCCTGCTGCGTCGACCAGCTCGCCGCCACCACGCGCCGGTTGTATCGGATCGCGTCCTCGATGCCCTGCTCGCGCGCGGCGTCGCGGATGTAGCGCAGGATCGACGGCCCGTCCGCGATCGCCTTGGGCTCCTGCCACGGCCGGAACGTGTAGCCGAGCGTGAACATGTCCGAGTCCGAGCGGATGCCGGGGTAGCGGAACAGGTCCCAGGTGCCGCCGCTGGCCGCGCGCGCCTCGAGGATCGCGAAGCTCTTCCCGGGGCATTCGGACTTCAGGTGGCAGGCGGCGCCGATGCCCGACAGGCCGGCGCCCACGATCAGCACGTCGAAGTGTTCCTGGGGCACTTGCTCGGTCTCCTCACTCGACGGATGGCGCGCACGCCCGGTTGCGGGCGGCGGGCGGCCCGATCGCTCGGATTGCGCTCGAACCGGCACTCTATCGACGAGCGTCTACGGGACCACGGAATCGGCGCCGAGCGCCTGAACCGAGAAGCGCACCCGTGCGAGGTCGAAGCGGCCGACCTGTCCGGTGCCCAGCGCGAACGCGGGAGTCAGGCAGCCGCTGCGATCAGGGGTCGCGCCGGGCTCGGAGAGCAGGATGCCGAGCTCGCCGAGCATCCGCGCGGTGGCGAGGTATCCGGGGTGGCCGTCGGCGTCGACGCGGGCCTCGATCGCGCGCCCGCCGGTCGAGCGCGCGCGGGCGACCATCTGCCAGCTCCAGGACTCAAGGCGGTCGGCCGCGGGGCCGTAGCCCGAGCCGGGCGTGACCCGCCGCAGCGCGCCGGTCAGGCGCCGCCGCACGCCCGGGCTCGCCCGCGCGAAGCTGCGCAACCCCACCTGCGTGGCAGACAGCGCGCCGGCCATGCCCCAGCGCAGCGGCAGCGTGGCGGCGCCCCCGCCGATGACCATCCCCTCGCGGTAGCGAAACGGCGCGGCCGGCGCCGGCCGGCGGCCGCGTCGGCGAGGGCGGCCGTGCGGTGCACGACCGCGGGGTTGATGAACGGCGCGGGCGCCATCGGCGCGATCACCTCGCCGCCCGCGCCGCGCCGCGGAGCGAGCCCGATCGGGCTGATGCGGCGCACCGCGGCGGCCGTGGCGGGCTCCGTTATCAGCGCGGCCGGATCGGCGATCAGCGCGGAGTCCTCCGCCGCCGCGACCGCCAGCAGGCTCTGCAGCGTCCCTCCGGAGATCATGTCCGAGGGCCGCGGCACCATGCCCGCGGTCGGCGTCACCGAGACCTCCAGGTCGACGCTCGCAAGGCCCTCGCCCCAACGCTCGCGGGCCGCCTCGGCCGCCATCAGGATCGACAGGTCGGGCGGCAGCGCCTCGAACCCGGACACCTGAACCACCTTGACGCCGGCCTCCACGGCCCGCTCGTGGAGGTCTTCGATGATGCTTCGCACGAACGGGATCTCGCCGGTCAGGTCGGCGTAGTGGGCGCCTGCTTCGATGCAGGCTTCGATCACCGGACGGCCGTGCAGGGTGTAGGGGCCGACGAGGTCGAGCACCACGTGCGTGCGCGCCGCCAGCGTGCGCAGCGAGGCTGCGTCCCCGACGTCGGCCACGAGCGTCTCCGCGCCGCTCACGCCAGCCGTGGCGAGCACCTGCTCGGCCCGTGCGGCGTTGCGCGCGGCGGCCGCCCAGCGCAGGCCCGTGTCGCTCGCGCGCTCGGCCAGGTGGGCCGCGACGCGGCGGCCGGTGACCCCGGTGGCGCCGAGCACCACCACGTCGAGATCGCGATCCGTCACCGCTGCGGACGATACACGCCGATCGCGGGCGGCGACCGGGGGTCGCCCGCCGACACCCGCGGGCCTCGCCGACCGCGGGAGCGACGTCGGCCGGGTGGCGCAGAGCGCGCCTCCAGTAGCGCGCCCGTCCTTCCGATGAGGGAGTAGCTCTCGACGTGATCAACCCGACTCCTCGCATCCAACTGCTGCTCGCTCGCGCTTCCGCCTGGTGCTTCGGAGCGATTGCGCTCGGCACCGTGCTCTATTGCGCCCATATCCTCCTCGGGCTCGGCGGGGGGTCCTTGAGCGGCGTCGTCGACGACGGCCTCTACAACGCGGTGCTACTCGGCTCGGCGATCGCCGTGCTGATGCGCGCGTTCTCGAGGGGCGCCGACCGCGGGGCGCTGCTGTTCATCGGTGCCGGCATGCTCGCCTGGGCGCTCGGCGAACTCTCCTACACGGTCCTCTACTCGAGCGCGGAAAGCGCGCCCACACCATCGATCGACGACGCGTTCTACCTCGCGTTCTACCCGCTTGTGTTCATCGGCCTGGGACTGCTGATCCGGGCGCGTCACCGCGGCCTCGGCGCCGCGATGTGGCTCGACGGGCTGATCGCCGGCCTCGGCCTCGGCGCCGCCGCGGCCGGCCTCGTGCTCGGCCCGATCCTCTCCTCGACGGGCGGCAACCTCGCGGTCGTGGCGACCAACCTGGCCTATCCCGTGGGGGACCTGCTGCTGTTCCTCGTGGTCGTCACCGGCATCGGCCTGATGGGCTGGCGCCCAGGCTGGATGTGGGGTCTGCTCGCGCTCAGTCTAACCCTGCAGGTGGCCGCCGACACGATCTACCTGTTCCAGATCGCCACGGACGCCTACGTCGAAAACACGTGGCTCGACACGCTCTGGCCGCTGGCCTCGGTGGTCATGCTCGCGGCGATGTGGGTGCCGGCCGCGCCCGCCGGTCGCTCGCGAGAAGGCGGCTGGCGCTCGCTGTTCGTACCCAGCATCGGGGTGCTCTCGGCAGTGGCGCTGCTGTTCGTCGACCACGGCAGCATCAAGATCAACAATCCGGCCCGCTATCTCGCCCTGGCGACCCTGCTCGCGGCCGCCCTGCGCGTCGCGCTGGCCTTCCGCGAAAGCGGGCGTCGTCAGCAGGAGAGCCACGCGCAGGCGGTGACCGACGAGCTGACCGGCCTGTGGAACCGCCGCATGCTCATCGAGGATCTCGACCGCGCGCTCGCGCTTGCAACCGTGGCCGAGCGCAGGCTGCTGTTCCTCTACGACCTCAACGGCTTCAAGGCCTACAACGACAACTTCGGCCATCCTGCCGGGGACGCGCTACTTGAGCGGCTGGGCGGCAACCTCGCCGCCACCGTCGGACCGTACGGCCGCGCCTATCGCATGGGCGGCGACGAGTTCTGCGCCCTGCTGGCACCGGGGACCACGCCGATCGAGGTGCTCGCGTCCGCGACCGCACGCGCCCTGCAGGAGGCGGGCGATGGCTTCGAGATCACCGCTGCCCAGGGCATGGCGATGCTGCCGGGTGACGCCCAGGACGCCTCGACGGCGCTGCAGCTCGCCGACCGTCGCCTGTATGCGCAGAAGGAAGGCCGCCCCGTGGGCGTGACGCGCCAGCTGCGCAGCGTACTGCTGGAGATCCTCGGCGCGCGCATGCCGGCCCTCGCAGACCACCTCGACGACGTCGCCGGCCTGGCGCACGCGGTCGGGCGGCGCATGAGGCTCGAGCCGGAGGCGATCGACGTGCTCGTGCGAGCGGCTGAGATGCACGACGTCGGCAAGACCGCGATCCCGGAAACGATTCTCAACAAGCCCGGCCCGCTGGACGCAGGCGAGTGGGCGTTCATGCGTCGTCACACGATCTTCGGCGAGCGCATCCTCTCGGCCGCGCCCGCGCTCGCCCCGGTGGCCAAGCTCGTGCGCTCCAGCCACGAGCGCTGGGACGGCGGCGGCTATCCGGACGGACTGACCGGCGAGGACATCCCGCTTGGCTCGCGCATCATCTTCGCCTGCGACGCGTTTGACGCGATCGTCTCCCAGCGAACCTACAAGGAGGCGAGATCCCCCGAGGAGGCGATCTCCGAGCTCCGCCGCTGCGCCGGCACGCAGTTCGACCCCCGCGTAGTTGACGCGCTGAGCGCCGTCCTCATCGACGGGCGCGAGAGCGCCCAGCACGAGGATGGCCTGCTGGAGCAGGAGGGACTGCCGCGCCTGCACGCGAACGGGCGAGTGTCTTCGCGGGCCAGCGGACCGCCGTCGTTGGGGTCCGACGGGCAGGCTGCGGCCGCCAGCGCACGGCCTGGTTCATAGGCGAACGCTCGGGGCGCCGACTGGGCGCCCAGATACAGTCTCAGCGAGTGCTCTCGCCCCGCATTTCCCGCTTCGTGCGCGTGCTGCTGGCGCCCGCGCTGCTGGCCCTGCTGCTCAGCGGCTGTGGCAGCAGCTCGTCCTCCTCGGGCAACGGCATGGCCTCCGCCTCGCCCGAACAGATCGTGGCCGCGGCCAAAGCCGCGAGCGCGACCGCCGCGACCGTACACATCGCGGGCTCAATAATCAGCGAAGGCAAACCGATATCACTTGATATGGAACTCGTCGCGGGAAAGGGCGCCAAGGGCCACGTCTCCGTCGAAGGTCTCGGCATCGACGTGATCGCGGACGAACACGCCTTCTACCTCAACGGCAGCGCCGCCTTCTACCGTCACATCGGCGGTGCGGCCGCGGCCCAGCTGCTCCAAGGGAAATGGCTGAAGGCGCCCGCGGGTGGGGGAGACTTCTCCTCGCTGGCCCAGCTCACCAACCTCGGCCAGCTGCTCAACCAGTCGCTGGCCAACCACGGCAAGCTCAGCGCAGCGGGCACGACCACGATCAACGGGCAGCCGGCGGTCGGCGTGACCGACAGCACGAAGGGTGGCACGCTGTACGTGGCGAGCACCGGCACCGCCTACCCGGTCGCGATCACCAAGAGCGGGACGAGCGCCGGGCGGATCGTGTTCGACCGCTGGAACCAGCCCGTCACGCTCACGCCGCCGGCCAACGCGATCAACATCAACCAGTTGCAGAGCGGCCACTAGACGCCTCGTCAGTCATATGTCTAACTCCGGCCAAGGCCGATCAAGAGAGCATGCTGCCGCGTCGAACCGAGGTCTGCTAGACGACCCATACCTGAGACCCGACAAGGACGCGAGAGCTCTCAGTGAACAACGCGATACCAGTCAGCTTCCTCCAAGGAGAGGCGGCCTCGCCGGCTTTGCCGCCGCCCGGACGCCTGGGATCGCCCGGCTTCGCAGTGAAGGTGGGCGGGATCTTGAGTAGGCTCGGAATCGCCGAAGGCGCACCCGCAGGACCGCCCCCCGCAGGCGGGCCGCCCGCCGAGCCCAAGGGTCCGCGCTCGCGCCTGTGGCTGGTGCCGTGGATCGTGCTCGGCGCCGCCGCCGTGGCCGCTGCCGCGCTGGCCGGAGTCTCGGCCACGGTCGCCGCCTGCATCGCCGCGGTCGCGATCGCAGCCACCGTGCTCGGATTCCAGCTGGGCGATCGCGGCCGCGCGACGCTCGAGGCGGAAGTCGACGGGCGCACCAGCGAGCTCAAACGTGCGCTCTCCGAGCTCGAGATCGCCCAGGCCGAGACCGTGCGCAGGCTGTCGATGGCGGTCGAGTTCCGCGACGAGGACACCGGCGCGCACATCGAGCGGATCGGCAGGTTCTCCACGCTCCTGGCCGAGCACATCGGCATGGACCACGAGTTCTGCGAACGCCTCGGCCACGCGGCTCCACTGCACGACGTGGGCAAGGTCGCGATCCCCGACGCGATCCTGCTGAAGCCCGGCCCGCTCACCCCCGAGGAGCGCGCGATCGTCGAGACGCATGCCGAGGAGGGCCATCGCCTCGTGCGCGGCTCCTCCTCCTCGATCCTCGACATGGCCGCCACGATCGCCCTGAGCCACCAGGAGAAGTGGGACGGCAGCGGCTATCCGCGCGGGCTGAAGGGCGAGGCGATCCCGATCGAGGGCCGGATCGTGGCCGTGGCGGACGTGTTCGACGCGCTCACCAGCGATCGCGTCTATCGCAAGGCCTTCTCGGTCGAGGAGGCGGTGCAGATGATGCGCGAACAGCGCGGACGCCACTTCGACCCGGTCCTGCTTGACGCCTTCATGGAAGTGCTCGGCCAGACAGGCCCGGACGCGCGCGAACAGCTGCGCAGCGACCCGGCCGCGCTCGTGGAGAGCACGCTCGAGACCTTCGCCAGCGCGCTCGAACGCGGTGACGCCGAGATCGCCGAGGGCGCGATCGCGACCGCGATCGAGGACGGGATCACCCCGACCACGCTCCATGCCGAGGTCATCGGGCCGGCGCTGCGGCGCATCAACGTGCTCTCGGGCGCAGGCGAGATCGACGACGAACGCGAGCGCCGCGCCGCGACGATCACCCGCCGCGTGCTCGCGACGCTGTACCGGTACATGACCGTCGGGACCGAGCCCACGCGCGAGCGGGTGCTGCTGGCCGGGCTCGAGGGCGACGAGCACACGCTCGGCCTGCAGATGGTGCACGACCAGCTCGCCGCCGCGGGCTTCCAGACGATCTTCGACACCGACCTGTCGGCCGAGCAGCTGCTGGGCATGGTCATGAGCCAGTCGCCCGATCTGGTGCTCGTCGGCGCGACCGAGCCGGCGCGCGCGGAGTCCGTGGAACTGGCGCTGCGCGGGCTGAGGGCCGGCCATCCGGACCTGCCGATCGTGCTCAGCGGACCCGCGGTTGGCGGCAGCCTGCCGCGCGAGCGGCGCGGCATGCGCGTGCTGGAGCGCATCGACGAGACCGTCGAAGCGGTCGAAGACGTGCTCGCCACGTCCGCCTCCACGGCGTCCGTATAGATTCCGGGGATGACCCCGCGCGCGATCGTGACCGGCGGTGCCGGCTTCATCGGCTCGCACGTCGTGGACGCTCTGCTCGAAGAGGGCTACGAGGTCACCGTGATCGACGACCTGTCCGCGGGCGATCGCCGCCGCGTGGCTGAGCAGGCGCGGCTGGTGGAGCTCGACGTGGTCGACTCCGACGGGTTGCTCGCGGTGGTGGCCGACGTGCAGCCCCGCGCGATCTTCCACCTTGCCGCCCAGGCCAGCGTGGTGGCCTCGGTGTCGGACCCCGTGCGCGACTGCGAGGTGAACGTCCTGGGCACGCTGGGCGTCGTGCGGGCGGCGAGCGAGGTTGGCGCCCCGGTCGTGTTCACCTCGACCGGCGGGGCGCTCTACGGCGACGGTGCGCCGATGCCCACGCGCGAGGACCGCATCCCCGAGCCGCTCTCCCCCTATGGCGCGTCCAAGTGGGCGGGGGAGGCATACGTGAAGACCTGGTCGCTGTCGTCGGGCATCCCGCACGCCGTCTGCCGGCTGGGCAATGTCTACGGCCCGCGCCAGAGCCCGCACGGCGAGGCCGGGGTCGTGGCCATCTTCTCCCACCAGCTCCACATCGGGCGTGCGCCCACGCTCTACGGGCACGGCAGGCCCACGCGCGACTACGTCTACGTCGGCGACGTGGTCAGCGCGCTCCTCGCCGCGTCCGGGCGCTCGGGCACCTACAACATCGCCACCGGCGTGGAGACCGACGTGGCGAGGGTGTGGAGCGAGCTGAGCGAGGCCGCCGGGAAGGAGCTCGAGCCCCAGCTCGCCGACCTTCGCCCGGGTGAGCTGCAGCACAGCTGCCTGGACGTGACGCTCGCCGAGCGGGAGCTCGGCTGGCGCGCCGAGACACCGATCGCGGAGGGCCTGAGGCGGACCTACGCGGCGCTCGTGGAGGCCTTCGAGGGGGACCTCGCGCGCTAGCGGCGAGCTGCCTCGCGGCACCGCTGTGGGCGGGCCGCGCGGCTGCCGATACAGAGCGCATGAGGCTTCCACGCCGTGCCCTCGCGTTCGCGCTCCTGGCCGCCGCCTGCTGCTGGGTGCCGGCGGGTGCATCGGCGCTGCCGGGCCCGCCCGGCGGCACGCCCGCACCGTCCATCTCGATCGCCCGGGCCGGTGGCGCGGTCTACGCCGTGCCCGCCCGCGGCACGGCGGGCGCACGGCCTGTGGTTACCCGGCTGAGCGTCCCCCGGTACGCGGTGGCGGGTGCGCCCCCGCGCGTGACGCTGAGGCTCGACGAGCGCGGCGTCGGCACCGTCTACGTCACGGTGAGCGTGATCGACCTCGCCACGCACAAGCGGGCGCTGGCCGCGCCGCTGGGGTGGTCGCACACCGGGCGCACCCTCTACGTACGCTGGCCCGCGGGTGCGAGCCTTCCCGCGGGCAGCTACGAGGTGACCGTCAACGCGCACGACCACCACGGCACGCAGCTGCTGCGCGGGGCGCACAGCTCGGGCGTGGCGAGCCTCACGGTCGGACCCGCGACGCCGCCCCCGGCTCCGACGCCGCCGCCCCAGCCGCCCGCGCTGGGACCATCCGAAACGGGCGCGCTCTCCCCGGCCGCCACTGTCGCCGACGGCGCCGTGTTCCCCGTCGCCGGGCCGCACACCTTCGGCGGACCGGAAAACCGCTTCGGCGCGGCCCGCGAAGGCCACATCCACCAGGGGCAGGACGTGCTCACCGTAGAAGGAACCCCGGTCCTCGCGCCGCTCGCCGGCTCGATCTCCTACACCAGCTACCAGGCCGAAGGCGCCGGCTACTACGTCGTCGAGCACACGACCGTCGGGCTGGACTTCATGTTCGCCCACTGCCAGGCCGGCTCGGTCGCGGTGAGCGTCGCGCAGGCGGTCGCCGCGGGTGCGCAGCTGTGCCGCGCAGGCGAGACCGGCGACGCGACCGCACCGCATCTGCACTTCGAGATCTGGGTCGGCGGCTGGCAGGCGCAGGCCGGTCACCCGATCGATCCGCTGCCCTATCTCGAAGCCTGGGAACGCGGCGCCACCGGCACCTGAGCGCAGGCTGCTGCAGTGCGGGCCACGCCGCCGCGGCCTCCTCGGCCGCGCGCGACGGCGGCCGCGGAGTCGCTAGCATCGAGCACCGCGGCGAGATAGCTCAGTTGGTAGAGCACACGACTGAAAATCGTGGTGTCCCCAGTTCGAGTCTGGGTCTCGCCA
>Ga0209415_10001755_pt1 | contig 41118 bp, 41 predicted proteins | sample PeaSoiSIISIP2007_FD_187696 | JGI IMG/M metagenome (GOLD analysis project Ga0209415, IMG submission 187696) | Peat soil microbial communities from Weissenstadt, Germany - SII-SIP-2007 (SPAdes) (version 2) | ecosystem: Environmental > Terrestrial > Soil > Wetlands > Peat | place: Germany...
TTCGCCGTGGCGGTGGTAGCGACGTTCGCCTTCGTCGGAACCTACGTGATGATGCTGGTGATCAACTACTTCTCTCCGTTGCGAGCGAATCCCGAGGAGCAGAAGGCCGGATTGGACGAGGTTCACTTCGGAGAGGAAGCGTACTACCCGACTTCGGAGTGAGCGGCATCGGGTAGGCGGGAGCTGCCCCGGCTTTGGGGAGCCGACGCGCTCGATCGACGCGGTTAGCCCCGCGCGGCCCTCGCAGTAGTTCCCTGCGGAGTGTACCTAGGCGACCGGAGTGGCGAACGTCGGAATGTAATCTTTGGGAGGCCGCCCGACGATCGGTATTTTCTCCCCGCAGTTGCGGCAGCAATTCTCGTCGTCGAGGCGCCAGGACTGGATCGTGAACCCGAATCGGCGGACGACGACGGTCCCGCACCGCGGGCAGTAGGTGTGCTCGAGAGGATGGCCCCAGACGTTTCCGAGATAGACGAAGTCGAGGCCCTCCGCTTTCGCCACCTGATGGAGCTTCTCGAGGGTCGCGACCGGAGTCTCGGGAAGGTCCATCATCTTGTAGTCGGGGTGGAAGCGAAGGAGATGGAAGGGCGTGGAAGGACCCAGTTCGTCCCGGACGAACCGGGCCAGCTTCTTCGTCGCTTCGACCGATTCGCCGACCTCGGGCACGATCAGGTTGGTCACTTCGACGTGGACCCCTCGCTTCTTCAGGTCGACGGCCGAGTCGAAGATCGGCTCGGGTCCCTTCGCCGAGACGTACTTCCGAAGGAAGCCGGGCTCGCCGCTTCCCTTGAAATCGACGCTCACGGCGTCGAGATGCGGTCCGATCATTTCGACCGCTTCGGGGGTCATGTAGCCGTTCGTAACGAAGTTCGCGAAGAGCCCCGCTTTGTGGGCCTCCGCGATCACATCGAGCGCGTATTCGGCGAAGATGGACGGTTCGTTGTACGTGAACGTGACTCCGCTGCACCCGAACCTCTTTGCTTGGGTCACCGCGGCGTGCGGCGGCAGGGACCGGCCCACGACCTCGCGCTCCTGACTGATCTCTGCGTTCTGACAGTACAGGCACCGCCAGTTGCAACCGACGGTTCCGATCGAGAAGACGCGGGTGCCGGGATGAAAATGCGACAGGGGTTTCTTTTCGATGGGGTCGACCTGCACCGCGGAGGCCTTTCCGTAGCTCAGCAGCACGAGGCGGCCGCCTACATTCTTGCGGACGAAGCAAAATCCGTGCGAGCCTTCGGGGATCGTACAATAGCGGGCGCAGGCCGTGCATCGCACCTTCCGGTCGGAGAGCGGTTGGTAGAGAGAGGCGGTATGTCCGACCAGGGCAGCCATGGATTCTCTCCGTTTCTAGAAGGTCTCGCAGGACGATAACGGGTTGCCCCGTGCCGGCGGCTCGAGCCGAAGGTTCATCTGCGCCGGAACGTCCCCGGACCTGCAATGACCGGCTCCGGGAAGGTTCCCGCGAACGCCTCGGAGGCGGAAGCGGTCGAGCGGAAAGTTGGCGGTCGAATTACTCCCTCGGCTCAGTTTTTAGATCGCGTGGCCCAGGTGCGGGTCGCGCTCGTCGAGCGAGTGACCGCCGCGGCCCGCGCGCGGTCGAGCCCACTCGTACGGGCGCTGGTGGCCGGAAGTGCCGCCCGCGGGACGTTCCTCCAGGATCGCCTGGACGTGGACCTGTTCCTGCTGTTTCCGCCCGACCTATCGCGGGATCGGCTCCGCGAGGAGGGGTTGGCTCTCGGCCGTGCGGTACTCTCGAACCCCGAGACCCGGTATGCCGAGCATCCCTACCTCCGGGGTACCTTCGAGGGATTCACGGTGGACGCGGTCCCGGGATTCGCGATCACCGATCCATCGCACCCTCTCTCTCCGGTCGACCGGACCCCCTTTCACCAGGAATACCTCGCCGCCCGGGAAACCTCCGCGCTCGTGGAACAGGTTCGATTGGCGAAGCAGTTTTTCCGTACGCTCGGCGTCTACGGGTCCGAGGCCAGAACGGAGGGGTTCTCGGGCTACCTGGTCGAGCTCTTAGTGATCCGGTTCGGGTCTCTTCGAGGAGTTCTCGCCGCTGCGCGGGATTGGAGGGTTCCGGCTCGCCTCTCCGAGCCCGGGAAGGAACCACCGCGGCTTCCGGCGGACGTGGCGCTCGTGCTCGCGGACCCTGTCGACCCTAACCGCAACGTCGCGAGCGCCCTATCGCGGAGGAACCTCGGTCTCTTCATTCTTGCAGCGGGTGCGTACCTCGACCGACCGTCGGAACGGTTCTTCGAGCCGAAATCGAACCCACCTCTTTCGAAGGAGGCGGCGGCCGTTCTGGTCCGCGCCCGGGGGACCCACGTCACGGTCGCGGTGCTTCCTCGGCCCGACCTCGTGGACGACACTCTCTACCCTCAGGTGAGGAAGGCTGCGCGGGCGGTCGCCGATGAGCTTTCTCGCTCCGAATTCGCTGTGCTGGGGGAAGCGAGCGCGGCGGACGCCACCTCGGTGGTCATTACCGTGGAAGTGGCCCATCCTCGGCGGCCCCAGGTACGGGTCCAGGACGGGCCTCCCGCGGGCGTCGACCGGGCCGGTCACTTCCTTGAGAAGTGGGGGGCCCACGATTCCCCCGTTCTCCAGGGACCGTACGTCCGCCCCGACGGGAGCCTCGGAGTGGATACACACCGCGCCGAGCGCGACGCGGAAGAGGTCCTGCTCGCCGCGTTCCCCCGACTCTCTCTCGGCAAGGACCTCACGCCCAGGGAACCCGGGCTCTACCATGTCCGATCGCTCGGAGAGGCCGACGAGACTCCCGCTTTGTCGGAGGCTCTCCGAGAGCTCCTCGCGAAACGGCTACCCTGGCTGGACTCGAAGTGAGTTAGACGGCGCCCGGCGAGAGGTTCAGCAGCACGAACCAGAGCGCGAGCCACGCGAAGAACACGAGCGCGATCAGGCCCGCCCAGTCCCCCTTGGTGTAGATCGAGGACTTCACTCGGAGCCTTCGGATCACGAACGGGGCCAGGGCGACCAGGAAGATACCGAGCGGGAGCACCACATACCAGGAAAGTCCCGCGATCGTCATCGCCCAGCTGAGGGCGCCGACCAAGACCGCGTATCCTCCGGCGAGGGCGAGAGCGCCGGTCAGCTCGAACTCCTTGTTCATGAACGCCACTTCATCGAAGACCGGAAACTCGAAGGCGGCCGCCTCCTCCTCTTCCAGCTTTCGGCGGACCTTCTTCGCCATCGACTACGCTCCCCGCGCGGCGTGGGCGCTCCGGTAGAGCTCTTCGGCCCGGTAGGAACTTCGAACGAGCGGACCGCACGCCGCTCCGAGGAAGCCGAGAGACCGCGCGGTCGCCTGCCATTGGGAGAACTCTTCCGGCGGGACGAAGCGGTGGACGGGGCGGTGACGGGCGCTGGGCCGAAGGTATTGACCCAGGGTCAGGAGGTCGACATCGGCCGCCCTTAGGTCTCGTAGAGCCGCCTCGAGTTCCTCATCGGTCTCCCCGAGGCCCAGCATCACGGAGCTCTTGGTGACGAGCCCCGTCGGCCCGAGCCGACGGGCCATTCGAAGGACCCGCAGAGAACGGTCGTAGCTCGCGCGAGGGTCGCGGACCTGAGGGCTGAGCGACCGAACGGTCTCGAGATTGTGGGCGAGAACGTCCGGAGGGGATTCGAGGAGTTGACGGATCGAATCCTCCCGTTCGGCGAGGTCGCCGATCAGCAACTCGACCAACGTGCCGGGCGACTCGGCCCGTATCCCTCGGACCGTGTCGGCCAGCACCGTGGCGCCTCCGTCATCGAGGTCGTCGCGGCAGACCTGGGTCAAGACCACATACCGAAGTCCCCAGCGGCGGACCGCTTCGGCGACCCGCGAGGGTTCCGACCGGTCGACGACTCCCCGGGGCCAATGGGTGGTGACCGCGCAGAACGTGCAGCGGCGCGTGCACTCCGTCCCCAACAGCATCAAGGTCGCGGCGCCGGCCGACCAACACTCCGGAAGATTCGGGCAACGCGCCTCCCGACACACCGTGTCGAGACCGAGCTCTCCGAGAATCCCCTTTACCTCAGGATAGGCCGCTCCGCGCGGCGGGCGAACGCGGATCCACTCGGGAAGAGCGGACGACTCGGTCGATAGCGCCGGCGCGGACGAGCTTGACACGTCCGTCCGACCCGCGAGAGGGTTTAGGCCTTGCGGGAACGGCCCCGGCCGAGCCGTTCCTCGAGGAGCGTGGAGAGGAGACTGGCGGGCAACTCGTCCATCGAAACGCTGTTCGACTCCCCCGAGGCGCCTCCTTCCAGCACCACGAGCCCGTCTCGTTCGAGCTCCTTCAGGGTCCGCCAGAACGTCGTGCGGCTCATCGGGGAAGTTCCGAGCTCCTCGAGCAGCGCAGTGTGATTCGCTCGAAGCTTCTGACTCGCCACGGACGTTCCCCGCCGTTTCAACGTCCGCGAGAGCGCGAGGAGGACCCCGAGCTCATGGGTCGACAGGGATTCCAGTTGGCTTTCGTTCATCGTCGGAAGGAGCGAGCCTTTCGCGCGCCGGACGTGCTCGGCCCCGACCGTGTCGGCGCCGGCTTCCTCCGCGGCGTGCGCCGCGCCCGATAGGATCTCGAGCGCGAAGCGGGCGTCTCCGTTCGGAGCGGCGATCCGCGCGATCTGGTCGAGCACGTCGCGCTCGAAACTTCCCGCTCGGAGGGCGAGCTCGGCGCGGGACTCGAGGATGTCGGTGAGAGCGGCCCGGTCGTAGGGGGCGAGGGAAAGGCGATGGGTCACCCCAAAGCTCGAACGGCTCGCCGGGTCGAGGTACGGGAAGAGGTCCTCGGCGGCGACCAGCACGAGGGAGATCGAGCCGAGTTCGACCTCGCGAGACCGGGAAAGCAAGTAGACCAGCTTGGTCTCCTGGCGGACGAGACTGGAAGCTTCGTCGAGCAGTACCAGCAGATGGGACGGATTCTTTCGGATCCCCTGCTCAAAGACATCCAACATCTCCGAAAGCGAATACCCCCGGTCCGGAAGGGAAACTTGGACGCTCCTCAGGAGGTCGAGCATCACCGTGCGGTCGCTGGCTCGGCGCCAGCAATTGATGTACGCGGCTTTGACCGGGAACCCGCCGAACCTCCCTCCCCGCTCGAGGTCGGACGCCAGTCGGCGGACGAGGGCCGTCTTCCCGCTGCCGATGCCCCCGGTCACGAGGAGGTGGTACGGAAGTCCTTTCGCGAGGGCCTCCCGGTAGCGGCGACGCAGCAGGTCGAGCTCCGTGTCGCGGCGCACGAGATGGGGCGGAAGGTACGACGGGTCGAGGGTCTCCTCCCGAACGAGAATGGGGGATGGGCGGTTCATCGCTGAAGCGGGGGGACCGGAACCGACCTTATCATCTTCGCCGTCGGCGACTCCGCGTCCGTGCGGCCGGGTCGGGGAGTTCGAGCCTCTCGAGGGCTTGACGGGCCAAGTCGTTTGGGGCCGCTTTCGCGTCGAGGACTACCCAGCGATGCGACCGCGCCAAGATTCGATAGGCACGGGCGACCCGTTCCAGGGTCCGGAGCCGTTCGAGGGGGCCCCGCTGAGACCGGCGGCTGCCGAGGCGGCGGAGGGCTTCGCCGGGTCGGAGGTCGAGGAGGACGACGCGGTCGGGAGTCCGAGCCGCCGACCGCTGGAGCTGGGCGAGGCGTCGTCGATCGCCCGGCGGCAGCGCGCTTCCTTGGTAGGCAAGAGTCGAGTAGAACGAGCGGTCCTGAAGGACCACGTCATGGCTTCGGAGCGCTCGTTCAAGGTCGGGGGCCGAAAGATGACGGTCCACCGTGAAGTACACCGCTCCGGTCCAGGGGTCCTGGGCCGCTGTGGACTGCGCGAGGGCGCCCAACCGTGGGTCGGCCGGTTCCCGTCGGAGGGCGACCGAAAGGCCCCGCCGGCGCAAGGCGCGGGCCAACGAGCGAATCAGCGTGGACTTTCCCGCGCCGTCAATTCCTTCGATGACGACGAACGCGCCGCGGAAAGCCGCCGTCATTCGGCCCCCTCGGCCCCGACCTCAGGGCGCCAACCGTACACCCGCTCCACGGACTCCACAAAAGGTCCCCAGAGCAGGTCGGCGCCCTGCTGAGGATCCTCCGCGATGGCGGCGGCCCGGCGGGGAACGGTGGCGAGGTCGAGGACGGCGCCGGGGCGCCTAAGGTCATCGAGGTAATCCGTCTCGAGAAACCAGGGTCCGGGGTCTCTTACGACCTCGCGTACGAGATCGCGCCGAGCCAGGTACGAGGGTACCGCCCCGCCCGAGTTCCCCGGTACGATCCGCGTCCTCGCGTAGTGCTTGACGACTCGGTCCGGACGCAATCCGACTTCCCGGGCCCGAACCGTCAACTCGACGAACCCGTCCGCGTTCAGGTCCGGCGAATGGACCACGACCGGGCAATCCGAATCACGAGCCACTTCGAAGGCGTGGCGGAACACCTTCTCCACGACCGAAGCGACCTCCTCGGAGACCGGGAAGTGGGGACGGCCCACCTCCCCGAGGGCGACCGCCTTCTTCTCTCGGACCCAACGACCGGCGAGGTCGAGGGCGGAGCGGTGGAGTTCCAGGGCCGGCTCGGGACCTAGGCGAGCGACGCCTTCCACCAGGTCGATCGGATACGGGGCGAGCACTGGGTAGGCCCGGACACCGACCTCCTCGTGCATCTTGCGAGCCAGCCCCCACGTAGTTTCGAATTGCCGGGCGTAGTCTTCGAGCGAGAGCGGTACGGTCCCCTCGTAGTTCTGAGTTGCGAGGAAGAGGTGAGTGCCCCCCGCGGCTCGAAAACGTTCGACCGCTCGGACCCCATCCCCTCGGGGAGAAAGATGGCAATGGTGGTCGACGATGGGGAGACCCTGGGGCAGAGGCATCCCGGATTCCCGGGCGCGGCTTAGCGGAGGAGACCCGCGCCCTGGAGCTCCTTAGTGATCTTCTTCACGGCGACTTCGACATCCGAGGGCTTTCGGGCCCCCGTGCAGACGAGCTTTCCGCTTCCGAAGAGCAGAACCACGACCTTGGGTACATCGATCCGGCACACGAGGCCGGGGAACTGTTCGGGCTCGTATTCCACCCGGTCCAATCCCAGGGTGACGGCGATGGCATTCAGGTTGATCTCGCTCTCGAGGTCCGAGCTCGCCACGATGTTCTGAACCTCGATCTTCGGGTGCATGTTGATCTTCTGTCCGCCCTTCTTGATCTGGGCCGCGACGGTCTGGATCGACTCCTCGACCTCGTGCATGCTTTTGGCGCCGGTGCAGACGACCTTGCCCGATCGGAAGAGAAGGATGGCCGTCTTGGGTTGCTTGAGCCGGTAGATCAAGCCGGGGAACTGTTCCGGCTCGTACTCGGCACCGTCGAGCCCGAGCGCGATCGACTGGAGGTCGAGCTCGTCTCCGAGGGAAGTGGACGCTACGACGTTCTCGATGCGAATCTTAACCAAGGAAATCCCCGCGGGCGTGAGTATTTAAACCAGTATTTAAAGCATCGGTCCTTGGAAAGGGCGTCGTACCGAGGGAAAATGGATTTCGTCGCCGTCAGGGAAAGCAAGGCATGGGAGGTCAACCCGGTGGGTCGGGATTCGAATCCAGGGAGCGCTGACTACGGGGAATCGGTGGGACGGGGAACGAAGACGGGTCCGATCGCCTCGTCCTCGGTGGAGATGCCGAAGAATTGGCAGAGGACCCTTCGCGTGAAGCCCCAGAGCACGTGGCCCTCGAACACCGTAGCGGGCACCTCGGCAAGCCCGTGACTGGTCTCGCGGACGATCGGACGCGATGTCGCGAGCGCGGACCGGGGGATCCAGAATACGTGCGCCACCTCTTCGGGGCTCCGGGGGGTCGGAGCCGGCCCATCGGGCGCGAGGATGGCTGCAAACACGCCCACTTTGAGTCCAAAGCGGATGGCGAGTTCGGTGCTCACAAAGCGAAGCTCACCGACCACATCTCCCCGACCGAGACCTACTTCCTCCTCGAGCTCGCGGAGCGCCGTGCTCGCGAGGGAGCCGTCTCCTTCGGTCACATGACCTCCTGGAAAAGCGACCTGGCCCGAAGCCGGGTCCTCGGCCCGTTCCGCCCGTTCGATGAGCAGCGTCTCGACCTCGGTCTGCCCCTGCCGTAGGACGATGACGACGGCCGCTCCGGCCGTCGACACGGGAGGAGCGAGGGCGGGGAATCGGCCGACCAATTCGGCGAGGTCGCCAGGCGCGGTCCCGGGGACGGCCGCCCCCGGCGAGAGCGAGCTCATGACTGCCAGTCGTAGGAGACTTTCTTCTGAACGGTGGACGAATCGGCCGGGTGAAGCTCCCCGGCACCCAACATTCGCTCGAGGGCGATCACACGCAACCGCAGTTCTCGCAGATCGTGCTCGACCTGGGAAAGGCGGGCGACGAGGTCGGGGGGATTCTCGGGAGTCGCCATCGCTCCCGGATTCGGTCCGGGGCTCATAAGCTCGCGGTTGTCGTGCGATGCTGCCCTCTACGAGGGGGGTACTACCCGCGAAGATTCGACCGATTGCAGGAACGTTGTGAGAGCCTCGAGGAGCTCCTGCGGTCGTTCCATCGGAACGATGTGCCCGGTCTCTGCCAAGATCCGGATCTTCGCGCCCGGGATCGATTGGCGAAGGATTCGTCCGTGCGAGGCGTCGACGACCGCGTCGTCCATGGCCTGAACGATCAACGTGGGCCGTGCGACCGTGGCGATGCGATTGCGCTCGTCGAACGCGGCCATGGATTTCGACCAGTGGACCGCCGGGGCGAAATCCTGGTGCTTCACCTGCTCTCGCAGGGTATCGGCGAAATCGAGGTTGGCCTCGATCCAATCGGGGTAGTAAAGGTCCTTGAGGAGCCGAAGAGCAAAGCGGTCGGGCCCCTCCTTGGCGTAGGTTTCTGACCACCTCTCCGCTATCGCCCGAGTGTGGGCGTCGGTGTAGGCCGCTCCGCTGACCATCGTCAAACTTCGGACGCGATCGGGTCGGTCGAGGGTGGTACGAAGTGCGAGCAGCGCACCCCCGCTTAAGCCGACCAAGTGAGCGGAGGTCACACCCTGGTCATCGAGCAGGCGGACGACGTCTCCCATCATCTCGGCGAACGTGAAGTGAGAGTCGGTGGGCGCAGGGGTCCGGCCATGTCCCCGCAGGTCCGGCGCCAGGACCAGAAACTGCTTCGCGAGACCGGGTATGACCTCGTTCCAAACCGTGTGGCTGCCGCCCGCCCCGTGGAGCAGCACGACCGCAGGCCCGCTGCCTTCCGTGCGGCACTTGAGGTCCGTCGGCGCACCGGCGGCTTCCGCAGGCATCGGAGAATGGACCCGGGCGCGCTATTTACCACTCGCGGAGGAGTCGGAAGCGCGAGCGCACGGCTAAATATCGAGGCCGAGTAGAAGGCCCTATGGCACGGGGTGTGATGTTGATGAGCGGGGGGATCGACTCCCCGGTCGCCCTGCACTATCTCTTGCGCCAGGGCCACGAGATGGTCACGGTCCACATGGACAATCGACCGTTCACGGACGACTCCCCGCTCGCGAAAGTGGTCGACCACCTGACGGTGTTGAGGGAGATGTACCATCAGCCAATCCCGATGTATCTCCTCCCGCACGGCCCGACCCAGATCACGCTGATGCGGTCGACCGACCGTCACGTCGGATGCGTCCTCTGTCGCCGGTTCATGTGGCGCTCGGCGGAGAAGATTGCCGCTCGGGAAGGCGCCACGTTCCTCGCGACCGGAGAAGCGCTCGGCCAGGTCGCGTCCCAAACCCTGACCAACATGCGGACCGCCACGGCCGCCGTGGGCCTTCCGATCGTGCGCCCGCTCATCGGGTTCGACAAACACGAAATTGAGTCCGTGGCGAAGTCGATCGGAACGTACGAGATCTCGACCCGACCCGGGGTCTGCTGCCAAGCCGTGCCGGACCGACCCGCGACCCGTTCGAACCTCGTTCAGATCCTCCAGGAGGAGGAAAAGATCGACGTGGACCAGATGATCGACGATTGCGTTCGTAAAGCGGTCATCCTCTAGGAGAGTCTACGGCCGGACGTCCGCGCCGTGGATTCACCCGCATCGTTTGATATACTCCGCTTCCCGGTGAGGGTGAAATGGGCTCCCCGTCGTACGGTCCAATGTATCCCAGCACGGCCTATTGGCTGTCGCTGGTCGGTGGGATCTTCATCGTGCTGGACGGATTCGTCGCCATCGCCGAGGCGATCGCCCTCCGTTCCCTCGTGGAAAGCATCGTCCCGGGAGCATCGGGAATTCTAATCGGGTTGGGTGCGTTCGCCGTCGTCTGCGGCCTTATCATCGTCTACTTCGGGCTTCGAATCAGGAGCAATCCCGGAACGGCCCGCATGTCGGGGATACTGATCATTGTCTTTTCGCTGGTCAGCTTCGTCGGGGGCGGGGGATTCTTCATTGGACTCATCCTCGCGCTGATCGGGGGGATCCTGGGGGCCACTTGGACTCCACCGATGGTCTCCCAACCCATGTACGGACAGCCGGGGACCGTCGGTTCGCGCCCGTGGACCGTTCCTTCTTCTCCGCCGCTACAGCCCGGGAGTCCCCAGCGGTTCTGTTCGTCGTGCGGGTCTCCGAACGTCGCCAGCGCGCAATTCTGCGCGAAGTGCGGCGCTCCGATGTAGTCGGCTCCCACCGGGGCCACGCCTCGACCCTGCCGGCGCGAACTCTTGGTCCGGGGAGGGATCCTCGCGAAGCGCTATCTGCCCGGACGTCACCGAGCTCTCCGAGCATGTACCGTCGCCTCCGACTTTGTTCGAACAACGGTGGCTACGAGGCGATTCCCGAGCCACCGAACCCCCTGGACCTTGCCCGCGTGAGAGCGACGCTCGAGAGAGAGGGGATTCCCGTCGTGGATGCCCGCGTGATGCTGATCGTTTCCCTCGACTCCGAGGTCACGATCAGCCGCGCCGGTCGTCTCTTGTTCAAGACCCGGGACGCGCGAGCGGCGGAGCTCGCGTTCGAGCGTTTGCGCACGCTCCTTCGGCTTCCCGATGTGGAAAACGCGCCGGGCGCGGGGCGCGAGGGCGGTTAGGTTAAGCCCGCTCTGGTACTGACACGGTCGGAGGAGAGCGCATGCGCGAGACGTGGGTCGTAGGAGCGGCAGCGAACCGCTTCGGCAAGATGAAAGAAACCTCCCGGGAGGCGGCTACCCGCGTCTCGATGGAGGCGATCCGCCAGGCCGGTCTCGAACCGAAGGACATCGGCTACACGTTCGCCGCGAACTGCTTCGGGATCTCGGAACATCAGGGTCACCTGGGGCCCCTCATCAACAACGGGCTCGGCATCCCCCACGTCCCGTCCGTGACGGTCGAGTCGGCCTGCTCCTCCTCGAGCGCGGCCCTCCACGAGGCGTTCGTCCACGTCGCGGGCGGGTTTACGGACGCGGCGCTCGTCGTCGGGGTCGAGAAGCTCTCCCACCTCGACACGCTCACGGCGACCAGTTACTTCGCGATCGCGGCCGATTATCCCTTCGAGACGAAGAACGGGGCCACCTTCCCCGGTCTCTACGCCACGCTCGCGAGTGCCTACCGTCAGGCGTTCCCCACCCGCCCGGAGATGTTCGGCGCGGTGGCGATCAAGAACCACGCGAACGCCGCCCGGAATCCGCACGCGCACTTCCAGAAGGAGATCTCGATGGAGACGTACCTCGCCTCCCCCATCATCGCCTCTCCGCTGCGCCTCTACGACTGCTGCCCGTTCTCGGACGGGGCGGCCGCCGTCGTCGTCGCCGCGAAGGAGGTCATGAAATCCCCCGTCACGGAGCCCCTCGTCGTCAGGGCCTCGGCTCGAGCCGGCTCGGTTACCGACATGCAAGATCGCGTCGACCTCCTCGGCTTGCCGGCGACGCGCCTCGCGGCCGAGAAAGCGTTCCGGCAGGCGCATATGGAACCCAAGGACATCGATTTTCTCGAGGTGCACGATTGCTTCACGATCGCCGAAGTGCTCGCCCTGGAGGACCTGGGATTCTTCCCGAAGGGGACCGGCGCGAAGGAGGAGTTTGACGGGGTCACTGCCCGGGACGGGAAGCTCCCGGTCAACACCTCGGGGGGCCTCAAGGCGAAAGGACACCCGGTGAGCGCCACTGGCGCCAGTCAGGTGGTCGAGATCTTCGAGCAGTTCAACGGCCTCGCGAAGGGCCGCGAAGTTCCCCGGACGCAAACGGCGCTCGCCCATAACGTCGGAGCGACCGGCGGTTCGTGTTCCGTGCACATCTTCTCACGAAGGTAAGGGGGGGTCGAACGCGTCCGATACCCTGCCGTCCGCGTCGCACACGATTGACGACTTCGTCAAGGGGTACGAGGAAGGCGGGAAGCTCCGAGGGTTCCGCTGCCCGGACTGCGGTCTCGTGACCGCGACCTGGGGGCTCGCGTGTTCCCGATGCGGTCATCGGGACCTCGAGGAGATGGAGCTCAACCCGAACGGAAAGGTGGTGGCCTTCACTATCCTCACGGTTCCGAGCGAGGACTTCCTCAATGACGCTCCGTACGCCTACGTGGTCGTCGAACTCAACGGCGGCGGTCGAATCACCGGCTGGATGCCGACCGTTCGGGCCGAGAACCAGATCTCGATCGGCGACCGGGTCCACTACGTGACGGGCTACAAGCCCGGAGTCCAGTTCGTCAAGGACTCCGAGCCCGCTGGACCCCACTAGGAGAGAAGATGAGCGCGCCGACTCCGGTGGAGGGGGAGCGCGTTTGGTTCCGCCGCTACCCGCCCCAGGTCCCGCGCCATGTCACGATACCGGACCAGCTGTTGACGGAGTTCATCGAAGCGAGCGTGCATCGATGGCCGGACCGCGCGGCGATCGTGTACTACGGCGCGAAGTGGAGCTATCGGGAGTTCTGGGACGCGAGCGAACGATTCGCGGCCGCGCTCTCCCGAGAAGGCGTAGGCCCCGGTGACCGCGTCGCGCTCTATCTGCCCAACTGTCCCGCGTATCCGATCGCGCTCTTCGCGACCTGGCGACTCGGTGCCACGGTCGTGCAGGTGAGCCCCCTCTACCTAGGGCAGGATCTCACTCGTCTGCTCAAGGACGCCTCGCCGAAGGCGGTCGTGACGCTCGAGATCCTCTATCCGAACCTCGCGAAAGTACGGAGGGACGTCGCCATCCCTACGGTCTTTGTGGCCCGATTGCGGGAGTTCTATCCGTGGTATCTCCGTCCGTTCGTCAACAGCGTGCTCCGCAAGCAGAAGCTCCCAACGGGCTTTCCGACCGACGCGTGGGTGCGACCGTGGAAGAAGGCGCTCGGCACCGCCGGGTCGGTTCCTCTCGCGAAATCGGATCCCGGAACAACGGTCGCGGTGCTCCAATACACCGGAGGAACCACGGGTCGTCCGAAAGCCGCGATGCTGACCCACCGCAACCTGGTCGCCAACGTCACCCAGTCGAACTCCTGGAACATTCGGCTCACGCCGGGCGACGAGGTCGTCGTGGCCGCGATTCCGCTCTTCCACATCTACGGACTGACGGTGGCGGTGCTGATGGGATTCGCGGTCGGAGCCACCGTGGTCCTCCAGACCCGTCCCGAGATCCGCGAGCTCCTGAAGCTGATCGACCGGTATCAGCCCACCCAGTTTCCGGGCGTGCCGGCCCTCTACCAGGCGTTCAACCGCCAGCCGGACCTCGCGAAGTACAAAGTTCGGTCGATCAAGTACTGCCTCAGCGGATCGGCTCCCCTGCCGGTCGAGGTTCAACGCCGGTTCGAGGAGCTGACCGGGGCGAGCGTGGTCGAGGGGTACGGACTCTCGGAGACCTCCCCGGTCACGCACGTGAACCCACTATCGGGCGAACGCCGAGTGGGCTCGGTCGGGGTACCTCTTCCCGACACCGACCAACGGGTGGTCGACCTCGAGACCGCAAGTAAGGTCCTCGGGCCGGAGGAGGTCGGAGAACTCTGCGTTCGCGGACCCCAGGTGATGCTCGGCTACTACCACCAGCCCGAGGAGACCGCCGCCGTACTCAAGGACGGATGGTTCCGAACCGGCGACATCGCCCGGATTGACGCGGACGGCTTCGCCTACATCGTGGACCGGAAGAAGGACATGGTCAACGTGGGCGGGATGAAGGTCTATCCGCGCGAAGTCGAGGAGGTCCTCTTCCAGCATCCGGCCGTGGCGGACGTGGCCGTGGTCGGCGGTCCCGACCCCGAACGCGGCGAGTCGGTGGTCGCCTTCGTCGTGCGAAAACCCGGGGTCACGGTCACCGCGGAGGAGCTCATCGCCTTCGTTCGCGACCGGATCGCCCACTACAAGGCACCGTACCGAGTCGAATTCCGGGACCAGCTTCCCCGCAGTGGGGTACAGAAGGTGCTGCGACGGGTGCTGCGGGAAGAGGCGGCGACGTTGCCCCCGTCGCCCGGCTCGAGAAACTGAGGACCCTAGAGGCCCCGCGTCAGAAGGTCGCGCGAGATCACGAGACGCTGGATCTCGTTGGTCCCCTCGTAGATCTCGGCAATCCGAGCGTCGCGATACGCTCGTTCGATGGGCGTGCCCCGAATGTATCCGAGACCTCCGTGGATCTGGAGGGCCTCGTCGATGACCTCGCTGGCCCACTCGGAACCGAGACACTTCACGATCGCGGCTTCCCGCGTTTTCACGACCCGTTCGAGCCGGCTCCACGCCTTCGGGTCGGTGCCCATGCGGTCTTGGTGCTCGGCCGCCTGGTAGACCATGAGCCGGAGGGCATGGATCTTCATCGCCATGTCGGCGAGCTTGAACTGGATCGCCTCGTACTCGCTGATCGGCAGTCCGAACTGAGTTCGGTTCTTCGAGAATTCGATCGCCTGATGGCAGGCAGCCTGCATGCCCCCGAGCGCCCCGGCGCCGAGAGAGACGCGCCCGACATCGAGCGCGGTCATCGCGACGTGGAATCCCTTTCCGACCTCACCGAGCACGCACTCCGGCCCGACGCGAACGTGATCGAGGATGAGTTCGGCCGTCGAGGTCCCATGGAGCCCCATCTTCTTCTCGCAGCGTCCGACGGAGAATCCCGATAGCTTCGAATCGATCACGAACGCGGTCACCCCTCCGTTCGGACCGAGCTTGACGTCGTTGCCCGCGAGTAGGATGATCGAATCGGCTTCGCGCCCATTCGACACGTAGATCTTGTTGCCCGTGATCACCCAGTTGGCTCCGTCCTTCTCGGCCACGGTGTGGACCGCGCCGGAATCGCTGCCCGAACCGGGCTCCGTAAGACTGAAGGCAAGGAGTTTCTCGCCTTTCGCCGCCGGCGCGAGCCAGCGCTTCTTCTGTTCCTCGGTCCCGTAATAGAGCAACGGCGTCGTGCCGAGCGACGTGTGAGCTCCCACAATCGTCCCGTGCGAGGCGTCGATCTTCCCGAGTTCTTCGAGGAAGATGCAGTAGCCGAGCTTGCCGAGGCCCAGGCCACCGTACTCCTCGGGGATGGGGATCCCGAAATACCCCTCCTCCTGCATCCGACGGATGCTCGCGCGCGGGAACTCCTCCTTCTCGTCCATCTCCGCGACGATCGGCGCGACCTCTTTCGTCAAGAACGACCGCACGGCGGAGCGGAACGCCTCCTGGTCCGGGGTGAACTCGAATTCGATCGCCATCGGTCCTCACGCCCCTTTGAACTTCGGGGGCCGCCGCTCGACGAACGCGAGGATGCCTTCTCCGAGGTCGTCGCTCGTCAGCACCTCGGTCTCGAAGAGCTTCGTCTCTCCCTCGATGCCCTGAGCCAGCGGAAGCTGAAGCCCTTCCACGATCGCGCGCTTCGCGGCCTGGACGGCCCGAGGCGCCTTCTGGGCGATCGTATGCGCGACATCCCGAGCCGCCCGAAGCTCCTGGCCCGCGGGGACGGTCCGGTTCACGAGCCCGATCCGAAGCGCCTCGGCCGCGGAGATCATTGCCCCCGTGAAGATGAGTTCCTTCGCCTTCGGGACTCCGATGAGGCGGGGGAGTCGTTGCGTACCGCCGTAGGCGGGCATCAGTCCGTAGTTTACTTCGGGGGCGCCCAGCTTCGCGGACTCTCCCGCGATCCGAAGGTCACAGGCGAGCGCGAGCTCGAGGCCACCTCCGAGTGCGAGCCCGTTGATCGCGGCGATCACCGGGGGTCGGAGGCTCGCGATCCGGTGGAACAACGCGTGACCCTTGCGGACCACCTCGGGGGCATTCGCGAGGTCCAGGGTCGCCATCTCCTTGAGGTCGGCGCCGGCGCTGAAATACTGCCCATCGCCCGTCAGGATCACCGCTCGGGCCTTCGGGTCGGCCGCGATCTCCTCCACTCGTTGAGAAAGCCCGGCCAGAAGGGCCGTGCTGAGTGCGTTCACGGGAGGGTTCTTCAAGGTCAGGATCTCGACGCCGTCCTCGTCGTTCTTTCGACCGACCAGCTCGCCCTCGGACACGGTCCACCTACGAGACGGAGCAACCCCGGGCGGGTTCATAATACGTCCTCTGTCGCGACCGCCGGCGGGCGCGACCTTCTCGGCGTTTACGGTAAGTAAGAGGGCTGCGTGGAGCGCGCGTGCCTTCCCGCGAACTTCTCTCGCTCTCCCTCTACTCGCTGTTCGCGAGCAATCGCGGCGGGCTGTTCATCGTCTTTCTTCCCCTCTACCTGGTCGAGGTGAAGGGCGCGTCGCTTCCGGCCGCTCTCACCATCCTGACCTTGGCTTGGTTGCCGGCGAGCCTGATCGGACCCTGGATGGGTCGGCTGTCGGACCGAGCCGGCCGTCGCAAGCCGTTCTTGTTGCTGGGAGAGGCTCTCGCCTTCCCGCTGTTCCTCTCGATCGTCTTCGCCCCCGGCTATGTGATCGCCGGCGGGCTGTTCATCGCCGCGCAGCTCGCTCTCGCGATCGGAGGTCCCGCGTACAATGCGTTTGTCGCCGACGTCACTCGGACGAACGAGCGGGGAGAGGGGTACGGCCTGCTGAACGCAACCTCAAATGCCGGGGCGGTGGTCGGGTTCGTCCTCGCCGGCCTCGTGACCTACTGGTACGGCCTGCAGGCCCTGTTCCCGTTCGTCGTGGTCATGATGATCGGGACGCTGTCCATCGTCCTGTTCCTGGTACCGGACATTCGGATCCAAGTTTCGCGCGAGCGCCGTCCTTTGCGGGAGATGCGGAACGTGGTCAACTTCTCCTTCGCGGTCTCGATCCGAGCCATCGGTTCGGGCGCCGTGGCGGCGTTCTACGGATTCTTGGCAGCCAGCCTCGGCGCGAACAATCTCGAGGTGAGCGTGGTCGCGATCGCCGGTCTCATCACGGGAGCCGTGACGGGGTTGCCGCTGGGCCGAGCGATCGACCGTTTCGGAGAGATCCGCGGGATCTGGTACGGGACGGTGCTCACTCTCGCGTCGTATGGGATCTTCATGTTCTCGGCGACGTGGGAAGAAACGATTCCCGCTCAAGCGGTGCGCAACGGTGGGCTCTCGTTTCTCGGTCCCGGCATGAACGCATGGGTCGCGCGGATGGCGCCGGCGGGGCAGCGGGCCGAATACCTGGGGGTGTTCTCTCTGATCAACTCGTCGCTGTGGAGCGTGGGACCTCTCGTCGGGGCGATCGCCATCGAGCTCTACGGGTACTTCGGTCTCTTCGTCATGGCGATCGGAACGACCGTGATCTCGCTCGTGGTGATGGAGTTCCTTTACGGTGAAATGGGAATTCGGGCTCGGCTCCAGCGCGCTCCGGCCGAGGTCGCGGCCGTCTAAGGTGGTGCCCGAAGGCACCGTCTTATAGCGCACGGTCGTCCGCCGGTCGTGCAACGGCCGACGACCTTCGCGGACGCCAGCGCGTCGTACGACGACGCCGAGTTCGTCATCGTCGGAGTCCCGTTCGACCGTACGACCTCCTTCCGCCCCGGAGCACGCTTCGGGCCCGATTCCATCCGAATGCATTCGTGGAACTTCGAATCGTTCGACCTGGAGACCGGCGTCGACCTCTCCGAAGTCCCAGTCCACGACCTCGGCAACACTGAGGAGTTCGGCAGTTCGGAGGACATGGCCAACTCGCTCCGGGAGGAGATTCGCCCGCTCTTTGCCGCGGGAAAGGTCCCGATCGTCCTTGGCGGGGACCACGCCTGTTCGCCGCCGGTGGTCGAGGCGTATCCGAATTCGGCTCCCGGCGTGGGAGTCCTCTATCTCGACGCGCACATGGATTTCCGCGAGAGCTATCTCGGCGACCGACGGAGCCACGGGTGCTCCTCGCGTCGGATCCTCGAGAAGGTCGGCGCCCGGAATATCGTGGTGCTCGGGGTCCGGTCGGTCTCCCGACAGGAGATGGACGACAATCGCACGATCGGGATGTCGTATGTGACCGCTTCCGACATCGCGCGGGACGGGATCGAGGCCGCGGTCCACCAGGCGCTGAACATGCTGAAGACGGAGCGGATTTACATCTCGCTCGACATCGACGCGATCGACCCCGCGTTCGCGGGGGCGACGGGGACTCCCGAACCGTTCGGGTTGACTCCGCGCGACGTGAAGTACGTCATCGGACAGGCCGCGCCGCGGCTCGCCGGCCTCGACATCATGGAGGTGAGCCCCCACTACGACTCCGGGAACACAAGCCTCCTCGCCGCCCGCTTGGCGCGCGAGGCGATCGTCCGCAGCGTCGCCGCGCGCAAGGGTCGGTAGGGCCGTTCGGACGATGTCGGCCGAACCGGAAGAAGGGACGACCGTCTCCCGGGGGGCCGAAGCCTCGCTGCGGAAGGTCGATTGGTGGGGGTTTGCTGCCCTGCTCAAGGAGCGGGACCTGAAGACCTACCGTCCGAAGGCGTTGGACGAAAGGATCCGCCGAGAGAGAACGCGGAACGAAGCGCGTCTTTTGGTCGACGCCCGGCGGCTGGGAGTCCGAACCCCGATCATCTACGACATCGACCTTCCCCGGCACCGACTGATTCTCGAGGAGCTTCCCGGTCCGACACTTCGCCAATTGTTGGAAGACCCCGAACTTCCGACGGACGACCTGCCGACCGCGGTCCGAGCCTTCGGGCGGGCGCTCGGGGTGCTGCACGCCGGCTCGATCGCCCACGGGGATCTCACGAGTTCGAACGTGTTGTTCCCCCAGGGACCGAGCGGACCACCGGCATTGCTGGACCTCTCCATGGGAACGCGCAGCCCGGGGGTGGAGGAGCTGGGGATCGACCTCCACTTGGTCGAAGAGGACCTCAAGGCATTGAGCCCGAGGTCCGAGGCTCTCGTTCGAGTCTTCCACGAGGGCTACGCCGAAGGGAATCCGGTCGGTTCGAAGGATGTCCGGGCGCGGGCGAAGGTCATTCGCGGCCGGGTCCGCTACGCCTGAATCGTCCCCGAGTCACTAGGTCGACCGTTCGATGCGCTGAAGCCCGACGACGAGCGCCGCCGGAAGCTCTTCGATCACGTCGGTCGCGACGATCCCGAAACCGCGATGGGCGGCCGCCCGCAATCCGGCCTCGCCCGTCCAGAACGCGGCGAGCCGGGCGGCGTGGAAGGGACGCACTCCCTGGGCGAGAAGGCTTCCGAGGACTCCGGCCAACACGTCCCCCACGCCGCCGACGGTCATGGCGAGGTGGTGGTGCAGGTTGCCGATGGTGGTCTCCCCGTCCGTGATGAGGTCCGGCGCGCCTTTGACGACCAGGGTGATTCGCTTCTCGCGCGCCACCTGCTCCGCGATGGAGCTCCGTTCCTCGAACGACCCCGCAGCCGGGCCGTGAAACACTCGCTCGAACTCGCCCCGGTTCGGCGTCGCGATCAATCCGGCGGGAGCAGGTCGGTCGGCATCCGAGGGATTCGAGGAAAGTGCGGCCAAGCCGTCCGCGTCCACCACGAGGGGAATGTCGGAAGCGAGGGCGTCGACCACCGTGCGGAGGGCTTCGGTGGTTTCGGGGTGCGCCCCGGCCCCCATGCCCAGAACGATCGCGCCCGGGGGAGCGGAGCGAACGATCTCGAGAATCGCAGGAACATCGGCGGGGCGGAAGCGGTCCGAACCGACCGGCCAGACGATCAAGTTGGGGCTGAACGATCGGATGGGCCCGGCCGCGACCTCGGGTGTGATGACGGTGGCGCGTTCGGCACCCGAACGCATCGCGGCGAGCGCGGCCAATCCCGGGGCTCCCGTGTACGGACCCCCACCCAGGACGAGCAATCGGCCGCTACGGCCGCGCGGTTCCTTCGGAACGGGGAAGAAGAGGAACTCCCCGGGACCCGTCTGACGCCAAGCGTTCGGCGGGATCCCGATGTCCCGGACCGTGAGCTCCCCGACCTTTCCCTCGTCCATCTCCTCCTTGCGGATCGTAAAGGAGACGGTCCAGGAAGGGCGCAGTCCGTCCGGGTCGAGGATACCGGTCGGCATGTCCAGGGAGAGGACCGGAGCGCCGCTCGCCCGGATCGCGGCGACTGCGTCGCGAACCGGCGCGCGCAGCCGTCCCGATTGCCCGGTGCCGAGTAGCGCGTCGACGATGAGCGGCATCGTGGAGAGGTCCTCGGGCCGAGGCACGCCGATTCGCACCGGCACCCGGTTCTTGATCCGGTCAAAACAGCGTTGGGCGGCCCGGGACCGGATCTCTACCGGCGGTCGCACGAGCCAGATCTCGGGCGAGTACCCCCACTGCTGGAGGTAGAACGCGGCGCACGTGCCGTCCCCGCCGTTGTTCCCCGTGCCGGCGATGACGGCGACGCGTCCGGGCGGCGACGGGAGATGCCGGGTCGCTTCTTCCGCGGAGGCGCGCCCCGCGTTTTCCATCAACGCGTCGATGGTCACGCCGAGCGCCACGGTGTTCTGCTCGACGACCGCCATCTCGAGCGAGGAGAGCGGACGTCGGGAGGAGGCCCACATGCTGCCTCCTAGGTGGCCGAAGGGGACTCCGCGGTCTGGAAAATGTTGACCGATTGCGGGAGGAGGTTCTTGCGAGCGAGATACTGGGATTGGGTGCGGCTGTAGCGGAAGAGGATGTCCGCCTTCCCTTCCTGGAAACCCCAGGGCCGCAGGATCAGCAGGTCGCCTTCCCGGATCCACATCTTCTTCTTCATCTTCCCGGTGATGCGCCCCATGCGAGAGATGTTGTCCTCGCACATGACGCGGATCCGGGCGGCCCCGAGCAATTGATTGGCGATCCCGAACACTTCGCCCCGATTTCGCCGAGGAAGTGGAAGACGCCCGACCTCTTCGCCCCCCTCGAGCACCTCGACGGTCGGTGCCGGTTCCTCCTCGGGCGGAGGGGTCGGAACCTCCTCGGGGGGCTCGGGGCTCTCGGTCACGTCAGTCGGAGCCGAGCCCAGTATTTCAAGAGGGCGCCCGGCGAGGGAACACCCGGAGCGGATTCTCCTCGAGGATACGACGTTGGTCGTCGGCCGGGATCGGCAACGCTCGGAACGCGGTCAGGTTCGCACCGATATCCCGGACGCCCGGTCCGGGCCAATCCGAGCCGAAGAGCACCTTCTCGACCATGCGCGGCAGCTGAGGGAAATAATCGAGCAGCCGCGCCGGAGGCATCCCCGAGACTTCGAGCCACACGTTCGGGAACCTTCGGGCGAGCATCACGGCCGTTTCGGTCCAGACCGGTCGTCCGCCGTGCGCAAGGACGATCGTCAACTCTGGGAAGTCGACGGCGACGTCGTCGAGGAAAAGGGGGTCCGCGAACCGATTGCGCGCCCGCGGGAAGATCGAAGTGCCGGTATGGAAGATGACCGGCAAACGATGGCGCGAGCAGGCATCGTACAGCGCCCGGAGTCCGGGCAGTTCCCCGTCGACGTAGGCGTTGGGTCGAAAGAGCTGGTGCGGCGGATGGAGCTTGAGCGCGCGGATCCCGAGGTCCTCCGCGAGATGCACCACTTCGCGTTCGGGGTCCGGGTGATCCGGTCGGATGCCTCCGACCGCGATGAGGCGCTCGGGGTCCGTTCGGACGTACTCGGAGACGAACGTGTTGGCCGCCTCGGTGTAGCCGATCACCTCGGGGGCGACGTAGTTGATCAGGACCGCTCGCTCGACGCCCGAGCGGTCGAGGTACTCGAGGAACTCTTTCGGCTCGGAAAGGTACCGTGACACCGACGGCTCCACCTGGCTGAGCAGCCGGACCGCGTCCGGCCGCATCTCCCAGAGCGGGTTGATGTGTACGTGACAATCGGTGACGCCCATCGGAGGACCCGACGGACCGGGCCATATAAGGGAAGAACCGGCCCCCTCCGTTCCGGCCGAGGGTTTATCTCCCGCCCGGGTCCATTGCCCGCGGAACGGTGCGCATGTCGACCACGATTCGTTCGATGCCGAAGCTCCTCAAGGCGACGTACCTCGCGGACCAAGAGTCGCTCCTCGAAGAGACGCGCGCGACGAAGCTGTTCTATTTCCCTGGCCCGCTCTTGTTCACCTTCATCTTCGGCCTCGCGACGCTGTTCTCCGCGCCCGCGATTACCTCGGCCGTGCCCACCTTCTCCTCCACGCTCACGAGCTGGTTGACCCTCTCCAACTATGTTTCGTCCAACGTCCAGACGTACCTCGCCGATTTCTGGCTCATTCTGTTCGTCATCGGCCTGTTGTGGCTCCTGGTCCGATACTTCCGCTGGATCCGCACGGTCTACGCCGTCACCAACCGGCGGGTCATCGTCCAGAAGGGAATCTTCAGCAAGGACTTCGATGAGATTCCCGTGACCCAGGTCCGGGGCGTGGACGTTCATCAGTCGTTCGGCCAGCGTATCCTCGGCTACGGAACCGTCCGCGTCAGCTCCGAAGGGGGAAGCTCGCTCGGGAACGAGGACTGGAAGGGCATCCCCAAGCCGTTCCGGTTCCAGAAGCTGATCGAGAACGCGACGCAGAACATTCAGTCCTCTCCCGGTCCGGTTCAGTGGGCCGGTCAGAAGCGCTGAGGAAATCCGCCGGGCACCGTTAAATCGGACCGGCCGCGTCCGGCTCCGGACGATGGCCGACGATTTTGACGTCATCGTGGTCGGCGCGGGCATGGCCGGATGCCCAGCGGCCATCCGCCTCGCGCAGGGAGGGGCGAACGTTCTCCTGGTCGAGCGCGGGGCCGAGCCCGGCACCAAGAACCTCTCCGGAGGGATCCTCTGGGGGCACGACCTTGCGCGCATTCTGCCCAACTGGTGGCGGGAGATGCCCATCGAACGTCACATCGTCCGAAAGAGATTCGGGATCCTCACCGCGGACAGTGCGGTTTCGTTCGACCTCGAGGAGGGCTCGTGGAAGCGCGACCCGTACGTGGCGCATTCCGTCTTGCGCTCTCGCACGGACGCTTGGCTCGCGAAGAGGGCCGAGGAAGCCGGAGCGACCGTGGTATCGTCCGTCCCCGTCGACCGTTTGAATTGGGAGGGGACTCGCGTACACGGGGTCGTCCAGGGCGGGGAGAAGATGACCGCGCCGGTCACGATCCTCGCAGACGGAGCGAACTCCCGGTTGTCGCTCGGCACTCCCATTCGGCCGACTCCTCGGCTCTCCCCGGAATCGACCGAGCTCGGGATCAAGGAGGTGTTCCGTCTGGACCCTTCGGTCATCGAAGACCGCTTTCAGATTTCTGGCACCGAGGGGCACGCCGAGGAGTGGGTCGCGGGCCTCTTTCCGCCCGGGGTCATGGGCGGAGGATTCCTCTACACCAATCGCGACACGCTCTCCCTCGGCATCATCGTCCGCCTCCAATCGCTCTACGGCCGCAACGCGTACGCCCAGCAGCTCATCGAGCAGTTCAAACTGCACCCGGCCATCGCAAACCGTCTAAAAGGGGCCGAACTCGTCGAGTACGGCGCGAAGTTGGTCCCGGGCGGTTGGGCGAGCCGGCCGGCGGCGTTCCACGGCGACGGTTGGCTCGTCGCGGGGGACGCGGCGGGGTTCGTCTTTTCGAACGGGATCATGATCCAGGGGATGAACTACGCCGTTCGCTCGGGGCTCGAGGCCGCCGAGACCGCCCTCGAAGCCAAGGCGGCGGGAGATGGCTCCGCCCGAGCGCTCGCGCAGTACGATCGACGTCTCGAAGCCACCGGAATTCTCCCGGACTTCCGGGATTTCGCTCGCCTCGACCGGGTCAAATGGAACCCCCGTATCTACTCCGTCTATCCTCGATTCGCGACCGAGCTTCTGCGCTCGATGATGGGGGAAGCGGGGTCTCCAAAGCGTTCGGCCCGCAAGGTTCTGCGGGCTGCGCAGAAGGCGACGGGGGTCAAGTTGTCGTCCCTGCTCCTCGACGGGGTCGAGATCGCCTGGGACCTGTAGTCTCCGGCGGGACCTGGTCGCGAGTTACTTACTGCCCGCGCGCGCGACGGATCTCCGCCGTGAGGGCCGGCACCACCTGGAACAGGTCCCCCACGACCCCGTAGTCCGCGACCTTGAAGATCGGGGCCGAGGCGTCCGAGTTGATGGCGACGATCACGCGGGAGCTCACCATGCCGACGAGATGCTGGATCGCCCCCGAGATTCCTACGGCAATGTAGAGTTGCGGCGAGACGGCTTTCCCGGTCTGGCCGACCTGGTAGCCGACGGGCCGCCAGCCGGCGTCGGTGACCGCTCTCGAGGCGCCGACGGCGGCCCCGAGCGAGGCCGCGAGTTCCTCGACCAAGTGGAAGTTCTCCGCCGCCCGCACCCCCCGACCGCCCGACACCACGATCGAGGCGTCGGTCAGCGTCGGACCGGATCCTCGAGGCGCGGCTTCGACACCGAGCCGCTTCGGACTCCAGTACGCAGCGGGAACCCCGTCCGCGGCGAGCACCGTCAACGCCACATCCACCGGCGATTCCTCGGCGACGGAGAAGGCGTGCGGTCGGATCGCCACGGCGGCGTGATTTCCTTCGAGCTGCCGCGTTTCGGTGGCCCGTCCTCCGAAGACCGGTCGACGTACGTCGAGCATCGTGCCGCTCCGAGCGAGGCCCGTCACGCCCGTGGCGACTGCGGCATTCCAGCGAACACCGAGGCGGGCCACTACGTTGCGGCCAAAGGTCGTCCCGCCCACGACGATGAGCTCCGCCCCGACCGAGTCGGCGGCTTGGGCCACCATGTGAGCGACGACGGCCGCGACGGCGCCGTCCAAGCGCGCGTCCTCCACGACGACGCACCGACCCACACCGTATCGCCCGAAACCGCTCGCCATAGCACGGGAAGAGCTTCCGGCGAGGAATCCGATGACTCCCTCTCTGGCCGAAACGGTCTGGGCGACTCCGACCGCTTCCTTCGTTGCCTCGGAGAGAGCTCCGTCGTGAAGCTCTCCGACGACCAATGTCGCGCCGGTCATGGGAAGACCTTCGCTTCCTCCTTGAGGATCCGCACGAGCTTCTGGGCGGCCTCTTCGGGGGTCTTGAACTCGATAATCTTAGCTCCGGTCCGGGGAGGAGGGAGCTCGAATTTCGTGGACCGAGAGGTGCCTACAGGACTTCCCGAAGTTTCGAGAGGGACCTTGGCGATCGGCAACTTTCGCGACTTCAGAATCGCCGGAAGCTTGGCCGTGCGTGGGTCGTTCCAGGCCTGCTGCAACGAAACGACGCACGGAAGGGAAGCCTCCCACTTCTCCACCCCCGACTCCGTCCCGCGCTGGAATCGGAGTCGAGAGGTGGCAGGGTCCCACCGAAGGTCGAGCACGGCGCTGAAATCCGGGAGAGCCAGCAACTCGCCCAGGGCCGCACCGACGACCCCGGCCTCGTCGTCCCCTGCTTGCTTCCCGCAGAGCACTAGGTCGTGGGGGACGGCAGAGACCACTCGGGCGAGCGCTCGGGCCGTCGACACCGGATCGGGAGCGACGCCGGGGGCGGTTTCCACCCAGGTCGCTTGGTCGCAACCCAGCGCGAGGGACGCCCGAAGGACCTCTTCGGTCCTCGGCGGGGGTCCGGCCGAGACGACGTGGACCTTGGAGCCGGGACTCGCTTCCTTCAGCAGGAGCGCCTGCTCCACCGCGGACTCGTCGTAACCGGCGAGGACGAACTTGACCGCTTCGATATCGAGCGTGGTTCCGTCCGTGGAGGTACGGAGCCGGGTCTCAGCGTCCGGAACCGGTTTTACGCAGACGACGATCTCCACGGCCCGATCTCCGGATTACGCGTACCCGCGCAGGAGCTCACGAGCGATGACGGTCCGCTGGATCTCGTTCGCCCCTTCGTAGATCTGGGTCAGCTTGGCGTCCCGGAGAAGCTTCTCGACCGGATATTCCTTCATGTAACCGTATCCTCCGAACGTCTGGATCGCCTCGTCCGCGACGTGCAGGGCCGCGTCGGAGGCGAAGCACTTCGCGATCGAGGATTCGAGCGTCCCTTTCTGACCCTTGTCGATCGTCCACGCGGCGTGCCACGTGAGGAGTCGGGCCGCGTGCACCGCCTGGACCATGTTCGCGAGCTTGATCTGAATGGCCTGATGCTCGGAGATCGGTTTCCCGAAGGTCTGCCGCTTCAGCGAGTAGCCGGCGGCGTGGTCGAGCGCCGCTTGAGCAATGCCGGTGGCGAGCGCTCCGATCGGAGTGCGCGTCTGGTCGAGGGTTCGCATCGCGAGCGAGAACCCCTCGCCCTCGGCTCCAAGTCGGTCTGTTGCGGGGACCCGTACGTCCTCGAAGCGGATCGTGCTGGTCGAGGAGGCTCGATGTCCCATCTTGTCCTCGTCCTTGCCGGGAACCACGCCCTTCGCGGAGCGGGGCACGACGAAGGCGGCGACCCCCTTGTGCCTCAGGGCCGGGTCGACCGTCGCGAAGACGGTGTAGAGGGCAGCGTGCGGCGCGTTCGTGATGAAGCACTTTTCCCCCGACAGCACGTAATGGTCTCCGTCTCGCCGGGCGAGGGTCCGCATCGTGCCGGCGTCGGAGCCGCCGGACGGCTCGGTGAGGGCGAACGAGGCCAAGTGATACTCCGCGCAGAACGGACCGAGAAACCGTTGCTTCTGCTCGGCGGTGCCTCCGAGGAGGATCGGCTCGAGCGCGAGGCAGTTCGCGATGATCGAGGTCGTCATCCCGCCGCACGCGTAGGCGAGCTCTTCGACGATAAGACACTGCTCGAACGAAGCCAGGCCGCTGCCGCCGAACTCGGCGGGAACGTTGAGATTCATCAGACCCAAGTCGAACGCTTTCCGGTAGATTTCCTCGGGGAAGCGGGGGGTCCGGTCGCACTCCGCCGCATGCGGGGCCATCTCGGTTCGAGCGAACTTGCGGGCCAGGTCCCGAAGGCTCTCTTGTTCGGGGGTAAGTGAGAAATCGGGCATAGGGCGCGAGACGGGCGTGCCAGCGGAATCCGCTATATCACGGCTTGGGTGGTCCTCAGCGTGCCGCCGAGGAAGTTAGCGCCCGGCTCGCGCCGAACACCGAAGTCGTTGCGGGTCCGGCACTTCGCCCATCTCGACCGGGACCGCGCGCATCGGGTGGGCGTGCCCGAGGTAATCCTCGGCGAAGGAAAGAGCGTCGACCACTTGCTCGGGATTGTGGGGGCCCTGGCCGAACGGAGGCTCGGCGCACTCATCTCGCGTCCTACCTCACTTCAAGTTCGCGCGCTTCGGTCGTGGCATTCCCCTTCCGGGAACACCCCGCGGCTCAAGTTCCTCGCCCGGGACCGGATCGTTCGGCTCTCGGGCCCGCTCGGCCCGCACTATCGGCACGGGGTCGCGGCGATCGTGACGGCGGGGACCAGTGACGTGCCTCTCGCGGAGGAGGCGGAAGCGATTCTCCGCGAGCTCGGGATCCGGGTCGTTCGAGCGCACGACGTCGGCGTCGCGGGGCTCCACCGGCTCCTCTCCGCGGTCCGACGGTTGGAAGCCCATCAGCCGGAGGTCTACCTCGTCTTCGCCGGCCGGGAGGGAGCGCTCCCGACCGTCGTCGCCGGTCTAGTTCATGCCCCGGTGGTCGGCGTGCCCACCTCGGTGGGGTACGGGCGAGGGGGCCGAGGCGAGGCCGCCCTCAATGCCATGCTGCAGTCTTGCGCCCCGCTCGCGGTGGTCAACATCGATGCGGCCGTTCCGGCCGCGCTCTTTGCGGCGCAACGGTTCGCGGAACGGCGGCCCCGTCGGGCCCTCCGCTCTCGGCAGCGGCCGCGCTGACTGCCCGAAACGCCTCGGTCTCCCGGGGCTCTCTCCCTGGTACTGAGAGAAGGGCTTTTGTGACCCTCGACACCTCGGTGGACCGTGCCTCCGCGGGCCCTGCTCTCCGACGAGGAAGAACGCGAGGATCGTGACGATCGCGAGAAGCTCCGGTCGATCGACACGAAGCTCCGTTCGCTCTTCGACCGACGGGAGGACCTGATCGCGGACGTCCGACGAATTTCCTCCGAGCAGAAGGCGATCTACGACCGTCGCCAGGCTCCCCAGGCTGAGGTCGAGCAGCTGTACGAAGAGCACCACGCGCTCGGTCGTCGCATCTCCGAACTTCGGAATGCTCGGGAGGCGGCGCGCAAGAAGGTCGAGGAGGCCATTGTCCGGGTACGGGAGGTGCGCCTCACATTTGAGCCCGGGGAGCGCGTCCGTCCGGAACAGATCCGAAGAGAGATCGCCCAACTCGAACTGCGGCAGCAGACCCACGCCCTCCCGATCGATGAGGAGAATGCGCTGATCGCGCAGGTGCGGCAGCGGGCCCAGGAGCTCAAGCATGCCGAGGCCCGGACTGCGAAGGTGGCAGCCCACCAGCAGACCCTGAAAGAGGCGGAGAACGCCCTTGCCGCGGCGCGGGAGGAGTTCGACCAGAGCGGGAAGGCTCTGCAGGCGGCCAAGACCGAACGGGATGCGAAGATGACGGCCGTCCGCGACAAGCTCCAGGAAGCGGGAGGGATCATTGCCTCCCTGCGCGAGAAGGGTCGGGCCCGGGCGGAAGCGATCGAGAAGGTCGATGCGGTCAGTCGCGAAATGGACGAGCTGGACCGCGAGGCCCGACGTCTGCTCGCGCGGTCGCGTTCCCGGCGGGACCAAGCGCGACGAATGCTCCGGACCTATTCCCACGGCCACGGGCCCCCGTCGGAGGACCTCCTCGCCACGACCGCGGAAGCCCAGCTCGAGGAACTCCTGAAACGAGGGAAGATCACTCTCGGGGGATGAGCCCGGGTTACGCCGAGAAGATGTCGACCACCGTCACGGTGAAATCGAGCGTCTCGCCCCGGGTCTCCGGGTTGAAGTTTTCCGTGTAGGTCCCGGTCGCGAGGTTTACCTCGCTGACGATGAACTTCGTCGACGAGCAGACCCCGCTGCCTCCGACGTGGCCCAGGACCAGGCCCGCGTCCGCCGGGGTGAGCTGACTTGACAACGTGACCGTAGTGGCGTTTACGGCCGACACGGTGAACGGCAGTCCGTTCGGTTGACTCATTTCCCCGACGGTCGCGAGCGATTGGACCACCACGGTGGTAAGATTCACCGAGAATACCGAATCGTTCCAGCCGAACGTGGGGTCCGCGAACACCGTCCCCGGGGTCGCGGTGACGTTGGGGAACAGCGTGGCGAAATCCGCGACCGGGACGCTCGAGACGGCGGTAACCCGGAGCGAGAGAGGCGCCGAGACGAGGCAGCTGAGATTCTGGGGGCCGTAGGCGAGGGAGGGCGGAATGTCGATCGTTCGCGTCTGGTTTCCGACCATGCCGATGATGCCCTGCCAAAAACCGGTGACGACCGGGCCGAAGGAGATACCGCCGACCGTGTAGGAGCCGGAGGCTCCGACATGGACCCCGAGAGGAGTGTACGCGGAAGCGGCTCCCCGGGATTGGTATTCGAGCGACTTCGGGTAGGATTGGTTCTCGGTCGCGACCGAGTAGATCGACGTGTCGAAGACCCGTCCCTGCTGCGCCCCGGTTCCGAACGCACCGATGTAGTTGACGGTCACGTTGTCGCCGGCCTGGACGGTCAGGACCGGCGAGGGCGATTTCGCTTTGCTGTTCTCGTAGAGGAACGCGGCTCCCGCGCCCGCGGCCGCGATGACGATCACGACGAGGATCACGAACAGGATGCGGGGGGGTTTCTCAGCGACCATAGGCTACGAGGTGAAGAGTATGGGGGTCAGTTTGTCGCTGGTCTCGTCATCGGTTCGGAGAGACAGGTGTTCCTCATTCCCCCGCCCCCGAAGAGGGGCCCGATATAAACCCTCGGGAGGCCCCGCTACGCCCGCCGCAGCTTCCCGACAATCGGCTCCTCGATGACGCCCTCCTCTTCTAGACGGTTGAGGATCGCTTCGGCGCGCTCTCCCACTAGCCCGTGGGAGGAGACTCGGGAAAACACCTCCTTGAGGTCAGCATAACCGTCCGCGGAAACTTCCGCGACCTCGTCCAGCTGGTCGAGGAACAGGGATTCTTCCGTCCGCTCGGCCGCGGAAGGCGCCGGGGGCGGAGCGCGAGGGGGCGGCGCGCGGGTCACGGTGACGCTCGTCGGCACGGACGGTGTCGCCCGGGACGGGCCGCTTTCGCCGGCGACACGGCGCACCGCGTTCTTGAGGTCGTGCCGAAATGCGACCCGGTCGACGTTCGGGTAACGACGTCGCGACTCCCGGGCGGCCCGGAGCCAGGCGACGGGGATTCCCTCCTTCCGGATCGTCTCCTCCGAGAGCGCGGGGTCCTTCTCGACGCGTTCGAGCAGGTCCAGTCGGTCGAACGTCTGGCGGACGATGTCCGCGAGTGCGGCGCGCTCGTCGGCTTCCCCCACCGAACGCACGGCCTCCGCGCGCACCGAAACGTAGCCGACCCCATCGCGTCCCCGAAACAGGTGGACCTTGCCCACCACGACCGTCGGACGGGGCACCGAACCCGCTCGCAGCTGGGCCATCGCGCGGGGCTGAAAGGAGCCGGCCGTCACCGCCACGGCCCCGGTCGGGTCGCTCAACCGCGCTCTCCAGAACGCCTGCGATTCGTCTCGACCGATCGATTCCGCGGGAGAGAGGCTGCCGGCCATGAGCACCCGGTTCATCCGGGCGGCGAACGGGGAGAGCAGGTAGGTCGCGGGGCGCTCCCCTTCTCCCTTCTCCTCCTCGAGTGAGCTCTCGAGTTCGCGGGCGGTGATTCGCCACGCGGGCTCGCGCAGCGACATCAGCTACGATCTCCTAAACGCGCGGCGAGCTCTTCGGCGGCCGCGTCCAGGTCGATCTCCACGGGGTCGATCGACTCCGGCGTGAGAGTTACCCCGAACTCATCCTTCGTTCCGAGCCCTCGGACGCGGAGCCGACGACCGAGCAGGCTTTCGAGCAGCTCCTCTTCGAGAAGGGTCGGGTCGGGCTGGTTACGAAGGCGGGCCTGAGCTCCCTCGAGAGTGACTCCCCAGAGCCGTTCGGTGTCGGCGCGGTTCGCGTTGACCGTGACGGCTCCCGTGCCATCGTCGAGAACGATCCGGGCGCGTAGGTCCGCCTGACCCTCTACCTGGCCGTGAATACGACAAATCCCGCTGCGGACCGACCGATGACACGTCGGGCACCGGTAAACCAAGCCGCTCGGGGGCAGGAGTCCGACCACCACGCCCTCGACCGCGACCGCTTCTCCCCCACCTTCGTCCTCCACCTCCGCGATGGAGCGCGGTGGAGATCGCAGGAGTTCGGCAGGGTCGGGGAGGTCGTTCCCCTCGACCCGGACAACGACGGACCGTTCGTCCAGCACGATCGAGCACCGTCCCCGGAAGCTCCGAACATATGCCCCGGCGATCCGAACGGCTTCCCCGGCCTTGAGACCAAAATCGCTCCACGCCGAGAGCGCGATCGTCCCGGTCCGGTCGGCGACGAGACCCTCATGGACGACCCTTCGCTCTTCTCCGACCGTCACGCTCTTCGGCGCTATGCGAACGACCCGGACCTCGACCCGGAATCCTTCGTCGGAGGCCTTGAGGTCGCGGACGGTTCGAAAGGGGATTTCCTCCGCGTCCACCCGAGGCAATTCGGCGGGGCTGGCCGGTGCGACCCGTGTCTTCCAAGTGAAGGTGACTTCGGGACGTCCGCGGAACTCGCGGACCTCCGCGCCCACCGCTCGCAGGACCACCCCGCGCTCGATTCCTTCCCGCGGCGGGTCCCACCAGGTGAACCGCACGGTCGCGGTCCCATCACTGAGGAGTCCCGAAAGCAGGGGGCGGCGACCCCCATCGGACTTTCGGGTGATCTCCCGTCGTTCGCAGGTGACGACACGGGCAACGAATTCGACGGAGGACGTGGTCGCCCGAAGGTCGCGAAGGCGCGTTTCCACCGGGGTGGATGGAGCGGGGTCGGCGGACATCTTCGAGGTATTCCGGGCCACCACTTCCCCCGGTCATAAAAGCGTCCCGTCGGTCGCGGACGATGAACGACGTCCTTCGTCTCCCGCCCGGAGTTTTGCGGGTCCGCCGGCGGTCGGACGCCCCGGTCATAATCCTTTTCCCCCGAGGGCCATGACTCGCGCGTCGTGGCACAGAAATTCTCCCAACGAGTGGACCGGATCCTCTCCGCGCGCGACTCGCTCGTCTGCGTCGGTCTCGACCCCGACCCGACGCTGATGCCGAAGAGCCTACGTCGCCAACCGCCTCGCCAGCAACTCCAAGGGTTCTTGAACGGGATCATCCAAGCGACGTTCCCGCATGCCGCCGCCTACAAGATGCAGTTCGGATCCTATCTGCAGTACGGCGCGCCGGGTATCGATATCCTCTCGCGATTGTGTCGCCAGATCGGTCCGACCCGGGTTCGAATCCTGGACCTCAAAGCGAACGACATCCCGAACTCGTTGCGGATGGTGCGCGATGGCGCCTTCCGCCAGTTCGGGTTCGACGCGGTAACGTTCACCCCGTGGCTCGGTTGGGAGACCCTGGAACCGTTTCTGGACGACCCGGCTCACGGAGTGTTCGTCGTCGCCCACTCCTCCAACCCGGGCTCGCTGGATTTCCAGGAGATCCCGACCCCGCGCGGTCCCCTTTGGCTGGCCGTGGTGGGAGAGGTGCGACGCCTGGCCCACGCCAACGGAAACGTGGGAGTCGTCCTGGGAGCGACGTTCTCCGACGCGTTCCGCGCGGCGCGGGCGACGCTAGGGAACGGGATCCCGATTTTGGTCCCCGGCGTAGGCGCCCAGGGGGGTTCCCTCGCGACCGCCGTTCGCGAAGGAGTCGACGCGCACGGCCGAGCCTTGCTCGTCAACGCGTCGCGAAGTATCCTCTACGCGTCGGCCGGTACCGACTGGAAGAAGGCGGCCGGGGCCGAGGCGGAGCGCCTCAAGATCCAGATCAACCAGCTACGCGCAGGACTTCGTACAGGCTGATGAGCGACCGTGCGACGATCGGGAGCGCATAGCGCGCCTCGGCCCGCTGCCGAGCGGCGTGTCCCATCCGCTTCTTGAGTTCGGGGTCGTCCAGGATCTTCTGGATCTTCTCCGCGAGGTCGGCCTCGAGGAGCGGCTCCGCGAGGAGGCCCTCGCGGCCGGGCTCGATGACCTCGCGGACACCGGGCATGTCGGCGATCACGACCGGCAGCCCCACCGCCATCGCTTCGGCCACGGCGAGGCCGAACCCTTCGAGGCGGTTCTGCGACGGAAAGACGAACACGTCGCCGAGCGCGAGGTAGCGCGGCAGGTTCTCGTCCGAGACCGCGGGGCAGAACCGAACGCGGTCGTCCACGCGGAGACGGCGGGCATGCCCGACCAGGCTCGGGAGGCGAGGTCCGGCGCCGATGACGACGAGGACCACATCCTTCGGCAACCGAACGAGAGCCTGGAGGATGACGTCGACCCCCTTGTGGGGAACCAGTCGGCCCGTGAACACCGCGACCCGTTTTCCCTCGAGTCGGAGGTCGCGCCGTAGGCTGCTTACGTCGAGGCCGGGGCGGAAACGGTCGAGGTCCACGGCCGACGGGATGACGTTGAGCTCCCGGCCGCGCAGCATGGCGGAAGTACCACCGTAGCTCTTCGTGTGAACGATGATCCCATCCGTCCGGTCGAGGGTCGAAGGAAGGAATACCCTCTGGTAGAGACCCGCGAGAAGGCGACCGGCGATCCCGGGCAGGTAGAGGTCGCAATGGTACGTGAGGCAGACCGGCACCTTTCGGTGAGCCATGTCCCGCGTCGCGAAATAGGAGGTGAGGGGGGGAGGGTAGTGCAGGTGGAACACGTCCGGCGCGAGAGACCGTACGGTCCGGCGGGTTCCGACGTCGAGCGGAGTGTCCAATAGGACTCCCAGGGTGCGGGTTCGAAGAACTCGATAGCCCTCGGTCTCTTCTTCGACCGGGAGCGAGCGGTCGTAGCGGGAAGTGACGACCGTCACATCGTGACCTTCCCGGGCGAGCTCGCGCACGACCCCGCGGACGTGCGACTCAACTCCCCCCGCGTGGGGGTAGAAGAACGGTGTGACCTGGACGATCCGCACGAAGCCGCCCTAGTACGGGCCCCTCTTTACGGCCATCGCCGGGGAAGTAACCCGGCCGTCAGGTCTCGGGGTACGCCCGGCGCGAGGGAGTGGAGATCGGTTCCGATTCTCGAGTCTGCAAGAGGGCCTCGGAAGGCAGGCTTGAGATCTCGACCCCTTTCATCGCTTCTCCCAGCCCGGAGGAGACGCGCGCGAGGATTTCGGCGTCGTCGAAGTGGAGCGATGCCTCCACGATCGCCCGAGCCACCTTCATCGGATGCTGGGCCTTGAAGATCCCGCTGCCCACGAAGATGCCGTCGACCCCCAGGAGCCGGCACAGCGCCGCGTCCGCGGGGGTAGCGATTCCGCCCGCGGCGAAATTTACGACCGGAATTCGTCCGAGCGTGCGGACTTCGCTGACGAGCGCTTCGGTGACGCGTTCCTTCTTGGCCCAGGCGCCGACGTCCTTCTTAGCGAGCTGCTGGACCTCGACCACATCGTAGCGCATCTGCCGGATATGACGGACCGCTTCGACCACGTTGCCGGTCCCGGCCTCGCCCTTGGTTCGGATCATGGCAGCCCCTTCCTCGATACGACGGAGGGCCTCGCCCAGATTCCGGGCGCCGCAAACGAACGGTATCTTGAACGCCTTCTTCTCGACGTGTTGGAACGGGTCCGCCGGGGTCAGCACCTCGGATTCGTCGATCATGTCCACCGCGAGCGACTCGAGGATCCGAGCCTCGGCGGTGTGGCCAATCCGGCACTTCGCCATCACGGGGATGGAAACTCGCTCCTTGATCTCTCGGACCTTGACCGGGTCCGCCATGCGGGCCACCCCACCGGCCGCCCGGATGTCGGCCGGCACGCGCTCGAGCGCCATCACCGCGACCGCACCGGCTTCCTCTGCGATCGCGGCCTGGTCGGCCGTCGTGACGTCCATGATGACTCCGCCCTGTTGCATGCGGGCGAAGCCCCGCTTGACCAGCTCCGAACCGAATCGAAGCTTCTGAATGGGGTCGCTCATACGACGATTCGCCCGAGTAAGGAACGGCGCGCGTATAAGACGGTCGGCCGGGACCGTCCGGAAGTCTTAATGCTCTCTCGGACCTCCGACCACTAGGTAGGGGGAGCTGGGCACCGGCTGAGAGGACGAGGGCGACCTCGTCGACCCCAAGAACCTGCTCGGGATAATGCCCGCGAAGGGAACGAAATGCAGCACCTGAGGCGACTCTCCGCCAGCCCGCGGAGGACGTGACGAGTTCTCGTCCGGGCGAGAGTTCACCTCCCCGTCGATTGCGCCGACCGGGGCGGGTGGGAAAGGCGCTCCTGGCCATCGCCGTCGCGTTGGTGGTGGTCATCGCCGGTTTCGGGACCTACGAGTACTACGCGTCGGGGTCGGCGAGCGGGAAGACCACGCTGGTCGTCTACACCTATTCGAGCTTCTTCGGCGGCAACTGCGGTGGGGGTGCGGCGAACCTCTCCGATCTACTCGGGCAGTTCGAGCAGGCGAACGGGGTCCGGGTCGAGCTGGTCTGTCCGTCCGGGAACCTCGTGAGCGCGCTCGAATCCCCCGCGGACTATGGGCTCCCCGCGGCCGACCTGGTGGTGGGCCTCGATGAGGTGACCGCGCCCCAGGCGGAAGGGTTGGGCCTTCTCGCCCCCTATTCGCCCCCCAACCTCGCGGACATCCCGCCGTGGATCGTGGCCGAGCTGAGCCCGGATCACGGCGTGGTGCCGTACGAATACGGCTACCTCGCGGTCGACTACACCTCTGGCTTTCTCAACACTACGGCGGGCGCCGTGGTAGATGCGACGCTCCCCGAGTTCGTCGCCAATTCGAGCTGGGCAGCGCAGCTCGTCACCGAGAATCCGCTCTACGACATCACCGGCGAGGAGTTCCTCGCGTGGGAGGTCGAGTACTACGAGACGGTGCTCCATCAGAACTGGCAGGAGTTCTGGCAGCGGTTTTTCGCGGAGGGCCACCCCAATCCGGCGCCCGACTGGTCGACCGCCTTTGGCGAGTTCGGGACCCCGGCGGGGCAGAACCAGCTCGTCGTCAGTTACGCGACCGACCCGGCGTACGCTCTCGCCAACGGACAGGGCGGCGCATTCAACGCCACCGTCTCCTGGTGGAACGGAACGGCGTACGGCTGGCGCACCATCTACGGCGTGGGAGTGGTGCAAGGCTCGCGTCATGCCGCGCTCGCGCGCGCGCTCGAGGATTGGATCCTCGGTGGCGAGTTTCAATCCAACATCCCCGAGAACGAATGGGAATATCCGGCCAACGAGACCGTGGCGCTCCCCTCGGTCTATTCCGCAGCGATTGACCCCGCGGACGTGGTGGCGTTGAACAACGCGACCACTCCGGCCGCGGTCGCGGCCAACCTCACCGCTCCGGGAGGCTGGATCGACACCTGGCAAACGCTGGCGGGAGGAAGCGGATGAAGTTCCGAAGCGAGGGCCTCGGATTCCTGCTTCCCGTGCTCGCGTTCGTCGGCCTGTTTGCGTTGCTCCCGGTGACGATCCTGTTCGCGAACGCCGTCCTCCAGCAGGGAGGAGCCGCCGGTTTCGTCTCGGTCTTCTCGGCACCGCACAACGTCCGGTCTCTCCAGAATTCCCTCGAGCAAGGGGGTCTCTCGGCGGCGTTCGCAGTGGCCCTGGGGTATCCCGCCGGTGTCTTCCTCGGCCGCTACTCCTTCCCCGGTCGGTCGCTGCTTCGATCGCTGATCTTGGTGCCGTTCCTTCTGCCCAGCCTCGTCGTGGTCTTTGGAGTGCTCGACCTCTTTGGTCCCTCGGGGGTCATCTCGTCGGCCCTACCGGCCACCGGCTGGTTCGGCAGCGGGATCCCCGCGATCGTCGCGGCGAACCTCTTCTTCAACGTGCCGATCGTTCTCCTGCTGACGGCGACGGGATGCGAAGGAGCGTCCGTCGAACTCGAAGAAACGGTCGCCACGCTCGGAGGATCCCCGTTCCAAGCGTACCGCGAGGTCTGGGCTCGGCCCACGTGGGTGGGGGCGGCGGCCGGAGGGCTTCTCACGTTCCTGTTCTCGGCGCTCTCCTTCGCTCCCCCTCTCCTTCTCTGCGGCGCGAGCGCTCGCTGCTACACGCTCGAGGCCCAGGTCTACTCCCTGGACCAGACGTTCCTCGAGCCCAACGCGGCGGCCGTGCTCGCCCTCGGGATGGTGCTGCTGCTGCTAGTACCTACTGCGATCTACCTCGCGCTCGTGAGCCGCTTGAGAGCCAACCCGGGGCGGCGATCGGGCGGGTTGCGTCCGGTCAATTGGCACGTGCCCGCGACCTGGGCGCTCGGCCTCGAGACCGCGTTCGTCCTCGGGGCGGAGGCGGCTCTCCTCGGCGCGGTCCTCTACCGGACCGTGGCTCCCAGCGGGGGGTTCGGTGCCGGGGCCGCCTGGACCGCACTCTTCTCCTCCTCCACGACCGCCCACCTTGGGGTCTCCGCCGTCGGCGCGCTCGGCAACACGCTGTTCTTCGCCATTGTGGCCGCCCTGCTGGCTCTCCTGCTCAGCGTCGCAAGTGGCTATGCGGTCGTACGCCGACCGGGTCGGGCCGTAACGCTCGGACTCTTGCTCTTCGTTCCCTTGCTCCTGTCTCCCGTGGTCCTCGCCTTCGCCCTCGCGTCGTTCTGGCGACCGTTCATCGGCGCCGGCTCGAACGTCTGGGTGCTCGTGATCGTGAGCCAGTCGATCCTGGCTCTCCCGTTCGCGCTCCAGAGTCTCGAGATCCCTCTTGCCGGACTGTCGGCGAGCGCTCGCGATACCGCGCGAACCCTGGGAGCCTCCTCGTGGGGTGCGTTCCTCGACGCCGACCTTCCCCGGGTCCGGGACGGCCTCGTGACCGTAGGGTTGTTCGCGTTCGCCTTTGGATTGGGGGAATTCACCGCGACGAATTTCCTGGTCCCACCTCCCCTCACGACCCTACCGGTCGCGCTCTATGCCCTCTCGGAGGTCCGGCTCGCCCCGGTCGCGGACGCGGCCGCGGGTCTGCTGTTGCTGCTCAGTCTCGCGGTCTTCGCGGTGATCGCGGTCGGGGGTCGCCGTGTCGAACTCTAATCCTCTCCTCGAAGTTCGCGGTCTTTCGGCGGCGTGGGACGGGGTCCCGGTCCTGCGGGACATCCAGTTCGAGATTCGGGAGGGCGAGGTCTTCGTACTGCTGGGTCCGAACGGGAGCGGCAAGACGACGCTCCTCCGCTGTCTTGCGGGCCTCGAAACGCCGACCGCGGGAACGGTCCTTCTCGACGGGGTCGACATCACGGCCCGCCCTCCCCACCAGCGGGGAGTGGTCCTGATGTTCCAGGACCCCGCGCTCTTTCCGCACCGAACGGTGTACGAGAACATTGCGTACGCGCCGCTGCTACGACACCGGCCCCTTCGGGAAGTGCAGGAAGAGGTGGGGCGGCTCATCGAGCTGCTGCACCTCACGGGATTCGAGGACCGTCGACCGAACCAACTTTCGGGCGGAGAGCTCCAGCGCGTCGCGCTCGCGCGCACCTTGGCTGCCCGGCCGCGTCTCGTTCTCCTCGATGAGCCGTTCGCTTCGATTGACGTCGAGTTGAAGGGGGAGCTTCGGGCGGAGTTTCGCCATGTTCTCCGAGCGTCGGGCACTTCCGCGATCCATGTCACGCACGACCGGGAGGAGGGGCTTTTCCTCGGCGACCGTGTCGGCCTGCTGTTCGATGGGCGTCTCCAGCCGCCCGGCCCGCCCTCGGCGGTGTTCGGCCGGCCGGGAACCGTCCGGGCGGCCCGGTTCCTGGGGTACAATGTCCTGGCGGGTTCGGCGGGAAGCGTGGGCGTGCTGCCGGCGGACCTCCACCTCCTTCCTCCCGGCTCGGCCGGATTGGCCGCCACCGTTCTTGTCGCGGGGCCGGTGGGACGAGAGAACGAGGTCGTCCTTCGGACCGAAGACGGACAGCGGCTGGAGATGAGGACCCCGGCTTCAGAACCCTGTCCCGAGGCGGGGCGACGCGTTTCGCTCGGCTGGGAGCGCTCGGTCGATCTGGACGCGGAATAGGCGGACCGTCGCCAAAGAGCCCAAGAACGCCCAGCTCATGGGTCCGGCATGAGCTCCGCCGACCCGCTCCGCGTGACCGACTCGCTGACCTGGGGTTCCGAACACGCTACCATTTACCGCCCGGACCGTCTCCCCGGAGTGGACCCGGTCCGGCTCGCCCGCCGGCCGCGGACGCTCCGTGTCCTGCTCGAGAACATTCTCCGACACTTCGACCCGGCCGTCACGGACCCCGCGAGCCTCGTGGCGCTCGCGAACGGCGGAGCGGTCCCCGAGGGTACGGAGTTCGCGTACTACCCGGAGCGCGTGCTGCTTCAGGACTTCACGGGCGTCCCGGTCCTCGTCGACCTCTCGACGCTTCGGAGCGCCACCGCACGCCGAGGGCTCGACCCGACGCGGGTCAACCCGGTCGTCCCGGTCGACCTCATCATCGACCATTCGGTCCAAGTGGACAGCTTCGGCTCCTCGCGTTCGATCGGGATCAATCTGGACCGTGAGTACGAGCGGAACGGCGAACGGTACCGTTTCCTTCGGTGGGCGAAGGGCGCGTACACGAATGTTCACGTCGTGCCGCCCGGGAACGGAATCTGTCATCAGGTGAACCTCGAGTACCTCTCGACCGTGGTCCAGTCCCGAGGGGGGAACGGGAGCCGAGTCGTGTTCCCCGACACTCTGATCGGAACGGACTCCCACACCACGATGGTCAATGGGGTGTCGGTCCTCAGCTGGGGCGTCGGAGGGATCGAAGCCGAGGCGGTCCTTCTCGGAGAGCCGTACTTTCTCGCACGGCCCGAGATCGTCGGGGTCGAGCTGACCGGCGCGCTCCCCGAGGGGGCCACCGCGACCGACCTGGTCTTGACGGTGACCCGTCGATTGAGGGAGAAGGGGGTCGTCGACAAGTTCGTCGAGTTCCTCGGGCCCGGGGTCGGACATCTCTCCGTTCCGGACCGGGCCACGGTCTCGAACATGTGCCCGGAGTACGGCGCGACCGCGGCGCTCTTCCCGATCGACGAGGCCACGCTTGCGTATCTCCGCGGGACGGGGCGCAGCCCCGAGCTGATCGCCCGGGTCGAGGCCTACGCGCGTGCGCAGGGCCTCTTCGGCTCCCCGGCCCCCGGGTCGATCGACTACGACGACGTGCTGTCGATCGACGTGAGCGCCATCGTCCCGACGGTGGCAGGACCGCGGAATCCCGAGGAAAGCGTCGCCCTCGGCGAAGCGCCGAACTCGTTCCGGAATGCGCTCCAGTCCTACCGCAAGGGCCGTCCGGCCCCCGTGGCGGTCCCCGGCGTGCCCGTGACACCCCCGGTCGTCGATGGGTCCGTGGTCATTGCCGCGATCACCAGCTGCACGAACACGTCCAATCCTACCGTAATGGTGGGCGCCGGTCTCATCGCGAAACGGGCGGTCGAGCTCGGTCTCAAGGTTCCCCCGCACGTCAAGACGTCGCTGGCCCCGGGGTCGAAGGTCGTGACGGCCTACCTCGAACGCGCCGGACTTCTTCCCTACCTCGACCAGCTCGGGTTCGAGGTCGTGGGATATGGATGCACGACCTGCATTGGCAATTCCGGGCCGCTCCCGGTGCCGGTCGGTCAGCAGGTGCGCGACCGGGACCTCTTCGTGGCGGCGGTGCTGAGCGGGAACCGTAACTTCGAGGCCCGGATCCACAACGAGGTACGCGCGAACTATCTTGCTTCTCCGATGCTCGTGGTCGCCTACGCCCTCGCGGGCCGTATCGACCTTGACCTGACCCACGAGGCTCTCGGGCGGCGCCCCGACGGCGCACCGGTCTTCCTGCGCGATCTATGGCCGTCGGCCGAAGTGGTCCGAAAGATCGTCGAGTCGAGCCTGGACGCTTCCATGTTCACGGACAAGTACCGTACGATCGAGGTGGGCGATCATCACTGGGAGTCCCTCGACCCTCCCACGGGGGCCGAGTACGGTTGGCTCGCCGACTCCACCTACCTCGC
>Ga0209415_10001756_pt1 | contig 41093 bp, 37 predicted proteins | sample PeaSoiSIISIP2007_FD_187696 | JGI IMG/M metagenome (GOLD analysis project Ga0209415, IMG submission 187696) | Peat soil microbial communities from Weissenstadt, Germany - SII-SIP-2007 (SPAdes) (version 2) | ecosystem: Environmental > Terrestrial > Soil > Wetlands > Peat | place: Germany...
CGGTGGCGGTGGCGGTGGTGGCGGCGGCGGCGGGCCGCGTCGCTGGTAAGCAGCGGGCGCGGCCGCCAGGCCGCGAACCGACCAGCACCCGAAGGGCCGCATCTGCGGCCCTTCGGCGTTCAGGGGGCCGTCAGCGGCGTGAATCCCGCGCGCTCGAACGCCGTGCGCGCACTCGGGCCGCGCAGCCACGCAGCGAAATCCACCGCTGTGGCGGAGGCGCCCTTCACGAGCGCGAATGGATAGCGGATCGGCGGATGCGAATCCGCTGGGAATACCGCCACCACTCGCACCCGCGGCTCGAGCCGCGCATCGGTCGCGTACACGACGCCGAGCGGCGCTTCGCCGCGGGCCACGAATTCCAGCGCGGCGCGGACGTTTTCGGCGCGGGCCAGGTGGTTGGCGACACCCTGCCAGCCACCGAGCGCGCTGAGTGCCGCGCGCGCGTAGCGTCCGGCGGGCACGCCGTCCGGGTCGGCAATCGCGAGCCGGCCGTCGCCGAGCGCCGCTGTCAGCGACACGCCCGGCGCAAGCGCGATCGCGACCCGCGAGTCGCGCGGCGCGATCAGCACTAGGCGATTGCCGACGAGGTCGATGCGGCTCGCCGCGTCCACCAGTCCGCGGGCAGCGAGGTAGTCCATCCACGCCTCGTCGGCTGCGAAGAACGCTTCGGCCGGAGCACCGGCCTCGATCTGGCGCGCCAGCTGCGAGCTGCCGCCGAACGACAGCCTGATCTCCGCGCCGCGCGCCGTCCGGTATGAGGCCGCGATGTCCGTAAGCACGTCGGTGAGCGAGGCGGCGGCGAACACCAGCGGCGAGCTGGCGCTAGCGGCGCGCACCGGCCCCGTAGCCAGCATCGCCGTCAGGCACAGCGCGATGGCGACCAGCGTGCCGAGCGCGCGCAACGGACGTGACGCACGCTGAGTGGTCCGACTCATCGCGGGGCTCCGCGCTGCTCGCCGCGGCTGAACGCATGGCCCCGCAGCGAGGCGGCCTTGACCAGTGCCCACACCGGCATGCCGCTGCTGAGCGCGAGTTCGACGACGGCCGCGCGCGTAATTCGGGCGAACAGCCGCGCGCTGCCGACGGCGATGCTTGCGAGCACCGAATCGGATCCTTCATCCGTGAGCTCGGTAAGCACTCCGGCGAGCGCGTTGCGCACCGACAGGCCGTGGGGTGCGCTGGTCGCGAGTATCACGTCACGCGCCAGGACGTTGAGGCGCACGCGCGCGCCCGGTCGGGCACTCGGCAGAGCAAACCGCAGCGTGCCGGAGCCGAGCGCCACGCTGACGAGCCCGGTGTGCGGATCGAGCCCGACGACCTCGACGTCGAGCACGGCGCCGACCGCCTCGGTGCCGACGAGAGCTCGCAGCCGGGCGTGGCCGCTGAGTTCGGCGGGCGTGCCCGAGGCCAGCACGCGACCATCGGCGAGCAGCACGATGTAGCCCGCGAGACGCAGCACCTCGTCATACTGGTGGCTTACGTAGAGCATCGGAATCGCGAACCGGTCGCGCAACGTCTCGAGGTACGGCAGCACTTCCTCGCGACGCGCCACGTCGAGGGCGGCGAGCGGCTCGTCGAGCAACAGCAGTCGCGGCTGGGCCAGCAGGGCCCGGGCCAGCGCGACCCGCTGCCGCTCGCCGCCCGACAGCTGGTTCACGCGTCGCCCAAGCAGTGCACCGAGCCCGAGCAGCACGATGATCTCCTCGCGGTCGGCGTACCGATCACCCGCAGGCGCGCGGCGCGCGCCGTACTCCAGATTGCCGCGCACGTCGAGGTGCGGGAATAGCCGGGAGTCTTGGAATACGTAGCCGATGCGTCGCCGCTCGACCGGAACGTCGATACCTGCCGACCCGTCGAACAGCACGCGGTCGTCGAGGCGGATATGACCCCGCACCGGTCGCAGAAGGCCCGCGATCGCATTGGCGAGCGTGGTCTTGCCAGCGCCGGATGGTCCGAACAACGTCACGACGCCAGGCGTCGGCGAGGAAAACTGGGCAGTCAGCTCGAATGTCCCGCTGCGCAGCGTCAGATCGACGTCGAGCACGGCGCTACTGACCGAGACGCGCCCGCAGACGGCGCGCGATGAGTTCGGCAATCACGAGTCCGGCCAGCCCGAGGCCGATCGACAGGGCCGCGAGGCGCACAGCGGGCAGGTCACCGCCGGGCGATTGCAGCGCGGTGTAGAGCGCGAGCGGCAGGGTCTGCGTCTCACCCGGGATGTTGCTCGCGAAGGTGATCACCGCGCCGAACTCGCCGAGTCCGGCGGCGAAAGCAGTGACGGCGCCTGCGAGAATTCCCGGGGCCATCAGCGGAAGGGTGATGCTCGTGAAACGGTCGACCGCGCCGGCGCCGAGGGTGCGTGCCGCGTCCTCGAGGCCCGCCGGGATCGACTCGAGCGACAGGCGAATCGCGCGAACCATCAGCGGCAGGCTCATGACTGCGGTCGCGAGGGCGGCGCCGGCGGAGGTGAACGCGAGGCGCAGGCCGAACGTCGCGTGGAGCCAGCCGCCGATCGGTGAGTAAACGCCGAACAGCAGCAGCAGCACGTAGCCGACGACGACCGGCGGCAGCACCAGCGGCAAGTGCACGAAAGCATCGAGCAACGTGCGTCCGGCGAATCGCGCCCGGACGAGCAACCACGCGATCAGGATCGCAAGCGGGAGATTGAACGCCACGCTCTCGGACGCGACGCGCAGGCTGAGGCCAAGCGCCTGCGATTCAGCGGGAGTCAGCACGCGTCGCGCCAGCGGACATCCGCGCCGGCGGCCGTCGCCCGACCAGCCGAGGGCTCGCGCTCATCGGGCCGGCGCGGCGCAAGTATTTGACATATTCCAGAGACGGTGCGGCGCGCGCCGACCGTCAGGGCATCCGGATGCGGCCGCCGCCGGTCGGCGGTGGCACCGCGCCCGGCTCGGGAATCACGATCGAGGAGGCCGACTCGCGGCGCAGCTGCTGCAGCTCGCGCATCGTCTCATCCATCGCCACGCGCGCGCTGTCCCCGAACTTGTCGATGGCTTCCGCGAGCGTCGCGCCGGGAATCTCGAAACTGATCGGCAGCGTGCCCATGGGCGTCATGACCGAGATCTGGCCCACGTACAACGTCGCGCGAGCGGGGTCGGCGGCGCCGTCCGACTTAACCGGAACGAGGACGCGCACGGTCCCGACGCGTCGATCGGTGTACACCTCTTCCCGGTACAGACTCGTGGCATCGAAGCGGGCTTCGGCAGGGGCATTCATCGGCAACTCCGGCGTCAAGGCGTTCGGGTGCTGCCACCGTATCAGACGCCGGCGCGAGGCAGAAGCACTCGGGCTGCCGGCCGGGGCCAAAGACCTTAGACTAGCGGCGCTCCCCCCGAGCGAGTATCACTTTGACAGACCCTGCCGCCGCGTTCGGCGAATTCGACGCTGACTCGACTGGTGCGCCGGCCGCGCGGTTGACAATCGAGCTCGGCGCGCTCGCTGCCAACTATCGGACGCTCGTGGGCGTGGCCGCCCCGAGCGAGGTGGCGGCCGTCGTAAAGGCCGACGCCTACGGGCTTGGGCTCGGGCCGGTCGCCGAACGCCTGGCCGCGGTCGGATGCCGCAGCTTCTTTGTCACGACTGTGGATGAAGGCTTGCGACTCCGCCGTCTGCTACCGGAGTGCCGCATCTTTGTGCTGCACGGCGCCGGCCTGGCCATCGGGACCTGCCGCGAGGCGCGGTTGATCCCGGTGCTCAACACGCTCGCGGATGTGCGCGACTGGGCCGCGCACGGCGCCGGGGGATCCGCCGCGATCCAGGTCGACACCGGCATCACCCGAGCCGGGCTCGATGTCCGCGACGTCGCGCAGCTCGCTGCCGAACCGTCGCTGCTCGCGGCGCTCACGCTCGAGCTGCTGCTGACGCATCTGGCGTGCGCCGACGATCCATCGCACCCGCTCAATGCCGAGCAGGTTGCCCGGTTTGCGGGGCTGCGTCGGCGACTGCCTGCGGTGCCGACCAGCATCGGCAATTCCGCCGGAACGCTGCTCGGTCCGGAGTTTCGCGGCGATGTCGTGCGGCCCGGAATCGCGCTCTACGGCGGTCGGCCGTTCCTGACCGGGCACAACCCGATGCGCCCGGTCGTGCGGCTCGAGGCCCGCGTTCTGCAGGTCCGGGAGATCGCCGAAGACGCCTGGGTCGGATACGGGGCAACGTGGCATGCACGAGCCCCGGCGCGCATCGCGACCCTCGGCGCCGGCTACGCCGATGGTTATCCGCGCGCACTCGGCGGACGCGGCTTCGCGTTCGCGGCCGGCCGGCGACTGCCGGTCGTCGGCCGGGTGTCGATGGACTTGACGACCATCGATGTCACGGAGCTCGCGCACGACGCGCTCCGTCCGGGCGATTACGTCGATCTGCTCGGCGGCGGCGTGCCGCTCGATGAAGCGGCGAGCCTCGCCGGTACGATCAGTTACGAGCTGCTCACCGGGCTCGCGCCGCGGCTCGTGCGTTGCTGGTGCTGAGCCGCCGGGGCGCACGGGCCGCGGCCCGGCCCAAGTTCGCGCTCTGTCGGAGGCCTGGCTCGGGCACCGGATCGTGCGCATTCGCCGCTAGCGGTCGGGCATTGCGGCCTCGGCCACCGGCTGCCTTGCCGGGCATTGCGCGCCGATGCTGGGCGCCGCCGGAGGCCGCGGTGATGCCCGGCACCGAGCGTCAGCGCACCGGGAGTTCCCGCGACTTCTGCACCGTTCGCAGCGCGAAACTCGAGTGCACGCGTGCCACATGCGGCAGGCTCGTCAAGTGGCGGCTATGCACGCGCTCGAAGTCCTCGGTATCGGCGACGACCACCCGCAGCAGATAGTCGTACTCCCCCGACATCAGGTAGCACTCCATCACCTCCGGAACCTTGCGTACCGCCTGCTCGAATGCGGCGAGGTCCGCGCGTTCCTGGCGCTCGAGCGTGATGCTGACGAATACGTTGACGCCGCAGCCCGCTTTCTGCTGGTTCACGACCGCGGCGTAGCCCTCGATCAGGCCCTCGGCCTCGAGCGCGCGGACCCGCCGCAAGCACGCGGACTCCGACAGATTGATGCGTGTCGCGAGCTCACTGTTGGTGATGCGGCCCTCGCGCTGCAGCGTCTGCACGAGTGCGCGGTCGAATCGGTCGAGCTGCATAGGCAGATCCTTGCGTGGAGGCCTGAGATTCCGGCGCAATATTGCGCAATCAGGCCAGATGCTGCGGTGCATTTGCAAGAGCGTGCCGTGCCGCGCTCGCTACAGTAGGCAGTCAACGACTCAGGGGGAGAGTTGCAATGCGCGTCGGGGTGCCAAAGGAAGTGAAGGTCCACGAGTACCGCGTGGGACTGACGCCTGCGGGCGTGCGCGAGCTGGTCGCCGCAGGGCACGAGGTGACGGTTCAGAGCCATGCCGGCGACGGCATCGGCATGGACGACGGCGAGTACGTCGCGGCCGGTGCGCGGATCCTGCGGACCGCCAAGGAGTTGTTCGCTTCGGCCGAGCTGATCGTCAAGGTCAAGGAGCCGCAACCGCGCGAATGCCGGATGCTGCACAAGGGCCAGGTGCTGTTCACCTACCTGCACCTCGCCGCGGATCGCGCGCAGGCCGCCGGACTGGTGGCCTCGGGCGGCACGGCGATCGCCTACGAGACCGTGACGGCGAACGACGGCAGCCTGCCGCTCCTGACCCCGATGAGTGAAGTCGCCGGCCGCATGTCGGTGCAGGTCGGGGCCACCTCGCTGCAGAAGGCAAACGGAGGTTTCGGCGTGCTGCTCGGCGGCGTGCCCGGCGTCGCCCCTGCCAAGGTAGTGATTCTGGGCGGCGGCGTATCCGGCACGCACGCCGCTGAGATGGCGATTGGCCTGCGCGCCGACGTGACTATCGTCGATCGTTCCGTGAAGCGCTTGCGCGAGCTGGACCAGCAGTTCGGCAACAGTGCCAAGACCGCCTACTCGACGACCGACGCGATCGAGCGCTTGACGCGCGACGCGGATCTCGTGATTGGTGCGGTACTGATTCACGGCGCCGCCGCACCGAAGCTCGTGACTCGCGCAATGGTCAAACGCATGAAGCCGGGGGCGGTGCTGGTCGACATCTCGATCGATCAGGGGGGCTGCTTCGAGACCAGCCGGCCGACGACCCACGCCTCGCCCACCTACCTGGTCGACGGCGTGATCCACTACTGCGTGACCAACATGCCCGGCGCGGTGCCCCGCACCTCCACGTTCGCGCTGACCAATGCCACGCTGCCGTATGTCCGCGCCCTGGCCGACCTCGGTTGGCAGCGGGCGTTGGCGCGCGACCCGGGCTTCGCGCGGGGGCTCAACGTGCACGCCGGACACATTACCCACGAGGCGGTCGCCCGCGATCTCGGCATGGACTATCGCCCGCACGCCTTCAAGCGCACCTGAACCGACGCGGCCAGGCTCGGCCGCAGGCCGCGCCCCCCTCAAGCGACCCGGCAGCCGCGCGGCACCCCCGCGACTGCTGCGGCGTGTACGGATTCTGCTGCGGCCACTCCTCGCGTCTGATCACCTGCGGGAGCATGGGCGCGGGGCGCCCGGCCGCGGGGGCTGGACTGGAGGGCTTTGCATGGTCAGCGAGCGACGGCCACGCCTTCGAGGACTCGACGCGGCGAGCCACGCCGCTGCGCCTTCGCGCCGTCCAACCGCCGCCGGCAGGCGCCCGATCCACCCCGGCCGGTTCCTCGATTCGCGTTTTCTGAAGCCGCTTGCGCTGTCGCAGGAGGCGATCGCGCGCGAGCTCGGAATCTCGCGGCGGCGGGTGAATGAAATCGTCAACGGCCGTCGCGGCCTGACGCCCGACACGGCCCTGCGGCTGGCCCGCTACTTTGGCACCGGTCCGGAGCTGTGGCTCCAGCTGCAGGCCGCCTGGGACCTGCACCTCGCACAGGTCCAGTACCGCCGCGACGCCTGAGTCGCCGGCGAACGCGGTTCGCCGCGACGCAGCGAAAAATCCTGCGGCTTGCACGGATTTGGACGCGTTACACCCGCCGTTACAGTCGCCGCTGGGGCAACAGGGGTGTGGGCCTTGCTCGAGGGGTTTCAGTACGGGATCGGGAATCGGACTGCCCCCGCCAGCGGCGCGTGCTGCGCCGGGGCGCGCATAAGCCGCTGGACGCTGGCTGCCAGAGCGCGCCGTATGGGCGAAGGCACACCGTCCTTGCATCGACGTCCCGAGACCCACGCTGCCCGGCTCCCGCCGGTGCCCGCTGCTATCGACTGCGGTCGCGAGCCTCGCGCGGCCCTTCCCGTTGAACCGCGGTCCATGGTCTGCGCAGAGGCTGCGCGATTGCCGCAGCGAAGGGCTTGAGCCGTGTGCCTCGGCATCCCGATGCAGGTGCTTGTGGCGAACGGTAATTCCGCAAGCTGTCGCGGCCGGATTGGCACAGCTCTCATCGACGTGACGATGCTTGAACCGGTCGTCGCGGGCGAGTGGCTGCTGACATGGCTCGGGTCCGCCCGGTCGCGCCTCGACCCCGAGGACGCGAAACGGATCGACCGCGCGCTGGATGCGCTCGAGTGCATCAGCCGTGGCGAACCGGTCGACGTCGCCGCCTTCTTCCCGGATCTGGTCGATCGTGAACCGGAGCTGCCGCCGCATCTGCGAGGACGGGCGTGAGCCCCGCACGACAGCGGACGCCGACGGGCCGGAGACCTTGATGAATGCATTCTCGATTCCGGCCATCGCGATCAACCCTGCTTTGCACCCGGCGAATGGGGCACGCGAGTTCGTGCGGCTGCCCGAGATGATCACGGCCTTTCAGATGCCGCTGCGCGCCGTCGGCGCTGACGCCGCAGCGCTCGCCGAGGCACGGAGTTTTCTCGAGGAACTGCATACCGCAGCGCGCTGCCATGCATTCGGTGGCGACCAACCCCTGTGCCGCGATCTACTGACGCTGAACCCGCACGTGTTGCCGCTCGTCCATGAGACGCTCGGTGAGGGTGAGGTCGCCGCCGTCATCGAGCAACCGACCATGCGCCTGCAGGAGACCGGCTTCCCGGGCTTCTGGCACGTACGCAACTTCGATGCCACTGGTGCACTCGCCGCCGACGTCATTGAGGTCGCGCCGGTCCCGGCCGCCGTTCCTGAAGCGGCGCTGCTCGGCTCCGGCAGCCGGCCGGGCGACAAGGTCGCCGGGCCCGTCGCTCGCAGCGTGCGGGCGTTGTTCACCGAGCTGCTCGCCGCCAGCGGTCGTGCCGACGGTGGGGCCACGCACGTCGTCAACCTGACACTGCTTCCGGTCACCCGTGACGACATCAGCTGGCTGGTCGGTACGCTCGGGATCGGCCCGGTCACGCTGTATTCCCGCAACTTCGGAAACTGCCGGATCACCAGTACGGGGCTCCGGCACGCGTGGTGGGTGCAGTACTTCAACGGCATGAACAGCATGATTCTGAACACGATCGAGGTGACGCCAGTACCCGATGCGGCGCTCGCCGCGCCGGCGGACTTCAAGGACTCACTCGACCGGCTCGGTGACTGGCTCGGATCGCGCGAGTGACGATGGACGCGATACCAGCATTCGCGGAGCGAGACTACGGAGCGCCCCCTGCCGCTCGGCAGCATGGCGCCGCCGGCCGGCGCTTCTACCGTGCGCCACTCGCCGATGCAGATGGGAGGAGCGCACGGCCCGCACGGTTCGCGGCGGGCCCCGGACGCGGCCCGCGACCACAGTGCGTTGCGCCGGTGAACGTCTCAACGGGCGTCGCCTCATGACCGCCGCGACGTCGCTTGCAGCGCCCCGCCCGGCGGAGGAACTCGGCCTTGAGCGGATATTTGAGGAGGTTCGCACGACCGGGATGGCCGGTCTGGCGATCCTGAACGAGCGGCTGCGTGTCGAGGCAGTCGGGTTTCGCGAATGGCGCGGTGTGCGCGTCGGCGCGCTCGTGACTCCATGGTCGGTCAATCTGATGATCGTGGCGGCGCCCGGCCAGGCGCTCGCGGCCCTGCCGACCGGAGCAACCGAGTGCTGGAGTTTTCCATCCGGCGACTACGACTTCTACGGTCACACGGAGGCAAGCATCGGGCACTACCGGCAGTGTTCGTTGATCTCGCCGGTGCTCGAATTCAAGAGCCACGCGGATGCCGTGGCTGCCGCGCGCGCTGCGCTTGCTGCCCTGTTCACGCCACCCGAGCCACGCCGCGTGTCGCGGCGCGGCCTGCTCGGGGGAGGCTGACATGGCGGCGCTGGACGTCACGGTCGGCTGGCGCTCGGGGATCATTGCGGGGATCAGCGTGCACGACGAGCGACCCCAGCCGAGCCGCGTGCTCGTGGGGTCGACGCCAGCCGTGGCGCTCGCGATGCTCGGTCGGCTGTATGCCGTGTGCGGCCGCGCCCAGGGCGCCTGCGCGGAGCTCGCGCTCGCCGCGGCGAGCGGCCTGCCGCTGCCCGGCGCGCGGCGGGCGGAGCTGGCGCGGCGCGTCGGGTGCGAGGCAGTGCAGGAGCACCTGTGGCGCCTGATGCTCGATTGGCCGGCGAAGCTCGGTCTCGCACCGCTGACCGAGCTCTTCAAGCACTGGTACGGGCGGATCGGAGCGGACGAGCCCGGCTGGGCGCCGGCTCTGCTTGAGGAGCTCGCCGATCGCGCTCTTGGAGTGCCGCTCGCGCAGCTGGCCGACTGGCAATCGCTTGCGCTGTTCGATCGGTGGTCGAGTTCGAGTCCGGCCGCGCTCGCGACACTCTTCCAGCGGCTGCACGAGGCCGGGATCGCGCAATGCGCCGACGTCGACGAGTCCTGCCGCGCAACGCTCGCGGCGGAGTGCGCTTGCACGCTCGCGGGGTACGCGGAGCATCCCTGGCTCGCGGCGCTTGCCCGGCGAGGACGCTGGCTCGAGGCACACGTCGGGGCCCGGCTGGTTGGCGCCGTGACTCTGACGAGCGCGCTTGCGGCCGAGTCGTGTGCGCCGGTCGAAATGGATGCCGAGGCGCCGGCGCCCGGGCGCGGCGTCGCGATCGTGACCACGGCGCGGGGCGTTCTGGCGCTCGACGTCACGCTGCTCGCGGGGCGCATTGCGGCCTACGAGATCCGGACTCCGACTGACTGCAATTTCGCACCGGACGGGGCGTTCGTCCGCCGGGTCGTCGGCCGAAGCGCACCGACCGCCGAAGCGGCCCGGCGTTGCGCGGACCTCTGGGCCCTGGCGCTCGATCCATGCGTTTCGTACGCGGTGCTGCCGCCGGCGGAGAGCGGTCATGCATGAGATGTCGCTCGCCGCGAGCGTGCGTGAGATTGTCGAGGATGCAGCCCGCGCGAATGGGGCCGAGTACGTGCGCGTCGTGCGGTTGAGGATTGGCGCGCTCGCGGCGGTCGAGCCGGACGCACTCAGGTTCTGCTTCGACGTGGTGATGAAGGGGAGCCTGGCGGAGACGGCGCGCCTCGAGATAGAGGTTGTGCCGGGCAGTGGCTGGTGCTGGGACTGCGAGCGCCCGGTCACGCTGACCTCGGCCGACGCGCCCTGTCCGGCTTGCGGCGGCCACCGGCTGCAGGTGACGGGCGGTACCGAGATGCGCGTTCACGAACTCGACCTCGGTGTGCCACAGGAGAGCGAAACATGTGCGTGACTTGCGGTTGTCAGGCGTCGCCGGACCATTCTCGCGACCACGACCACGACCACGACCACGACCACGACCACGACAATGACCATATCCACAGCCATAGCCACGAGGTCGGCCGCGAGGCGAGCCCTGGCGCGGGTCGCGGTTTCGGCGTGTTCCGTGCGGCGACGACCCGCACGGTGAGCGTCGAGCAGGATCTGCTCGCCAAGAACGACCGTTTCGCGGCCATCAACCGGCAGCGCTTCGCGGCCGACGGAGTCCTGGCACTCAATCTGGTGTCGAGCCCGGGATCGGGCAAGACGACCTTGCTGGTGCACACGCTCAATGCGTTGTGCGATAGACGACCGGTCGCGGTGATCGAGGGGGATCAGCAGACTCGGCTCGATGCCGACCGGATCGCGGCGACCGGTGCACCGGTCGTGCAACTGAACACCGGCAAGGGCTGCCATCTGGACGCCCACCAGGTGGGGCACGCGCTCGCCGAACTGCCGATGCCCGCCGGCGGCGTGCTGTTCATCGAAAACGTCGGCAACCTCGTGTGCCCGGCGGCTTTTGATCTCGGCGAGGCCCACAAGGTGGTCATGCTGTCGGTGACGGAGGGCGAGGACAAGCCGCTCAAGTATCCCGACATGTTCCGCGCCGCCGATCTGTGTTTGATCACCAAGATCGATCTGCTACCGTACGTGACGTTCGACATCGACCGCGCCATTCGCTACGCCCGGGAGGTCAACCCGGCGCTGCAATTCCTGGCTCTGTCGGTCACGTCGGGCGCCGGTTGCGAGGAGTGGCTGGCCTGGCTCGAGCGCGAACTCGCCAGCCGGCCTCGACGCATGCAGCCAGCGGCGACATCAGATGGAGTCACGGCGTGAGCCAGGGCCCGGCTCCGATTCGCGACCCCGCCTGCGCGACGCCGCTGCTGCGGCGTCGCATTCGCGTGCGTGGCGTCGTGCAGGGAGTCGGCTTCCGCCCGTTCGTGTTCCGCGTCGCGACCGAGCTCGGGCTCGCCGGGTCGGTGTGCAATGACGGTTCCGGGGTCGCGATCGACGCGCAGGGCGAGTCGACGTCGCTGCACGAGCTCACTGCCCGCCTCGAGGGGGCACCACCGCCGCTCGCGCGCATCGATGCAATCGAGATCGAGGATTGCGCGCCGGAACCCGGCCGGGCCGGTTTTGCCGTGACCGAGACTCGTGGCAGCCGCGCGACCACCGCCATCGGCCATGACACCGCGACGTGCCCGAAGTGTCTGGCCGAACTGTTCGATCCGGGCGATCGCCGCTATCGCTACGCATTCACGAACTGCACCGAGTGCGGTCCGCGCTATACCGTCACTCGCTCACTCCCGTATGACCGCATCGCCACGAGCCTCGCACCCTTTCCGTTGTGCGCGGCGTGCCAGGCCGAGTACGTCACACCCGACGACCGGCGCTTTCACGCCGAGGCGACCGCTTGCCCGCAGTGCGGGCCGCGCCTGGCGCTCGCTGACGGTACGGGCGATGCGGACCCGATCGCGGCGACGCTTTCCCTGCTGCGCGGCGGCTCGATCGTCGCAATCAAGGGTCTCGGTGGCTACCACCTCGCCTGTGATGCCCGCTCGCCTTCCGCGGTCGCTCGGCTGCGAGCACGCAAAGCCCGCGAGGAGCAGCCTTTCGCGATCATGGCTGCAAATGCGGCCTCGCTCGAGCCGCTGGTGGTGCTCGGCGGCGACGAGCGGGCGCTGCTCGAGTCGGCCGGGCGGCCGATCGTGCTTCTGCGCCGCCGTCCGGATGCGCGCGAGGCTCTGCCGGGCATCGCCGACGGCTGCGAGCAGCTGGGCGTGATGCTGCCCTATACGCCGATACACTTTCTGCTCTGGCACGAGGCCGCCAATCGCCCGCGCGGCACGGACTGGCTGCGGCAGTCGCAGCCTCTGCTGCTCGTGATGACAAGCGCGAATGCTCACGGCGAGCCGCTCGTGACGGACGATGCGGAGGCGCTCGACCGGCTCACCGGCATCGCCGACGCCTGGCTGCTCCATGACCGGGCGATCGTCACGCGCTGCGATGACAGCGTGATGCGTGTGCGTGGCGGACGTGGCCGTTACGTCCGGCGTGCCCGCGGCGCCGCTCCGCGGGCAGTCGCACTCGGCAGGCCGGGCCCCGTAGCGCTCGGTCTCGGCGGCTATTACAAGGTCACGGCCTGTGTCACGCGCGGCGCCGAGGCGTTCCTGACGCCGCACATCGGCGACCTCGACGTCGCCGCGACGCGCCGCGCCCTCGATGCGGCCGTCGAGCACCTGTTACGCCTCACCGACGTGCGGCCGGCGCTGGTCGCGCACGACTTGCATCCTGACTTCTACAGCGGGCGGCTCGCGGCGCGCCTCGCAGCCGAATGGCAGGTGCCACTGATCGGCGTGCAGCACCACCATGCACACGTCGCCGCGGTGCTCGCGGAGCATCGCATCGACGCCCCGGTGCTCGGACTCGCGCTTGACGGTATCGGTTTCGGGACGGACGGCGGCGCCTGGGGCGGCGAGCTGCTTCGCCTCGATGGCGCGGATGCGGAGCGACTGGGGCACCTGCGAACTCTGCCATTGGTCGGAGGCGACCGGGCCGCGCGCGAGCCGTGGCGGATGGCCGCGGCGGCGCTGCACGCACTGGGTCGCGGCGCGGAGGTCGCGACGCGTTTCGCCGGCCAGCCCGCCGCACGTCTTGTGATACAGGTCCTCGAACGCGAAGGCGTGGCGCCGCGGACCTCGAGCCTCGGCCGCTGGTTCGACGCCGCGGCCGGCCTTCTCGGCCTCAAGGCGGTCACCTCCTTCGAGGGCCAGGCCGCGATGTTGCTCGAAGGCCAGGCGGCGCGTGCCACCGCGCGCGCTGGCGGCCAGCTTCACTCGATAGAGGCTGGCGTCCTCGACCTGCTGCCGCTGCTCGCGCCGATGGTGGACGCGACCGACGTTGCCCAGGCGGCCGCCGATTTCCATGCCGCACTCGCCAGGGCGCTCGGCGACTGGGTCCAGGCTGCCGCCATCGCCACCGGTATCCGGACCGTCGCCTGCGGCGGCGGTTGCTTCCAGAATGACGTGCTGTCGCGCGCGTTGCGCCGCGAACTTGATGCCCGCGCACTCACCATGCTCGAGGCCGAGGCCGTGCCGCCGAACGACGGTGCCATCAGCCTCGGTCAGTGCTGGGTCGCGCAGCGAACCCGGAGGTAGCCCCATGTGTCTCGCAGTTCCCGCGCGAATTGTGCGCCTCGAAGCCGGTGACATGGCGCTCGTTGACGTTGGCGGGGTACGCAAGCAGGTCTCGGTGGCGCTGGTGGACGGGCTCGCGCCTGACGAGTACGTCATCGTGCATGTCGGCTACGCGCTGGCGCGCATCGACCCGGCCGCTGCCGCGGCGACGTTGGCCGCAATGGCCGCCGCAGGCATCAACGCGGGAGCGCTCGCATGAAATACGTCGACGAATTTCGCGACGGCGACATCGCCGGGGGCCTCGCGGCGGCCATCGCCCGCGAGGCAAGTCCGGCCCGACGCTACCAGTTCATGGAATTCTGCGGCGGACACACCCACGCCATCTCGCGCCACGGCATCACCGACCTGTTGCCGCCCAACGTGCGAATGATTCACGGGCCCGGCTGCCCGGTGTGCGTGCTGCCGATTGGTCGGGTGGACCTCGCGATAAACCTGGCGCTCGAACGCGGAGTCATACTCTGCAGCTACGGCGACACGCTGCGCGTGCCGGCGTCGAACGGACGCTCGCTGCTCAAGGCCAAGGCAGAAGGCGCGGACGTGCGGATGGTGTATTCGGCCGCAGATGCGCTCAAGATCGCGCGCGCGACGCCCGAGCGCGAGGTCGTCTTCTTCGCCATCGGTTTCGAGACCACGACACCGCCGACGGCGCTGGTGCTGCGCGAGGCTCGGTCGCTCGAGGTGGCGAACTTCAGCGTGCTGTGCAACCACGTGCTGACCCCGGCCGCGATCGTCAACATCCTTGAGTCGCCCGAGGTTCGCACGCTGGGCACCGTGCCGCTCGACGGCTTCGTGGGGCCCGCGCACGTCAGCACCGTGATCGGCACGGAACCGTACGAGTTCTTCGCCGAGGAGTACCGCAAGCCAGTGGTCATCACCGGATTTGAGCCGCTGGACGTGCTGCAGGCGATCCTGATGCTGGTGCGGCAGGTCAACGAGGGCCGGACCGAGGTCGAGAACCAGTTCAGCCGGGTGGTCAGCCGCGAAGGCAACCTCAAGGCCCAGGCGCTGGTCGCGGAGGTGTTTGAACTGCGGCGCGCGTTCGAATGGCGCGGACTCGGCACGGTTCCCTACAGCGCGCTGGCGATTCGCGCCGAGTTCGCCGAGTTCGACGCCGAGCGCCGCTTCGGCCTGGAGTACCAGGCCGTGCCCGACAACAAGGCCTGCGAGTGCGGGGCGATCCTGCGCGGCGTCAAGCGGCCGACCGAATGCAAGATATTCGGGACTGCGTGCACGCCGGAGACGCCGATGGGCTCATGCATGGTCTCCTCGGAGGGCGCCTGCGCGGCGCATTACTCCTACGGCCGGTTCCGCGACCGTGCACCCGCGGCGGCGCCGGCGGCCGTGAACGCATGAGCGCCGCGTTGCGCCGCGACTACCACCGGCCGCTCGACCTGAAGCGCGGCCGCGTCGATCTCGCCCACGGCGCTGGCGGGCGCGCGACCGCCCAGCTGGTCGAGGACCTGTTCCTCAAGGCCTTCGACAACGAGTGGCTGCGCCCGCTCAACGATGCGGCGTCCCTGCCGATACCGCCGGGCCGCCTGGTGATGGCCACCGACAGTCACGTGGTTTCGCCGATTTTCTTCCCCGGCGGCGACATCGGCTCGCTCGCCGTGCACGGCACGATCAACGATGTCGCCATGGCGGGGGCGATGCCGCTGTATCTCGCGGCCGGGTTCGTGCTCGAGGAAGGGTACCCGCTGTCGGATCTGCAGCGGGTCGTCGCATCGATGGCGGCCGCGGCCAAATCCGCCGGCGTGCCCGTCGTGACCGGCGACACCAAGGTCGTCGAGCGGGGCAAGGGCGACGGCGTCTACATCACGACCACCGGCGTCGGCGTGGTGGCCGCCGGCATCGAGCTTGGCGGCGCCAACGCGCGAGTGGGGGATGCCGTGTTCGTGTCCGGAACGATCGGCGACCACGGCGTCGCGATCATGTCCAAGCGCGAGAACCTCGAATTCGAGACTGAAATCCTCTCGGACAGCGCGCCGCTGCACCGGCTGGTGGCAGCGCTGCTGGCCGCCTGCCCGCGCATCCGGGTGCTGCGCGATCCGACCCGCGGCGGGCTGGCGACCACACTGAACGAGATTGCGCGGCAGTCCGGCGTAGGGATGTTGCTGCAGGAGCGCGCAATCCCGGTGGCGCCGGGCGTTGCCGCCGCCTGCGAGCTGCTTGGGCTCGATCCACTGTACGTGGCCAATGAAGGCAAGCTCATCGCGATCGTACCTGCGCCGGATGAGGAAGCGGTCCTCGCGGCGTTCCGCGCCCATCCGCTCGGCCGGCAGGCCGCGCTGATTGGCCGTGTCACGCACGATCCGGATCAGTTCGTGCAGATGATGACCGCTCTCGGCGGCCGCCGGGTGGTCGACTGGCTCACGGGCGACCAGCTGCCGCGCATCTGCTGAGGGGGCCGCGTGCGGATCTTGCTGCTCGCGCACTCGTTCAACAGCCTGACGCAGCGGCTGTGGTGCGAGCTCGCCGAGCGTGGCCACGCACTCAGCCTCGAACTCGACATCTCCGACGAGGTCACTCGCGAGGCGGTCGCACTGCACGCGCCCGATCTGGTGATTGCCTCGTTCCTGAAGCGCGCCATCCCTTCCGACGTTTGGCGTCGCGTGCCGTGCCTGATCGTGCATCCGGGGATCCCGGGCGACCGCGGCCCCGCGGCGCTTGACTGGGCGATACTCGAGGGCCAGGGCCGCTGGGGCGTCAGCGTGCTGCAGGCCGACGCGGAGTTCGATGCGGGCGATGTCTGGGCGTCGGCGGCATTTTCGATGCGGCCCGCCGCGAAGGCCAGCCTGTATCGGGACGAGGTCGCGGATGCAGCCGTGTTCGCCGTGATCGAGGCCATCGAGCGGCGCGCGGCCGGTGCTGCGCCGACGCCGCATCGCGCGCTTGATCCGGCGCGAGCGGGACGGTGGCACCCGCCGCTCACCCAGCGCGACCGCCGGATCGACTGGCACGCCGACTCGACGGCCGTCGCGCTCGCCAAGTTACGCGCCGCGGACTCATCGCCCGGGGTGCTCGACGAGATCCTCGGCGTGCCGTGCTATCTGTTCGACGCCCGCCCGGCCCCGGCCATCGCCGGCGCCGCTCCGGGCGCCTGGCTGTCGCGCCACCGGTGCGCGCTGCTGCGCGCCACCGTGGACGGCGCGCTGGTTATCGGGCACGCCCGGCGCGCCGCCGCCGAGACCTTCAAGTTGCCGGCGCTCGCGGCCTGTCCGGAGGCCGCGGTGCTGCCAGCGAGCCCCGCGCCTGCCTCGATCGAGGAGATCGGCTACCTCGAAGCCGGGGGCGTCGGATTTCTGAGTTTTGACTTCTACAACGGTGCGATGAGCACCGAGCAGTGCGAGCGGCTAGCCACCGCGCTCGACGCGGCGGCCGGCCGGCCGACGCGCGTGCTCGTGCTGTGCGGCGGCCGCGATTTCTGGTCGAACGGCGTGCACCTGAACGTCATCGAGGCCGCTGCCAGCGCCGCGGACGAGTCGTGGCGCAACATCCAGGCGATCGACGCTGTCGCCGAGCGGATCGTGCGCATGGAGGGGAAAGTGACCGTCGCGGCCTTGCGCGGCAACGCGGGGGCGGGCGGAGCGTTCCTCGCGCTCGCGGCCGACCAAGTCTGGATGCGCCCGGGCATCGTTCTCAATTTCCACTACCGCAACATGGGGAACCTGTACGGGTCGGAGCTGTGGACCTACACGTTGCCCCGGCGGATCGGGGACGCGGCCGCCCGGCGCATGATCGACGCCCGCCAGCCGCTGCTTGGCCGCCAGGCCGTGGCGGCCGGCCTCGGCGATGCCGCCTTCGGCCGCGACGCGGGCGATTTTGAGGGGGAGGTGGGCGAGCGGGCGCAGGCGCTCGCGACAAGCCACACCCTCGCGGCGGATCTCGACGCCAAACGGGCGCGGCGCGCGGCGGACGAATTGAGCAAGCCCCTCGCGCGCTACCGTGCCGAGGAGCTTGAGCGGATGCGGCGCAGCTTCTATGGCTTCGATACCAGCTACCACGTTGCGCGCCACCGCTTCGTGCACAAGGCGCCGCACAGCTGGACACCCCGGCACCTCGCGCGTCACCGCCTGCTGCGGGCGGCGGGGTAGCATCACCCGGGCGAGGCCCGATCGTCAGCCGTGGTGGTGGTGCCCGCCTGCGCCGTGCACGTGCCCGTGCGCAAGTTCCTCGGCGGTGGCGACGCGCACCTCGGCGATCTCGATGTCGAACTTGAGCGTCTGGCCGGCCAGCGGGTGGTTGCCGTCGACCGTCACCATGTCGCCGGCGACGCGGGTGACCACGACCTGCCGTGGTCCCTGCTCGGTCTGTGCCGTGAAGCGCATGCCCGCCTTGACCTCGCCCACCCCTTGAAAAGCCCGTTTCGGGACCTGCTCGATGAGACGCTCATCGCGGCCGCCATAGGCCTTCTCTGAGGGCACGACCACGGCCAGCTTGTCGCCGGCGGCCTTGCCCTCGAGCGCTTCCTCGAGGCCAATGATGATGTTGCCGCTGCCGTGTATGTAGGCGAGTGGCTCGCCCCCGGCCGAACTGTCCAGCACCTCACCGGTATCATTGGTGAGCGTGTAGTGGACGATGACGACGGCGTCGCGGGCGACCTGCATGGCGAGTCCTCGAGGAACGCGGGTCGCTAAGTCTAGCGCGGCAGACCGCCTGGGTAGGCAGTATTGGACACGCGCGGCACAATGCTGGCCGGAGGTGCCCGATGGGCTTTCGAACCGCCGATCTGCTGGATTCGCACCCGGAAATCGAGGCCTGCGCGGCCGGATTGATGCATTTCGGGGGACTGCGTCACTTCTCGGGCCGTGCCGTGACGGTCCGCTGCGCCGAGGACAATTCGCTGCTGCGCGAACTCGTGCGTACGGCGGGGGCGGGCCGCGTGATCGTGGTCGACGGCGGCGGGTCGCGCCGCTGTGCGTTGATCGGCGACATGCTCGCTGCGGCGGCTCATGCGCACGGCTGGACGGGATTGGTCGTCGCCGGCTGTGTTCGTGACTCGGTGGCGCTGGCGGCGGTGCCGATCGGCGTGATGGCGGAGGGCGTCCAGCCACGCCGCAGCGACAAGCACGGCCAGGGCGTGCGCGACCTCCCGATCGAAATCCTCGGCGCCCGGGTCCAACCGGGGGATTTCGTCTACGCCGATGAAGACGGCGTCGTGTTTTCGCGCGAGCCGCTGACGACCTGACAGCGGCCGCCGAGGCTCGCTGGCCGCTCGCACAAGGCACACCGGTGCCGCGCGCGCCGGCACCGCATTCACTGCGCGCCGCCTGCTGAGCGGGAGCGCCGCTGCTCAGCCGCGTGGCCGGTTGTCCACCAGCTGCTTGACGACCGATGCATCGGCGAGCGTCGAGGTGTCGCCAAGCTGATCGGACTCGTTCGCCGCAATCTTCCGCAAGATGCGCCGCATGATCTTGCCGCTGCGGGTCTTCGGTAGCCCCGGCGACCACTGAATGACATCGGGCGAGGCAATTGCGCCGATCTGCTCGCGCACCGTCTGTTTCAGCTCCATGACCAGCTTGTCGGACGGCTCGAACCCTGTCTTGAGCGTCACGTAGGCGTAGATGCCCTGCCCCTTGATGTCGTGCGGATAGCCGACGACCGCGGCCTCGGCGACCGCGTGATGCGCGACCAGTGCGCTCTCGACCTCGGCCGTCCCCAGCCGATGCCCGGAGACGTTGATGACGTCGTCAACCCGGCCGGTGATCCAGTAGAACCCGTCCTCGTCGCGCCGCGCGCCGTCGCCCGTGAAGTACGTGCCGGGGTAGGTGCGAAAATACGTATCGATGAACCGCTGGTGATCGCCATAGATGGTTCGCATCTGCCCCGGCCACGAGTCGAGCAGCACTAGGTTCCCCTCGCAGGCGCCGTCGAGCTGCCGGCCGCTGCTGTCGACGATCGCCGGCTGCACTCCGAAGAACGGCAGGGTCGCCGAGCCGGGCTTCAGGCGCGTCGCTCCCGCGAGCGGTGTGATCAGGATGCCGCCGGTTTCGGTCTGCCACCACGTATCCACGATCGGGCAGCGGTGGTCGCCCACGACCCGGTGATACCACTCCCAGGCCTCGGGATTGATCGGCTCGCCAACCGTGCCGAGCAGCCGCAGGGTCTTGCGCGAGTGCTTCCCGACCCAACTCTCGCCCTCGCGCATCAGCGCGCGAATCGCGGTCGGTGCGGTGTAGAAGATCGTGACCCCGTGCCGGTCGACGATGTCCCAGAACCGGCCGGGGTCGGGCCAGTTGGGCACGCCCTCGAAGATCAGCGTCGTGGCGCCGGCGGCGAGCGGGCCATAGACGACGTAGCTGTGCCCGGTGACCCAGCCGACGTCGGCCGTGCACCAGAACAGGTCGCCGTCCCGGTAGTCGAATACCGTCTCAAAGGTATAGGCCGCATACACGAGGTAGCCACCGGCCGTGTGCAGCGCGCCCTTCGGCTTGCCAGTCGAGCCCGACGTGTACAGGATGAAGAGCGGGTCCTCGGCGCCGACCGCGACCGGGGCGCAGACCGGGCTCGCGGCGGCGAGCAGCGTGTCGTACCAGAGGTCGCGTTCCTGGTGCCAGGCGATGGGATCGCCGGTGCGTCGGACGACGATGACCTTCTCGACGCTCGGCAATGAATGGTGGGCGAGGGCGGAGTCGACGTTGGCTTTGAGCGGGACTTTCCGGCTGCCGCGCAGGCCCTCGTCCGCCGTGATCACCAGCTTCGAGCCGCAGTCCTCGATGCGGCTGGCGAGCGATTCGGGCGAGAAGCCGGCGAACACGATCGAATGAATGACGCCGAGCCGCGCGCAGGCGAGCATCGCGACCGCCGCTTCCGGGATCATCGGCAGGTAGATGGTGACGCGGTCGCCTTTGGTGATCCCGAGGCCCTTGAGGGCATTGGCGAAGCGGCAGACGTCGGCGTGCAGCTCACGGTAGCTGATGCGGCGGCTGTCTTTCGGGTTGTCGCCCTCCCACACGATGGCGGTCTGGTCGCCGCGCCGCGCAAGATGGCGATCGAGGCAGTTGGCACTGACGTTGAGTTCACCGTCGCCATACCAGCGGATCCGGAAGTCCTCGAGCCGGAAGGACACGTCCCTGACCTGCGTGTAGGGCTTCAGCCAGTCGATGCGCCGGCCAATCTCGCCCCAGAAGCCGCTCGGATCCTTGATGCTGCGGGCGTAGTCGGTGGCGTAGCGCTTGGCATCGACACGCGCCGTCCGCGCAAAATCGGCCGGCACCTCATAGATGTGATTCATCAGTTCCGTCCCCCGAGGCGCGAGGTTACTGCGGCGCCCTCGCCCTGTGCTGCCGACCAGCCCGACTGCAATTGTGATCGCGTCCGCGCGCGTCGGCCGTCGTAGTACGGTTTTCCCCTACGACCGGATAGTGACTTCGCTCCAGGCGCGGGGCACCAGCCCCGCACCGGGATCGTTCACGAAAATGGCACGAAGCTCAAGCCGCATCGGTACCGATCAACGCGGCCGTCTGTTCAGTCCGCAGGCCGGGTCTGCCACGTATCCGGCCACGCGCCGCCCGGGCGGCACCCGGCGCCCTGGAAGGCTGCTACGGGTTTACCCTTAAAGGGGCGTACCCGCGGCCGGGGTAGGTTCCAGCCGGAACGTGGATATGCTCTACTGGCGAGAGGGGAATACCGGGGTCAAGGCCGAACGCGTCGACAAGCGAATGGCAGACCGGCGCCGCCGAACCAGGCGCGCCGCCGAGGGCGGAGTGCGGGGCAGGTCTCGCGCCGCCGCCGACAATCCGAACGGCATCGTCTGAGGGGGGATACATGGCGCCTGCTAATAGCTCGATTGACTGGGCTGCGGTCATCGCCGATCCGCGCTTCCAGAAACTGCACCGCCGAAAGACGGCCTTCCTGTGGGGGCTGATGGCGTTCTCGGTCGTGTATTACTTCGCGCTGCCGATCGGCGCGGCCTACTTCCAGGAACTGTTCAAGATCCGGGTCTGGGGCGTGCTCAACGTCGGACTGCTGTTCGCGCTCAGCGAGTTCGTGGTCGCATGGGGAATCGCGATCTATTACTCGCATGTCGCCAACACCGAGTTCGACCGGATCGCCAGCGAGATCGCTGCCGACTTCACCAAGCGTGCCGGGAGCTGAGTCATGACGATCAACGCTGTCAAGGGCCGGGCGCTCGCGCTCGGCGGTGCAGTGGCGCTGATGGCCGTCCCGGCGCACGCCGAGACGAGTGCCGCGGGCCAGTATCGCTGGGTCACCTTCGCGGTGTTCGCCGCGATCATCGCGCTCACGATGTACATCACTTACGTCGCGGCCAAGCGGGTGAAATCGGCGTCCGACTTCTACACGGCGGGTGGCGGCATCTCCGGCATGCAGAACGGCTGGGCGATCGCCGGCGACTACCTGTCCGCCGCCTCGTTCCTCGGCATCGCCGGGCTGATCTCCCTGTATGGGTATGACGGGTTCATGTTCTCGGTCGGCTGGCTCGTCGCCTACATCACGGTGCTGCTGCTGATCGCCGAACCCTGCCGCAACATCGGCAAGTACACGCTCTCCGACATTCTCGCGTACCGCAACGATCCGAGGAAGACGCGCGTGGTCGGTGCGCTGTCGGTGATCACGGTCTCGACGTTCTACCTGACGGCGCAGATGGTCGGTGGCGGGGTGCTGGTGAAGACGCTGATCGGCATCGACTACGAGGTGTCGGTCATCGCGGTCGGCGTGCTGATGCTGAGCTACGTGCTGTTCGGCGGCATGGTTGCAACCACCTGGGTGCAGGTCGTCAAGGCGGTGCTGCTGGTGGCCGCCTCGATCATCATCGTCATGCTGGTGTGGACGCCGTACGGGTTCTCGCTGCCGGCGTTCATGCAGGACGTCGTTTCCGACCCGAAGGTCCAGGCGCGCGTCGCGACGCTGCTCGGTGATCCGGCGAAGAACATGACGGCGGCCGAGCTCGGCCAGCGCTTCCTGGAGCCCGGCCTGTACTTCAAGGCGCCGATCGACCAGATCTCGCTCGGCATGGCGCTGGTGTTCGGGACGGCCGGCCTGCCGCACATCCTGATGCGGTTCTTCACCGTGCCGACCGCACAGCAGGCGCGCAAGTCGGTCGTCTGGGCGATGGCGATCATCGGCGGTTTCTACGTGCTGACGCTGTTCCTCGGCTTCGGCGCTGCCCGGTTCGTCGGTTCGGCCAACATCGCGGCGGTGGATGCCGGCGGCAACATGGCAGGGCCCCTGCTCGCGCAGTACATCGGCGGCGGGGCCGACTCGTTCTTCGGCAACTTCATGCTGGCGTTCGTCTCGGCAGTCGCTTTCGCGACCATCGTCGCGGTCGTGGCGGGACTGGTGCTCGCGGCAGCCTCGGCGATGGCGCACGACCTGTGGGTCGGCGTGGTGCACGGCGGCGAGACGGTCGCGCCGCAGCAACAGGTGCGCGCGGCGCGCATCGCCACCGTCATCGTCGGCGCAATCGCGATCCTGATCGGCATCGCCGCCAAAGGCCAGAACGTCGCGGTGCTGGTCGCGCTCGCGTTCGCCGTCGCGGCCAGCGCCAACTTCCCGTGCGTGCTGCTGACGCTGTACTGGAAGCGGTGCAATACGACGGGCGTCGTCTCGGGCATGATCGTCGGCACGCTGCTCGCGGTCGGGCTGACGCTGGTGTCGCCGAACCTGACTTATCCGAAGGCCGTGCGCGCCGCGGCCCACAAGGTGCTGGATGCTGAGCCAGCGAAGCGCGAAGCGATCGCGGCGGCGGTTGCCTCGGGCGACGCGGCCAAGGCGGCCAAGGCAGCCAAGGATGCGGCGGCGCTCGACAAGGCGATCAGCAAGGCCAAAGCGGACATGGCCAAGGTCGAGGGTCAGGAAACCTCGTTCGTGGGCCTCGAGAAGCCGTTGATCGAGCTCAAGAACCCCGGGCTGTACTCGATCCCGCTCGGCTTTCTGGCCGTGATCCTCGGCTCGCTGCTCGGGCGGGACAAGCGCTCGGAGGACATGTGGGACGAGGTGTACGTACGGCAGAATACGGGTCTGCTGGCCTCGAGGTCGACGGCCCACTGACTAGCCGGCTGACGCGCGCGGCGGTTCGCTCCGGCCCGCTGCCCCGGCGGCCGCAACCGCGGAGGCGGGTCCTCCGAGCATGGCGGCACCGGCGCTGATTCTCGAGGCGACGACCCGCTTCCTGCGGGCGCACGAGCCGTTCGCTCGCATGGCGCGGCGCGACCTCGAGTTCTTCGCCGAGCGCGCCCGGCTCGCGTACTTCGCGACCGGCAGCGTCATCGTCGATGCTGCGAACGGCGCGAACTGCCCGCTGTACGTGATCCAGCGCGGTCACGTGCGCAGCCACGATCCCCGCGACCGCGTTCGCGAGACGGTCCTCGGCCCGGGCGAGTGCTTCCCGCTGACCGCCGCGGTGACCGACACCGGCGCCACCGCCGCGTATGTGGCCGCCGACGACACGTTCTGTTTCCAGCTGGCGCGGACGGACCTGCGCGCGCTGCGCGATGCGTCCGCGCAGTTCGCGGACTTCTGCGCCCAGTCGCTGGCGACTCTGGTGCGGCGCTCGCTCGGCCAGGCGCACCGCGAATTCAGCGGCCGGGCGCTCGACCAGCAGACGCTGCTGCAGCCCGTGCAGGCGCTCACCCGACGACCGCCAGTATCGTGCCGCGAGCTGACACCGATCCGCGCCGCCCTCGAGCGGATGGAGCGGGCGGGAGTCGGCACCATCGCGATCATTGACGCAGCCGGCCGGCCGGTCGGCATCTTCACGCTGACCGACCTGCTGGTGCGGGTCGTGCTGCCGGGCGTCGCGCTCGACACGCCGATCGAGGCGGTGATGACGCCGCGGCCCGGGGCGGTCGAGGCCGAGACGACGGCCCAGGAAGCGATGGCGCTGATGGCCGCCAACCGCTATCACCAGCTCGTCATCACCCGCGGCGGGCTGCTCGCCGGCGTGGTGTCGGAGCGCGACCTGTTCGCCCTGCAGCGGGTGTCGATGCAGCACATCATGGAGGCGATCCGCGGCGCCGGCGACGTCGCCGGCCTCAGGCAGGCGGCGGCCGACATCGGGACACTGACCGACAACCTCGTGGCCCAGGGCGCGGCCGCCGAGCCACTGACCCGGACGATCGCCTCGCTGCACGATGCGCTCACGCACCGGCTGTTCGAGCTGCTGACGCCCGGGTCAAACCTTGACGGAGTCGAGTGGTGCTGGCTGTCACTCGGCAGCGAAGGGCGACACGAACAGACCATTGTCTCGGACCAGGACAACGCCCTCATGTTCGCCGCGGCGGACGGCGATCCCGAGCCCGACCGCCGGCGCCTGCTGGCTTTCGCCCGCGTCGCGAACGAGTCGCTGGCCACGATCGGCGTACCGCTTTGCCCGGGCAACATCATGGCGAGCAACCCAGCGTTGTGCCTGAGCGTCGAGGAGTGGCGGGTGCGCTTCGCCGGGTGGATCCGGGAGCCCTCCCCCGAGGCACTGCTGGCGGCGAACATCTTCTTCGACTTCCGGGCCCTCGCCGGCCGCGGCGCACTGGCCGAACAGCTGCGTGCCTGGCTGTCGGCCATCACCCCCGAGAGTCGGCTGTTTCTGAGGCTGCTCGCGACGAACGCCCTGCAGGCCGAGCCGCCGCTGGGCGTCGTGCGCAGCTTCAGGACCGACGATGAGGGGCCGCATCCGGGCACGCTCGACCTGAAGACCCACGGCACACGGATATTCGTCGACGCGGCGCGCGCGTTCGCGCTTGCCTTTGGCATGGCCGAGACCGGCACCGCCGCGCGCCTCAGGCTTGCCGGCAGGCGCCTCGGCATGGAGGAGCGTGAAGGCGCGGCAATCGTCGAGGCGTTCCATTTCCTGCAGCTGCTGCGACTGCGCGTGCAGCGCGGCGCGGTCGCCGACCGCGACGGCAGCGCCACCCGCGCCGAAGGCTCGTCCATGGCCGCAAATCGCCTCGACCCGAATGCGCTCAACGAACTCGACCAGCGGATGCTCAAGGAGTCGTTCCGCCAGGCGCGGGCGCTGCAGAAAATGCTCGAGCAGACGCTCGCGCCGTAGCGGATTGCGACGTGCGTCTGCCCTTTCAGGCGCGGTTGGAGCGGCGGCGGATCCGGGCGGCGCTGCCCGAGCCGCTGCGGGCCCGGCTGGCTGCGTTGAAGCGCGCGCAGCGCGGCTTCGGCACCGCGCGAACTCTGCGCAGGGCGCCATTGGCCCTCGCGCGCTTCGTCGCGCTCGATCTCGAGACCACCGGGCCGCGGATGGATCGGGATCGCATCATTGCGATCGGGGCCGTCGCCGTGGCCGAACGATCGGTCGGGCATCGCGATGCATTCGCGGCCGTGCTGCGCCAGCGGCGCTCGAGTTCGGTCGATAACATTCTCGTGCACCAGATCGGTGGCCAGCAGCAGCTGGACGGGCGGGCCACCGCCGAGGCGCTCGTCGAGTTCCTCGAGTTCATCGGCACCGCCGTGGCCGTGGCGTTCAGGGCCGAGTTCGACGTCACGGTGCTGGTCCGCGAGCTCGAGCTCGAGCTCGGCATCCGCGTGCGGCAGCGGTTCGTGGACCTGGCCGTGCTGCTGCCGGCGCTGTTTCCCGGCACACAGAACGACACGCTGGAGGACTGGCTCGAACATTTCTCGCTGCGGCCGATCGGGCGCCACGACGCCCTCGCCGATGCCTACACGTGTGCCCAGCTGCTGCTGATCGCGCTCGACGCCGCCGAGCGGCTCGGTGCCCGCACGACCGGTGACCTGATGTCCTTCGAGGCGGCGCAACGCTGGCTCGGCTGGCGACGGTAGGGTGGGCGCCCGACAATGGCGGGCGGTGGAGTCGGCCGGAAAGCGTCGCGGTGCAGTTCGCGGGCGGCTGCCGTCCGCCCGCGAGGTGGCCGCCGGACGGCGGTATCATGTGAGCCGGCCGCGGTGTGCGCCGAGCGACGGGGCCGCGACGCAACTTCCTCCGCGGCCCGGTTGTCTATTGGCGGGGCCGTGGGCCCGGATGCAGGAGATATTGAGATGGGTCGACCGCAAGTGTTTGCCCCGCTGGTCGCGCTGCTGCTCGTTTCGGCGTGGCTCGGGGCCTGTAGCCGCCACGTTCCGCACGACGTAGCCGGCCCGGTCGCAACCGCGCCGGCACCGGTCGTGCAGCCGGTGAGCCCGGGCACGGCCGCCGCGGCCATCCGCGGGCTGCCCGACTTCACCGAGCTTGTGGCCCATGCCGGACCCGCTGTCGTCAACGTCAGCGTCGTCGCGCGCGGGCGGCCGGCGAGCTTCGATGAGGATGCGCCGGATGATCCGCTGCATGACTTTCTGCGCCGCTTCGGCGCGCAGCCGCACGGCCCGCAGCCGCCCGCGCGCGGCGAGGGCTCCGGCTTTATCGTGGCGGCGGACGGCTACATCCTGACCAACACGCATGTGGTCGCCGATGCGAGTGAGGTGACGGTGCGCCTCACGGACCGGCGCGAGTTCATGGCGAAGGTGATCGGCGCGGACCGCCGCACCGACGTCGCCGTGATCAAGATCGCCGCTAAGGATCTGCCGACGGTGAAAATCGGCGATCCCTCGAAGTTGCGCCCCGGCGAGTGGGTTGTCGCGATCGGCTCGCCATTCGGCTTCGACAACAGCGTGACTGCCGGCATCGTCAGCGCCATGTCGCGCTCGCTCCCGGACGGCCAGTACACGCCGTTCATCCAGACCGACGCGGCCGTGAATCCCGGTAATTCGGGCGGACCATTGTTCAACATGGCCGGCGAAGTGGTCGGGGTCAACTCCCAGATCTACAGCCGCACCGGCGGATTCATGGGGATCTCCTTCGCCATCCCGATCGACATCGCGATGGAGGTCAAGGACCAGCTGGTCAAGACGGGCCGGGTCCAGCGCGGCCGTATCGGCGTCGTGATCCAGGATGTCGGCCAGCAGCTGGCCGATTCCTTCGGCCTCGACCGGCCGCGCGGGGCTCTGGTCAGTCAGGTCGAGGCCGGTGCCCCCGGCGCAAAGGCCGGCATCCGGCCGGGAGATGTGATTCTTGCAGTCAACGGCACGCCGATCGAACGCTCCGGACAGCTGTCGGCCGCGATCTCGCAACTGAAACCCGGGAGCACAGCCGAGATCGAGGTGTGGCGCGGCAAAGGCAGCCGCAAGATCGAGGTGGAAATCGCCGAGCTCAAGGAGGGTCGCTCGGCCCGCAACGCCGGGCCGGACGAGCGGGCCGGGGGCAAGCTTGGCCTGTCGCTGCGGCCGCTCTCGCCGCAGGAGAAGCACGCGGCGGGCCTCGACGGCGGCCTGCTGGTCGAAGACGTCGAGGGGCCGGCGCTCGAGGCGGGGTTGCGCCCGGGTGATGTGATCCTCGGCGCGAACGGGGCGCGCGTTGCGACCGTGGACGATTTGCAGAATCTCGTCGAGGCCTCCAAGCGCAGCATCGCACTGCTCGTCAATCGCGAGGGTACGACGATCTTTGTGCCGCTCAAGGTCGGTGGCTGACGTGCAGCGCGGTGACCGCCGGCGGGGGACCGATGTCGCGACGGGTGTCGCGCTGCTCGTCGTCGCCTGCGGTGGCGTCTGCATCCCGCCGGCGGCGCGCGCGGCCGATCCATCGGCTCCGTTCCGCGACTGTCCGGAGTGCCCGGAGATGGTGCGCGTGCCGGCGGGCACGTTCGTCATGGGAACTCCGACCGCGGATCCGCGCGTCCCGGCGACGCGCGCCGAGTCGCAGGCCGTCATCGTCAGGATCGCCAAGCCATTCGCACTCGGCCGCGTCGAACTCATGCGCCGGGAATACCGTGCATACATCGCCGACTCGGGCTACGACGTGCGCGGGCCGTGCCGGACCTGGGACGAAAACCTTGCGCGCTTCAGCGACGACCGCGGCCGCGGCTGGGAAAATCCTGGCCGGCCGCGCGAGATTCGCGACGATCACCCGGTGTCATGCGTCAGCTGGAATGACGCCAAGGCCTACGTGCAGTGGCTGGCGCGGCGGACCGGCAAGCCGTACCGGCTGCCGTCCGAGGCCGAGTGGGAATACGCCGCCCGTGCCGGCAGCAGCACGCTGCGGCCGTGGGGCGATGCGGCGGCCGACGGCTGCGACTTCGCCAACGTCCACGATCTCGACAGCCACGAGGTCTACGCTTTCGGCTGGGAACCCGCTCGCTGCCGGGACGGCTACATCGACGTGGCCCCGGCTGGCGCGCTCCGGGCGAACGCCTTCGGGCTGTATGACATGATCGGCAACGTGGCGGAGTGGGTTGAAGACTGCGCGACCGACAGTTATGTCGGTCGGCCGCGTGATGGACGTGCCTGGGTCTGGACGGGCGGGTGCGAGCGCCGCGTGCAGCGCGGCGGCAGTTGGGTGTCGCCCGCCGACCGCGCGCGCAGTGCTTACCGCGAATCGGGAGAGGCGAGCGAGCGTGCTGATTACGTCGGCTTTCGGGTCGCGCTCGACCTCGATGGTCGGGCGGAGCCGCGCTGACATGTGCCGCGCGTGGCTGCTGCTGTGCCTCGTGTCCACGGCTGTGCTGGCCGAGCCGCCGGCGACCCCGGCTACCCAGTCGGCGACGACCGGCGCGGCAGTCGGGGCATTTCGTGACTGCCCCACCTGCCCGGAGATGATCGTCGTGCCGGCCGGACAGTTCCTGCTCGGCACCAGCGCGGACGCGGCCGAGGTCGACCGGGATCACGGCGAGTCGCCGCCGCTCGCGGTGACGATGGCGCGTCCGTACGCGATCGGCAGATACGAGGTCACGGTCGCCGAGTTCCGCGCCTTCGCCGGCGCCACCCAGTACCCCACGCAGGGTGACTGCCGGGTCGCGCGCAGTGGAGCCTGGCTGCGCCTGTCCGACCGCAGCTGGCGCAATCCCGGCTTCGCGGCTGAGCAGGCCGAGAACGAACCGGTCGTCTGCGTCAGCTGGGACGACGCCAAGGCCTATGTCGACTGGCTCGTGAAGACCACCGGCAAGAGCTACCGGCTGCCGTCGGAGACCGAGTGGGAGTACGCGGCGCGTGGCGGCACGACGGGACCGCGCTACTTCGGCGCGCGGGACTCGGACGAGGACTCGGTGATGTCACTCGCCTGCGACTACGCCAACGTCTACGACGCCGCGTCGGTCGTGGAGCTCGCGTTCCCGTACCCGAACGCGCGCTGCAGCGACGGCCACGCGTACACGGCCCCCGTCGGCAGCTTCAAGCCGAATGCGTTTGATCTGTACGACATGCTCGGCAATGTCCGCGAGTGGGTGCAGGACTGCTACACCGCGAGCTACCGCGGCCGCCCGCCCGATGCGCGCGCCTGGCAATGGGCCGGCGGCTGCGAGCTGCGCGGCGTACGCGGCGGATCCTGGGCCAGCCGGCCCGCCGACGTGCGTGCGGCGGCGCGCGGCGCCGAGCTCCAGGGCCTGCGGCAGGCGGACCTCGGTTTTCGCGTCGTGCGTGATCTGTAGGCGCGGACCGCCGCGGCGCACCCCCGGACGCGGCTCGCTCCCGGCCCGGAGGCCGGCGTCCGGCTGCACAGGGCAGCCCCGTCAGCGTGGTGGCAGACGGATCCGGCGCCAGGCGCCCGACGCCCAGCGGAGCCAGAGCCCGACGCCGAGCGCCACGACGTAGCCGACCGACACCGCCCAGCCGCCCACCGCCCCGTAGCCGAACTGCGGCAGAAACTTCACCCACCCGTCACCGGGTGCAAACGTGAGCATGTGTGTGAGCGGCACCCACAGGCCCCACGACAGCACCGCGACGATCAGGGCCGGTACCCGCACATCGCCCGCCCCGCGCAGGCTGAAGCTGCTTCCGAGGTTGAGGCCGTCGAACACCTGGTAACACGCTGCCATCCAGATCAGCGTGCGGCCGAGCGACAGCACCGCAGGCGCCAACGGATCGCGGGCGTTGACGAACAGCGGCAGCAGCCAGGGGCTGGCGAGGGCGAGCAGGATCCCGACCACGCCCATGAATCCCATCGCCAGCCGGATGCACGCATTCCCGACGCGCGCGGCCCAGCTGACGTCGCCGGCCCCGATCGACTGACCGACCAGCGTCGTGCCGGCCAGCGCGATGCCGATCCCGGGCATATAGGCCACCGAGGTCATCATCATCACGATCTGGGTGGCGGCCCCGGCGACGGTGCTGAGCGAGACGAGCATCAGCTGGAATAGGGCCAGGCCCAGCAGGTCGGCCGTCGTGCTGAGGCCCATCGGCAGGCCGACCGCGAACTGGCGCGCGATCGCAAGTCGCCGCCACGTCAGGTGCGAGCGGTGCTTGCGGCGCACGGACGGCGCGAGGAAGAGTGCGAGCGCGAGCACGAGGCCGAGCACCTCGGCGGCCGCCGTACCCCATGCGGATCCCGCGATGCCGAGGCCAAGATTGAAAATAAACAGCTGATTGAACGGCACGTTCGCCACGCCCATCACGATCGTCACGAGCAGCGTCAGGCGCGAGCGGCCGATGCCGTTGAAGAACCCCGTCAGCGTCCACACGAACAGGCCGAGGGGCCCTGCGACCGCAAGCCGCGGCCACCAGTACTGGAGCGCCAGCCGTCGCACCTCAGGATCGACGTGCAGGACCGCAAGCAGCGGGCCGCCCAGGAAGCCGATCGCGACGAACAGCGGAATTGCGGCCAGCGAGGCAACGAGGCCCGACCACGCCGCCTGCGCGGCCCGCGCGTGGCGGCCGGCGCCGAAAGCCTGCGCCGCGAAGGTCTGGGTCGCCATGCCAATGCCGCCGAGCAGGATGATCACGCACAGCACTACCCAATAAATCGCCGCCATCGCGGCGGTCGCGGTCGTCGACAGCCGGCTGATGAACCAGGTGTCCGTCAGGTTCAGCGTTGCCTGCACGGCGCTGTTTGCCATCAGCGGCCCCGCGAGCAGCCAGACCGCGCGGTAATCGACGTGCGGTCGACCGGCGGCATCGACGCGCCGGGCCGGCAGGGCGGACTGGTACGTCACGGCCGCAGGGAGCGGGAGACGAGGGTGACGCCGGCATCTGCCGGGTCGCTGTGCAGCGCAAATTTGAGCCGCTGGGCGACTTTCAGCATCTTGGCGTTGATGGTGAGGACGCTGCCCTCGATCCGGCGATAGCCGAGCTGGCGCGCAAGACGCACGACTTCCCGGAGCACTACAGTGCCGACGCCGCGGCCTTGCCAGTCATCGACGATCGTCAGCGCGAACTCGCAGGTGCCGCGCCGCTTGACCGGCACCAGGCGGCCGCCGCCGACCAGCTCCTGCTCGTGGCCGTGCTCCACCACCGCGACGACGACCGCGGCCCGCGCCTGGTGCAGCGCGTCGACGAACTGCGCGAGCGTCTCCTCGGTCAGCGCCGGTGTCGGCGTCATGAAGCGGAAGTACTTGGTCTGGTCCGACAGGCGCGCGAAAAACTCATTGGCGTGCGACAGGTCTGCATCGCGCACCGGCCGCAGAAACACGCGCGTACCGTCTGGCAATCGAGCCGAACGCCCGTGATCGCGAATCCTCTGCGACAGGTTCACGACGTCAGCCGGGGCCGCGTGTAGGGGCCGCCACTGTGGCCGGCCGCGAACGCATGGATCTCGGCGGCGATCGCGAGCGCGATGGCCTCGGGCGTCACCGCCCCAATGTCGAGCCCGACCGGCCCTCGGAGCCGCGGCGCAAGCGCGCCCCCGGCGGCTCCCAGTTCGCCGAGCAGCCGCTCACGGCGCGGCCGCGGGCCCAGCAGGCCCACGTAGCAGATCGGGCTCGCGGCGAGCGCCCGCAGGTAATGCGCGTCGGAGGCGAGGTGGTGGCTCATGACCACGGCGGCTACAAAGCCGCGCAGGTCGACATCGCGGGCCAGCGCAGCGGCGGGCCCGAGCACGACGCTGGCGCGCGGAAAGCGCGCCTGACTTGCATACGCAGGACGGTGGTCCACCACCGTGACCGGAAAGCCGAGCGTACCGAGCAGCGTCACCAACGGCTCGGCATCGGGACCCGCGCCGCACACCAGCACCCGCGGCGGCGGTGCGAGGTACTGGATCCAGGCCTCGATCGGGCCGTGTTCGTCCTGGAAGCGCAGGCTCTGCGAGGTCTCGGTCGCGACCACCTCCGCGCAGCAACTCTCGAGCGCGGGCTCGAGCGGGACCGCGCCGGGGGCCGGCCAGACGCGGGTGCCGAGCATGGTCACCGGGCCCTCGTGCACGACCGCGAGTGCCGCCCCATGGCCGCTGCGGGTCAGCAGGCTCGCGTGCTCGAGCGCGGTCGCGGCTGCGCCACCGCGCGGGGCGGGCTCGACCAGGATGCGCATCGCGCCTTCGCAGCCTGCGCCGATGCCGAAGATCACATCGTCGATGCTGCGCATGTCGTACTCGACGACCGCCGCGAGCTGCGTGTCGAGCACCACGCGCGTCCGCTCGCGCAGATCCTGTTCGAGACACCCGCCGCTCAGCAGTCCCGTGATCCGGCCGTCCGCCTCGATCAGCATGCGCGCGCCGGCCTTGCGATACGTGGATCCGGCCGTTGCAACGATCGTGGCCAGCGCGCACGGAGCGGCGAGCAGCCGGTGCCGCTCGACGAGCGCTTCGAGGCCGGTGTCCACGCGCACTGTCGGCATGGTTCAGAATGCTAACATTCCGGCGTGTACCCCCGCGGCCGTTCACCGCGCCGGACGTGTACAATTTGCACGCGTCGCGCGCCGCGAAACCGCGCCCAGTGGAGATTCCAGCCGTGTCAGACCGAGCCACGGGCGCCGCGGGCGCGCCTATCGTCACCGAGGTTGTGATCGTCGGTGCCGGTCCTTGCGGATTGTTTCAGGTGTTCGAGCTGGGCCTGCTCGGCATTAAGGCGCACATCGTCGATACGCTGAAGGCTCCGGGCGGACAGTGCACGGAGCTGTATCCGGACAAGCCGATCTACGACATCCCCGCGCTGCCGTACTGCGGCGCGCAGGAACTGGTCGATCGCCTGCTGCAGCAGATTAAACCCTTCGGCGCCGAATTCCACCTCGGCGAGGAGGTTCGCGAGCTCAGGCGGGCGCCGGACGGCAGGCGCTTTCGCGTGCGCACCGCCGCCGGCACCGAGTTCGATGCCGGCGCGGTCGTGATTGCCGGCGGCGTTGGCTCGTTCCAGCCGCGGCGCCTGGTCGTCGAGGGCGCCGAGCCGCTCGAGGGCACGGTGGTGCACTACAAGGTGCGGCGGGCCGAGGATCTCCACGGCCAGGAACTGCTGATCCTCGGCGGCGGTGATTCCGCGCTCGACTGGACGCTGGCGCTGGCCGGCAAGGCCAGCAAGCTCACGCTCGTGCACCGGCGCCCCGAATTCAAGGCGGCGCCGGCCTCGGTCGCGCGCATGCGCGAGCTCGCGGCGCACGGTGAGCTCGAGTTCCACGAGGGTGTCGTGCAGCGACTCGAGGTTCCGGGCGGCGCACTGGCGGCCGCCGAGGTGAAGCTCCCCGACGGGTCGCTACGGCGGATCGCATGCCGCCAGGTGCTCGCATTCTTCGGCCTGCACCCGAAGCTCGGGCCGATCGCCGACTGGGGCCTCGCGCTCGACAAGAAGGCCATTCGCGTCGATACGGAGAAGTTCGAGTCGAGCGAGCGCGGCGTGTTCGCGGTCGGAGACATCAATACCTATCCCGGCAAGAAGAAGCTGATCCTGTCGGGCTTTCACGAGGCGGCGCTCACGGCGTTCGGCGTGCAGGCTTGGCTGTACCCGGACAAGAAGCAGTTTCTGCAGTACACGACCACGAGCCCGATCATGCAGAAGCGGCTCGGCGTCGCCTGAGCCCGCCGGTTTCGATCACGGTACCATCCGGCTCCATGGACCAGCGGCTGACTGATGTCTTGGCACTGCTCGAGCTCGAGCCGCTCGAGGTCAACCTGTTCCGCGGCGACAGCCGCGACATCGGCAGTCCGCAGGTGTTCGGCGGGCAGGTGCTGGGGCAGGCGCTGGTGGCCGCGTACCGCACGGTGGACGATCGCGCCTGCCACTCGCTGCACGCGTATTTCCTGCGCCGCGGCGATTTCACTGCGCCGATCGTCTATCAGGTCGACCGCAGCCGCGACGGCCACAGCTTCAGCAATCGACGGGTCGTCGCGATCCAGCACGGCGAGCAGATCTTCCACATGTCCTGCTCGTTTCAGCTCAGCGAGCCGGGCATGGATCACTCGGCCCGCATGCCCGACGTGCCGCCGCCGGAGCAGCTCCGCGACTTTCGGAGCTATCACGAGGAAATTCTCGCGGAGCTCCCGGAGAAGGTCCGGCGAATCTTCGAACATCACCGGCCCTTCGAGTTCCGCCCGGTGCGGATGCCAAACTACATCGATCCCGAACCGCTGCCGCCGGCCAAGCAGGTGTGGTTCCGCGCGGTCGACCGCATCGCCTCCGAAGCCGACTGGCTGCACCGCTGCCTGCTCGCCTATGTCTCCGACTACAACTTGCTGGATACCGCGACACTGCCGCACCCTGCGTCGGTTGCGCACCTGCAGATGGCGAGCATCGACCACGCGATGTGGTTCCACCGGCCGTTTCGCGCCGACGAGTGGCTGCTGTACGCGGTCGACAGCCCGAGCGCATCGGGCGCCCGCGGCTTCGCGCGCGGCAGCATCTTTGCGCGTGACGGGCGGCTGGTGGCGAGCACGGCCCAGGAAGGTCTTATCCGGCAGCGCGAGACGGGGCGGCCCGACCCCGCTTGAGCTCAGTGCAGCGCGAGCTGCATGCGCACCGGTCCCGCGGCTGCAAGCGGCGGGGCGGTGATCACGAACACCCGTGCCGGGTCGATGCCGGTGCCGTCGAGCAGCGTCGCCTGCACGGCGCTTGCGCGGTCCTTGGCGAGTGCATCGAGTTCCGCCGGCGTGACGCTGATCCGGCCCTTGAGCGCCGTCTCGAGCCAGGCGATCGCCTGCGCCTGCGGATCCGCGGGCGGCGTCGGGGCCGGCGGCTGGGTCGGGACCTCGGGCTTCGGAATCTCGGCACGCTTGCCGAATGATTCGCGGTAGGCGTCCTCGAGCAGCGCCCGGTAATCCTTGGGTGTCGCAATCAGGCGATCGATCGCACCGGGGTCGGTCGCGCGGGCGCCGAGCCGGTGGGTGGCGCGGGTGGTGAGATCGTCGTGCCAGCGCAGCGCGGCCACTGCCGCCCGATCGGCGTCGGGCTCGACGGTCATCGGCACGTCGACGCTGAGCGAGGGGCGCGAGTCGAGCGCCTTGGCGAGCGTCTGCAGCTTGGCTTTCGCTGCCGCATCGACCGTCGCCGATCCGGGCGCAAAGTCCACGTAGGAGATCTCCTCGCCGCCGCCGAACAGCGAGCCGAGCAGCTTGAACGGCGAGGTGGCGATCTTCGTGATCAGGTTGACGACCACCTTCCAGATGAGCGGACCCAGCCGGAATTGCGGATCATCGAGGCTGCCGGTCACCGGCAGGTCGAGATCGATGACGCCGTTGCGATCCTTGAGGAGCGCGATCGCAAGCTTGACCGGCAGGCCCGTTGCTTCCGAACTCTCGACTCGCTCGCCGAGCTGCAGCTGGTCGATGACGATCTTGTGCTGCGCGTCCAGCTTGCGATTCTCGACAAGGTAGCTGAAGTCGGCTGACAGCTTGCCCTTCTCTATTCGGTACCCCGCAAACTTGCCCGAGTACGGCGACAGGCTCGTGAGCTCGAGGTTCTTGAAGCTCACGTGCAGGTTGGTATAACTGACGGCCGCAAAGTAGTTGACCGTGCCGGTGATCGCCACCGGTGCGTAGCGGTCAACCGTTCCGTCGAGCTTGACCTCGGCGCGGGCGTTCGGCCGCGCCGACAGGCCCGTGACCGTGCCGGCGAGCTCCTGGATGCCGGTCACGAAGTTCGGCGTGACGGAGAAATCGGCAAAGTTCACCGAGCCGCGCATCACCCGTACGATGCCGATCTCGACCGGCAGCGGAGCGCTCGCTGACGGAGCCGCCGGCGCGGGCGTCGCGGACGTCGTGGCCGCTGGCGGCCCGGTGGCGGGCGCTGCGGCGGCCTCGGCGGTCGTCGCGTGCGGTGCGAGCACGACCTTGAGGTTGGTGACGCCGTTTGAGCCGATGATCACCCGCGCATAGGGCTCGGTCGCCACGATCTCGCGGATTCTGACCGAGAGCGGCGCCGTCCGGACGCGCAAGCCCGCGAGCTTGAGGCCGCGCCACTTGATGAAGTCTTCTTCGAGCGCCTTGTCGATCGTTCGCAGTCCGTCGACGCTTGCCTCGCCGTCGAAGTCGATCGCGCCGCCGGCGCCGAGGTTTACCGCACCCTTCAGGCTCGCGGTGCCGCTCTTGATGATCATCCCGGTGGCGTCGTCGAGGTACGGCTGAAGTGCGGGGAGCGCCAGCGCGACGGCCGCGACGGTGAAGTGTCCGGCAAGCGGGCTTGGCGTCAGATCGCCTTTCACGGCAACCTGCCCGCTGCCATTCACGGCCGCCTGCAGATCAACGGCCAGCGCGCCGCGCGCCGGGCTCGCGAAGCCTCGGACCGTCAGTTCGAGCGGCGCCACGTGGATTGTCACCGCGCTCGTCGGGCCGCGGTCTTCGACGCTGACGTCTGCCGCGGCGATCTTGATGTCGGGCACCGCGATGGTCCACGGAGTCGCGCCACCGGTGGCGGGCGCACCGGCTGGCCCGCCCGGCGCGGTGGCAGGTGTGCCAGGCGTGCCGCCGCTCGGGACGAGGCGCATCAGACTGAGCTGCCCGTCCTTGGTGCGCACTGCCGTCACGCGCGGTTGCTCGACCGTGACCTGCCCGACGGCGATCGCCTGCGCGCCGAGGTCAATTGTCGTGTCGGTCACCGTCAGGCGCGGGATCGCGATCGCGTCGGCGGTGTCGCCCCGCGCCCGAATTCCCAGCGCCGTCAGCACCAGTTCCGCGACCTTGGCATTGAGAGCGAGCGACTGGCCGTGCTCCGCGAGTTCGTAGCTGCCCTTGACATCGAGTTTGCCACCGGACAACTCGAACGGAATCTGCCCCGCGGCAATGTCGGTCAGCGTCTGCGCCGTGACGTGCGACACTGCGAAGGTTCCTTGCGAGGCGATCGGCGCGAGGCCGAACGTGCCGCGCCAGTCGAGGCCCTCGCCGCGCGTCGACAGGGCCGACAGTGCGTAGGCATTGCCCTCGCTGCGCGTGCTGAAGTTACGCAGCGTAAACGCGATCGGCTTGAGCGCCATCGTCAGCGGAGTGTCGCGCTTGAGGTCGACGACGGTCGCCTCGCCGCCGCGGACCGCGAGTTCCGTGATCCATAGCCGCGGGGGCGGCGCGTCCGGGTTGGGCTTGGGCTCGGAAGCGGGTCCCGGGGGCAGGGCGAGGTCGAGGACGTTGACGCGCCCGTCAGGGCGGCGAACGAGCCTGATGCGCGGTCCAGTCAGGTCGATGGCCTGGAAGTCCAGGCCGCCGCGAACTATGGAGACAAAGCCCAGCTTGACGTACAGGCGCTCGAAAGACACGAGCGGCCCGCCATCCGCGTCCGGAATCGCAAAGCTGCGGGCCTCGAGCTCGAGCGTGAACGGGTTGAAGGTAACCGCACCGAGATGAGCCTCGCGATGGTAGTGGCTGGCGACGAACTCGTGCAGCTCACTCGAGATCAGCCGCGGCACCACCCAGAAACCGACGGCCGCGTATCCAGCGACGAGCAGCACAGCCACGGCCCACGGCCACGGGCGGCGAATGAAAGCGGGCAGCGACGGCATCGGATCTCCTCACCAGCCAGCCGATGATCGGAGATGGAGGTGTTATCCGCAAGACGGGTTGCGCGCTTTCCACGTGGCGCGATCCACGATGTAGCGGTGACAGTCCCACCACCGTCCGGCGAAACGCGCGTGCCGGCGCATCAGGCCGTCCCACCGCAACCCGGCCTTGTCGAGCACGCGCCGCGACCGGTCGTTCTCGATCGCGACCACGGCCGTCAACTCCTTAAGGCCCAGCACCGTGAAAGCGAAGTCCACGAGTCCGCTGACGACCTCGGTGCCGTAACCGAAACCCCAGTGGCGCGGCGCCAGCAAGTAGCCGATGTCTCCCCGGCCGGGTCCGGTCAGCGCGAGGTCGCAGGCACCGATCAGCTTACCGCCGCGCCGCAGCACGACGGCAAACTCGAACGAGCGTCGGCGCCGCGGGAGCCTCGCGGGCCCCTTAGACGCCAGCCCTTGCACCGTCGCGACGGCACGGCTCGGGCTCGGCGCGTGCTCGCGGGCGCGCCGGTCGCCGGCCAGCCGCTCGAGGTCGGCAAGGTCGCCGGGCACGAATTCGCGCAGCACGAGCCGCGCCGTCAAGATGGGCAAGTCATCGGACCTGAGGCTGCGCACCGCCAATAGCCTCGCCGTATCGAATTGCAAGCCCGAACCCATCGCCATGCCTCGCCCGGTCGTCAGCCCCGCAGTACCTTGCCTGGGTTCATGATGCCACGCGGATCGAGCGCCGCCTTGATGCTGCGCATAACTGCGAGCGCCGCGGGATCCTCGTAGCGCTCCAGTTCGCCGACCTTGAGCCGGCCGATGCCGTGCTCGGCGGTGAAGCTGCCGCCGAGCTCGGCCACCAGATCGTGGATCGCGCGGTTGACTGCCGGGGCCAGCGCCAGAAAGGCCGCCTGCTCGGCGGAGTTGCCTGCGACGCCGGCCGGCGGGCTCAGGTTGAAGTGCAGATTGCCGTCGCCGACGTGCCCGTAGCCGACGATGCGGGCTCCCGGAGCGAGCGCCGCGACCCGCCGTTCGGCCGCGGCGACGAACTCGGCGAGCCTTGCGACCGGCAATGCGACGTCATGCTTGATGGATGCGCCTTCGCGGGTTTGGGCCTCCGGGATGTGCTCGCGCATGAACCACAAAGCATCGCGTTGCGCGCCGGATTTCGCGACGACCGCATCGCGGGCGCGCTGCGCGTCAATCTCGCCCGCCAGGAACTCCTCGAAGCGTGCCACGAGTTCGGGGAGCGCTCTTGGCGCCACCAGCTCGACCAGCGCGAAGGCAGGGTGCGGGTCCGTGAACGGGGTTACGACGCCAGGCACATGGGCGAGCGCGAGCTCGTGCGCGATTCGCGGCACGTACTCGAAGCCCTCGATCGAGTCGCCGAACGCATCCCGAATCCGGCCGAGCAGGGCCACTGCCGCGTCGATGCCGTCGACGGCGACGAGCGCCGTCAGGTAATCGTCCGGCAGGGCAAAGAGCTTGAGGCATGCGGCGGTAATTACGCCGAGCGTGCCCTCGGCGCCGATGAACAGCTGTTTGACGTCGTACCCGGAATTATCCTTCCTGAGGCTGCGCAGCTGGTCGAGCACCCGCCCGTCCGGCAGCACGACCTCCAGGCCGAGCACCAGCTCGCGCATCATGCCGTAACGGAGCACGGCGGTACCGCCGGCGTTGGTCGACAGGTTGCCGCCGATCTGACAGGTGCCCTCGGACCCCAGCGACAGTGGAAAACGGCGCGCCGCAGCGATCGCCGCCGCCTGCGCCGCGGCGAGCGTGCAGCCGGCGTCCACTGTCATCGCATAGCCCGCCGCGTCCACCGCGCGGATCCGGTTGAGGCGGGCGAGGCTGAGCACGATCTCCGCGCCGCCCTCGCGCGGAGTGGCGCCGCCGCAGTAGCTGGTGTTGCCACCGTGCGGCACGATCCCGATGCCCCGGGCCGCGCACAGCCGCACGACGGCCGCGACCTTCATGACGGTGTCGGGCCGGGCCACCAGCGATGTAGCGCCGTGGAAGAGGCCGCGGAAATCCGTCAGGTAGGGGGCAACGTCGCCCGGCGCCTCGAGCCAGCCACCGGGTCCAAGCGCCGCCTTGATCGCGGCGAGCGCCGTCGCCGATATCATGCGGCGAGCGGGGCTCGCCGGCAGCCGGGCTTCGTCAACAGCATATGCACGTCCCCGAGTTGGCGCTCGATGAAGCCGCCTTCGCAGTAGCTGAGATAATAATCCCACAAGCGCAGGAACGCCTCCGGATAGCCGAGCGCGCGCACCTCGCGCTGGTGGGCGTGGAAGTTGCGTCGCCAGTCGCGCAGCGTCGTGGCGTAGTGCGGCCCGATGTCGGCAAGATGAAACAGTTTCATATCGCTCGAGCTTCGCACCGCTTCCAGCATCGCGCCGACCGACGGGATGAACGAGCCTGGAAACACGAACCGCTGGATGAAATCGACCGACCTGAGTGCCGCGGCGTAGAACTGGTCCTGCATGGTGATCGCCTGCAGCAGCATCGCGCCGTGCGGTGCAAGCAGCCGGCTGCAGGTCGCGAAGTATTCGCCCAGCAATCGGTGGCCGACGGCCTCGATCATCTCGACCGACACCAGCTTGTCGTAGGTGCCAGTGAGGTCCCGGTAGTCGGTACACAGCAACGTGATCGAGGTCTCGAGCCCCGCATCGCGAATCGCCGCGGCGGCGTGGTCGTGCTGGTTGCGCGAAATCGTGGTCGTCGTCACGTGGCAGCCATAGTGGCGGGCGGCGT